>Ga0126342_10010929_pt1 | contig 16229 bp, 11 predicted proteins | sample Cyp1metagenome_FD_92528 | JGI IMG/M metagenome (GOLD analysis project Ga0126342, IMG submission 92528) | Coral microbial communities from Lord Howe Island, Old Settlement Bay, Australia - Cyphastrea 1 metagenome | ecosystem: Host-associated > Invertebrates > Cnidaria > Coral ... | reverse complement strand
TCTTCAGCATCACAAGAGATCAACCCCGCCACCCCCTGTGATCACTACGTCGCACCTTGAGCATCCCAAGACAATTAGCCCCGCAACCCCTTTGAACACTACGTTACATCTTCAATATCACAAAAGATCAACCCTGCCACCCCCTCTGAACAATACGTTGCACCTAGAGCATCACAAGAGATCAGACCCGCCACTCCCCTTTGAAGGCTATGTTACGTCTTGAGCATCAGAAGACATCAACCCCGCACCGCCCCTGCACAATAGGGTGCACCTTGGGCATCACAAGGCATCAGCCCCGCCACCCCCTTTAAACACTATGTTGCATCAGAGTCACAAGACATTAACCCTGCCACCTCTTCTGACCAATACATTGCATCACGACATAGCAAATCCGCCACTCCCTTTGAACAACACCTTGCACCTTGCGCATCGTAAGACATCAATCACACCCTTCATCTGAACACCGTATTGCATTTTGAGCAGCACAAGACATCAAATCCGCTTACCCCCTGTGAATAATACGTTGCACCTTGGGCATTACAAGACATCATCCCCGCCACCCCCTCTGAACATTATGTTGCATTTTCAGCATGACAAGACATCAACTCCCCCACCCCCTCTGAACAATACCTTGCACCTTGAGACATCAGCCCCGCCACCCCCTCTGAACACCATGTTGCATCTTCAAAGGTCAACCCCGCGACCCCCTCTGAACACTACGTCGCGCCTTGAGGATTGCAAGACATCAGCCCCGCCACCCTCTCTGAACACTAATTTACATCTTGAGCATCACAAAAGATCAACTCCGCCACCCCTTGAATGAATGAATGAATGAATGAATGAATGAAATGAATGAATGAATGAAATGAAATGAAATGAAGTGAAGTGAAGTGAAATGAAATGAAATGAATGAATGAATGAATGGAATGAATGAAATTGAATGAATGAATGAATGAATGAATGAATGACTGAATGAATGAATGACTGAATGAATGAATGAATGAAATGAATGAATGAATGAATGAATGAATGAATGAATGGAATGAATGAATGAATGAATGAATGAATGAAATGAATGAATGAAATGGAATGAAATGGAATGAAATGAAGTGAAGTGAAATGAAATGAAATGAAGTGAAGTGAAATGAAATGAAATGAAATGAAATGAATGAATGAAATGAATGAATGAAATGAATGAAATGAATGAATGAATGAATGAATGAATGAATGAAATGAAATGAAATGAAATGAAATGAAATAATGAATGAATGAATGAATGAATGAATGAATGAATGAATGAATGAAAGAAAGGAATGAATGAAAGAAATGAATGAATGAAAGAAATGAATGAATGAATGAATGAATGGATGGATGAATGAATGAATGAATGGAAGAAATGAATGAATGAATGAATGAATGAATGAGTGAGTGAATGAATGAGTGAGTGAGTGAGTGAGTGAATGAATGAATGAATGAATGAAATGAATGAATGAATGAATGAATGCATGCATAAATGAATGAATGAATGAATGAATGCATGCATAAATGAATGAGTGAGTGAGTGAATGAATGAATGAATGAATGAATGAATGAAGGAATGAAGAAGAATGGAGAAGGAAGGGAATGAAGGAATGAGGGAATGTAGATCAAACGCTATAGATATTAGAGGTTTTTAGCGCATGTCAGACAGAATGCTAGATAAATGTCATGTGTTGCAAGAGGAATTGTTAGACATAATTCCAGATAGAACGTCTGGCAATTCCTGGCGATCAATCAAAATACTGAAAGTAATTTGTTCGTTCGTCAAGCGCTTGATTTTTGATCCAAGCAAGTGTTTGCGCAGGCTCAGTTGTGGATTTGTTGTGCTTTTTACTGGTAAAAGATTCACGATGGCGTTTCTTTATTTGACAAGCCGGTGATTTCAGCTGCTTTCAGAAAGCCACTTTCTCATGCATTACGCATTCAAAAGCTTGCAATCACCACATGCAAAATAAACATACCCAGATGGCAACTTAAGAGGGAAACATCGTTCAATCCCTGCGTTCCCTGATGCAAGGCATTGCATCATGTGCTATATACATCTAGCGTGTCGAGCTGCGAAGCCACGCCGTGTGCACTCTTGCAGAAGGAAACGTCGCAGCGCCAACAGCGTCGCAGCGTCCCGCGTCGCAGCGTCGCAGCGCCAACAGCGTCGCAGCGCCAACAGCGCCAACAGCGTCGCAGCGTCGCAGCGCCAACAGCGTCGCAGCGTCGATCCCGCGTCGCAGTGTCGCAGCATCGCAGCGCCAACAGCGTCGCAGCGCCGCTCCAGCGTCGCAGCGTCGCAGCGTCAACGCAGCGTCGCAGCGTCAACACAGCGTCGCAGCGTCGCTCCGGCTCGCGGCAGCGTCGCAGCGTCAACGTACAGCGCCGGGAGCGTCACAGCGCACCGTCGGAAACCCACGTTTCGGCCCCCTTTGCCCCTCCACTGCGCATTTTGAAATGCTAGGATTATAATGCCCCCGAAGTTAATCAAATCCCACCCCGGCTGATCCCCGTTTCCTATCTTATGTTTATTAATTCGTCTCATGCTGGCGCATGTTTCTCATGCTCACTGCATCCTGCTGATGCAGCCAATTTTTTATGACTTAGACTTAGGATGTCGTTCATGGATGACATGAAAGGAACATGATTTCGGGGGGTTGGATTTTTTTGACTCCCTGACTGGACCTTGTTGACCTAGAGGGGGGGGTTATTAATCCGGGGTTTACATTATTCTAAAGTTGGTATCTCTAATTCTGCCACTTAGAATCCTATTTTTTTTCAATCATTGTTCAACCACTATATTTCAACGTTCGCGGTGTACCACCATGTCACTGTCGCGAGCTCGCCTAGGAGATGACGGGCGGTTGGCGGGCCAGAACTTGGGCCATGAGCGGTCGAGGCCCTGAGCTCGACAGATTTTCTTGGGGGCTTAGCGGCTTAGCAAATTATAAAGTTCCGAACGTTGTGTTAGATGTGTTCAATGACTGTTATATTGTAATTATAAAATATTATAAACATTTGTTTATATTGTTATAATAATGTATAAATATGATGCTTATATTTGAATTGTGTTTTATGTGTTCGATTTGTTATTTTGTGTTCAATGACTGTTTGGCATTGTTTTGGGGGTTGCATTGTTGGGGAAAGTTGGCCGAAAAGTCAGATGATGGAATCAAGTACAGTCTCCTGCGCATGTTTTGCCAGCATGTAAAGCAAATGAAATCTGGTTTAATGATTCTGTTGGCTGGAAGCTCTTATTTTAAGGGTTGCACAAATTACTCCTACAATTATGATTTGTTGGCAGCCCCTTGAACCTTGGAGCTTGTGGTGACCGTCCAAGACTTCCACCTCTGTTCGGATTTCCTTTGATGTACATCCTGTTTCCCAATTGACTTAAACCATATTTGGAACCAGATGGTTATCAGCCAGTGATGATGTATAGTTCGTTTTTTTTTATATATATATATATATATAATAAAACACACAAACACACACAGATATGTATATATTTAATTATATGCATACACCGGGGATAAGGCAAGTTGTGGAACTTCTCCTGCGCAAACATCCACCCACCATCAGGGGTTAAAGGGCCGTAATGTGTTGTGTAAGATCCTTGAGCCACATGTAGAGTGACATACGATACATCTAGCATTTGGTGAATTTAACGCCCCTATGGAAAATATCTATTTATTTTTTGAGTATTCAATAAGAGAATAATATATATATATATGTATATAGGTTAATCATCTAATTTATCATCTACAAATGGGCCATTGTCCATTGCCATGTTAACCAGCGGGTAGCGTTCCTGTTTCATGAGAAATGGTGGCCGGAGGCTTCTGGCCGGAGTCTCCCAACTTGGCTTGTGAGGTGCCAGGGTCAGAAGAAGCTGATTTCATCTAGGTGAATTATTGTATGTGTATCACTGTATCACATATATATATAATTATGTATTTATATATATTTATACGTGTTTGTTTTTGTATTTGTTTTTCATTTAGTAATTTGTTTATTTGTTTTGCAAGATGTGTGGGATTGGACCATCATGAACAATCCATGTTCGGGGTCTTTAAAGATGACCTGTATACCCACCATAGCTAGAGCTATGTTGCCAAATGGTATCAGACGGTGTCAGGATGTTTCAGGGAAAAAACATGCAGGAAACCCAGGAAGAGGAACAGTGCTTCTACTCGTTCCCATTCACATCTCTAGTCTACGGAAAAAAACACAAACAATTACTTGTAATTTGCGGCTGAAACTTGAAAACCTTCGACACCCAGGACACCCATCACTTTTTGAGGTACCAGTACAGCATGTTGACGAAAACCATCAACCGAAAAACAACGCCAGAACCATCATTTGATTTTTACATCCTGGGCAGCAATCCCAATTAACCGACAGTTCTTCTCTGGGGAAAAGCCACCATAAAATCAAGATCGAGTGGAACCATCCAAAACCAGACGGGTTTTTCGTTTAACAAGACATGCCACCAGATAGTAAAACCATTTATATCCATTTATATTATATAAATTTCGTGTTTTTACCAATAGCATAGTATATATTCGAAACATAAATGGAAGTATCTACAGTATTTACCAATATTTCATGCAGAAAAATGTGCAATATAGTTATTCTTTTCCAATTAATCTCTGGTAAACTAACAGTTTGCTATTGACAATTGCCATTTATAGTTGATTTAGCCATTAAAAACAGTGATTTCCCATAGTTATGTTAGTTTTCCAGAGGGTAATTTCTGAATTCAGATGATTCGTTAGGTGTAGGATGGCCCAAAAAGGTGGAGCGCCGGGTGGTGGCGGACGTGGCGCGGAAGAAGGCCACGCGTCTCACCGGAGTGCTGCACCTTGGTGCCGAAGATTTGGGATGGATCTAGTGGGTTACATAGCCCTTATATAGGCCACATATATGGTACAGTAATGTACAGTACCTCCATTTTAGGATCTTGAAATTCCCATTGATAATAAGCACGGGAATATCATGAGAATATCAGAAGATCATGGGATTCACATGGTTTGATATGGCTATGGGGATTCTATATAGTTTTGTTTGGTTTTAACCAAGAAAAAATGTGGTCTAATGGGATGTCATGGGGATATGAGGATATATCTGAATCAATTAAGATGACCTCACTTTAAAAAAAAAAACATGTAGAAATGGGAACATGTCCAGCAAGCCATGTTTGACTGCCGGAAGGTATATGGAAAATATATAGGATGATCAATGGGAGCATGGTGACCATATATATGAAATGGCGATTGGCAGATGACCCTTGTGGATTGCCCATGGCGACCGTTGATGGGGAAAATAAGGCTTGACATGGTCTATGTGGGTTTAACATGGTTTAACCAACAGCCCTGGATGATGATGGAGATAGTGTATTGAAATATATGAAACACATGTGGGATAATGATAAGCATTATCAAAATCACTAGAAATGCAAATCTACGAGACAATTTGCATGTATCAATGTGGTGCCCCCACTCATCACCTAGTAAGCTAGCAAACCGGGGCACCACCTTCTGCGGGAGTTGACCCAAATAGGAGCCAACAAAACTTGGGATTTCAATAAAGAAAAACATTTTGTTTACCAGCAAAAGTATGGAGTTTGGTGAGTTTGAACTGGTTTGAACATGGCATTTCTGGTTGCTGGCGCTGGGACAAACTCCAGAACAGTCAGCGCAGAAGCGGAGGCTTGGAAAGTCCCCAACTCTTGGGCTTATCGTCGGATCCGCCCAGTGTGGACTGATAACCAGACTACAATGTCGAAGAAAGGGCATAGGTAGCAGGTAGCATAGGTAAACTATGGTAAAATTAGATTTTATCAAGTTGAAGGTGCGTGTTTTGTCGTGGAATTATATGCTCGGGCAGCAGGGATTTCCCCACCATCCCAGCCTTGAGGACATTTGCTGTAACTGGGTGTTGCGATTCCATTTCGGGAGTTGGTTACAGCCCTCGTTTTTGCAGGACTTGGCCAATCCCAAACATAAAATATCGTACTGTGAGCAAAGAATCTACATTGGACCATGTTGGTTGATAGTATCATATAGTATCCATATTCTGGTTGATGGTATCCATGGTTTTGCCATGGATTTTCCATGGGTTTTCCTGATTGTAGCTTGGTTGTTACCCGAATCTCTGCCCAGAATGAAGTCCCCCATCTGGCCCCGAGGTCCTTGATGGTTGTGGAGTGGCTGGCAGCTAAAGGCTTGAGATTTGCCAGTGTGGGATGCTGCATTGTAACGGTCCCCAACCAGCACGCGTTTGGTACAAGATGGGGGGAATACCCATGGCCTGTATGGCATTGATTCCGTAGGAAAATGATGAGCAACCCATTTCTTTTAGGGGTGCCCCATTTTGGGATAACATGCTGTTGTTGATGATGATGTTGCTGCTGCTGTTGTTGCTGCTGTCGTCAGATTTTTGTTACAACATATTTTCCAATTGCCCCGAAAAAGTCTTCCAATCACCTAAGAAGAAGCTGTTTGAACCACCCAAACCCTAGCTTCTCAGGACATCCTTTAAGTAGGATGTATTGATGTAGAAAACATGGTAAATACCAGTGCAAGGATCGAAGACTCCCTAGGGTCCCTACGTGGCTTGCTTAAATCATCATAAATCATCAATTTTGGCTGGTGAAAACCCCATTTGGTGAACCATGCTTCATCGTTTCTAATGCTTTCATGTGTTGAAGGTTCTCTCATGATTTTTTGGTGGTTTTTGATGGTCACATGGCTTTCCACGTTTTCTGATGCAAAGTACATCCTTCTTTCATCCTCAAAAATTGTGCGGCCCAGCGCACGTGTGGAACCGGAGGCTTGGTGGCATCCACTGCGGCGGCGCCTGAGGTGTTGCAACTGCTGCCAGATCTGCAGTGGCAGCAGGAGATCCTCATCTTCGATGGTGCCGGGAAAAATGCTGGATTTAAGTAGGAAAAATGGATCAATATGGTCATTTCTATATTTAAATTCAAATATAGATAATAGGTTTATGATGGCAAAACTTGCGTTATAACTTGATAACTTGTAAATTATAACAGTTTATTACCCCAATCGTTAGTTTTATGGTAATTTTTTATTGTAGTCATATAATGGTTTTTAGAACTACGTTTGAACTGAGGAGAGCCACCTGGTGGAAGTTCAGGTGTTCAAGGTATAACTGGTGTAACTAACCCACGTACTTAATGGCATACATTGGCATAAGCCAGAAAGTAAGGGCTTAATAAGCCACCAAAAGAGGGTTAGGGTTGATGGTTGTTTACAACTTCTTTATAAAGCTTTAGTTGGTGGAGGGAGTGACCTTTGGGGTTAAATGGGCATATGAGGGTTCAGTTGCTGTAATTGCACTCTAATCGTAATAGTCTTTGTACTATGTTTATTGTTCAAGTATATAATGGTAACAATGCGGAATATAAGCCATATTTTGATAAGGCATCCATATGTTTCCGGCTGGAATAGCAATAGAACATTGTAATGGGATTTCGTTATTACCAGTATTGGTACTGGCATGGGGGTTACTGGGATATCCCGATTTGGAAGTGAGCCCATTTTCTGCTCAGGATTTTTCTTAGTTTGAGATGATATTTGATATGAGCAAAATGTCCGAAACATTCTGCAACTTCGTTGTCGATCCAGCTGTCCATGCAGTGCGCATTGGGCAATGCTGAGCCCTGCATTTTCTGCAACACCGTTGAGGACAACTGCGTGTCTCTGGTGCGGCGGTTTGCTGTAGGTCATTGGCACCATGTTTTGTGGCAATGGTGAAGGGATTTGTGCATTTCCTTTCTCCGGCCCAGCCCACTCGGATCATTGAGGTTGCGCGAGCGTGAACTTGGAGGAGTAGCGTTGGCGCGCGCACCTTCTGTTCAAAATCCTCCTCCTTTTTGGGTCATAACATACGTCTAAGTCTTAGAGTCTAAGTGAGGATATGATTCATAGCTGTGCCCATTTCCCACAACCGTGTGAGGAACTAGGTAGTCCATGCCTAGTGTGTACAGGTTGACAAGCTGGCTGCTGGGCAAAGCGGCTGCTGCAAACATCAGTTAAACATGAAGACATGTATCCACCAGGGAAATCGGATAAACAACTTTTAAACATGAAAAACGTAGATTCAACATGATTCAACCCTAAACAATGGGCAAATATGTGTCCAAACCGATTTGTGAAGGGCAGTGTATTATATACAGTCTTTTTGCGAATGGATACCTGTGGTCCTGTGGTGCTTTCATGGTGGTTCACTCTCTGGACGGCTTCACCCACATGCTTCCCAGGTTGCACCCCAAAAATGAACACAACCACCACCCAAATTGCTTAGTCACTAAGTCATGATTCTGAATTGTCATTCCAATTAATTTTGGGCATATTACGCATAGTGAAGGTGTAAAAAAAATACATTGTGTGTATAGTGTATATATACATATACATACACACACATATATATATACCTACTTACCTACATACATACGTACGTACATGTATAATCATGTATGTATGTAAGCAATGTAATGCAATGCAATGCAATGCAATGTAATGTAATGTAATGTACTTTAGCGTAATGTAATTTAATATAATGTAATGTAATGTATGCATGCATGCATGTATGTATGTATGTAATGAAATGTATGTATGTAGATCATGTTTTCACTATATTTACAAATGTTGTTCCTGGTTTGCTCCGAGGAACGGCCTATTCGCCTTGGATCCCGAAGAGCTCCGCGTGTCACGAGAGCGAGTTGTGTTGGCCGTTTTGGGTCTTTTTTGCTGCTGGTGTTTTCCGGGACAAATCCCTGAGGATCTCAGGAGTCTTTTGTTGTTTGCTTCTCTTTTTTAAGATATAAAGACGCTTGACATGACTTAAACCATTAAAAATATAGATATCACGATATGTCACGAATGAGTCACAAATTATCATCTGTTGATTTTACATGTTTTAACATTGCTTTGGAAGAAGCCATGGCTCATGAAATAGATGATGAAAATTCAGATCTACCTGCTAAACATGGTGATGTTCCAGTTCGCTACGTCAAATAACCAGATGGTAAGACACATGGAGATCATATGTATGTTATGTATATATATATATATATTATTTTTTCATGTATATTATATATATATGTGAATTAGATGAATACAATATGGGGCTTGGTTAACAGACATGGTGCTACAATGAGATTGCTTGGGGATGTAGTTGGGTTAAAACCAACAATATGGGAATAACATTGGAGATCATTGGGCGTTTATGGAGATGTATATCTGTGTCAACTTTGGATGGATAGAACGGACATACAATATGAAGATTAATAGGACTATTTGGTGGCCGCCCTTGGTGAAGGGTACTTTCATCTTATTCCGTTGCTGTAAGAGAGAGAGAGAGAGACAGAGAGGATATATACATATATATATACACATACATATACATATACATATATACACATACACACACACATATATATATATATATATATACATTAATATCATACACACACATATATATATATATATATGTATACAAATATTTATTTATCATATATATATATATGATAAACGCACGACACTACAAATAAATTCTTTGCAGGGTATCTAAGATTGGCAATGGTGTCACTGGATGGTGGACAGTGAACAGCTACTAGCATCGCGCATAGCATTTTGTTAAGCGTTATAACCTAGACAAATACCTCATCCAGATGGCGACATTAATCATCAGAATCCCAAAAATCATGAGTTCAATGCTGAACAAGACAAATCAATCACTACCTTCTGATAATTTCACAGGTTGCTATTGGAAAATAGATCAACATTGTCCATTTATAGATGATGTATGTACCTCTAAAAATGGTGATTATCCTATGACAAATTGTGATTTTCCTATGACAAAATGCAATTTTCCTATGACAAATTGCGATTTTCCTTGGAACAAGTGTGATTTTCCTTTCCTATGACAAATTGTGATTTTCCTTTGACAAAATGCAATTTTCCTATGACAAATTGCGATTTTCCTTGGAACAAGTGTGATTTTCCTTTCCTATGACAAATTGTGATTTTCCTCTGACAAACTCCATTTTTCTTATGACAAATTGTGATTTTCCTTTGACAAATTATGATTTTCCTATGCCAAATTGCAATTTTCCTATGACAAATTGCAATTTTCCTATGACAAATTGTGATTTTCCTATGAAAAATGTTGATTTTCCCTTGGCAATTTTTATTTTTCCTATGACAAATTGCGATTTTCCTGTGACAAATTGTGATTTTCCTATGAAAAATGTTTTTTTTTCCCTTGGCAATTTTTATTTTTCCTATGACAAATTGCGATTTTCCTATGACAAATTTGCGATTTTCCTATGACAAATTGCAATTTTCCTATGAAAAATTGTGATTTTCTTTTGAACATTAGTGATTTTCCTATGACAAATTGTGATTTTCCTATGACAAATTGCAATTTTCCTATGACAAATTGTGACTTTTTCTGACAAATTATGATTTTCCGAAGACAAATTGCAATTTTCCTATGACAAATTGTGATTTTCCGAAGACAAATTGCAATTTTCCTATGACAAATTGTGATTTTCCTATGACAAATTGTGATTTCCTATGAAAAATGGTTCGCAGCGCTGGATCAACGCTGCGGCAGGTTGGGCAGTGGCACCTCCATGCACCACTGGCGCGACGTTGCGGTGAATGAGACCTCGGTCGCCTTGGAGCACCTCGGAGATCTCGACGGAGCTGCTCCAATTGCGACGGAAGGGGTGATTTTCTGGAGGAGAAAAACCAAGTCCAGAATTTGTTTGATAATTTGTATTTGGTTTTTAACATGTTTGACACATTTTTTTGGATGTGGTAAAATGGCAAGTGACACAGTGATTGGTGTTTTTTTGACAAGGGCTCTGTCAGGGGATAATGTTTAGTCATGTTCGAATGTGATATCCACGCTTTGGGTTTCCCTTTGGCCAATGACTAGCAAGCCATTTTGTTGGTCCTCCACATGACAGGTACATCACTTCTGAACTTGGCCCTTTGTTGGGTGCCGGCCGCGTGACCCTGGATCACGTTCGTTGGGCCTACCTTGTTCGGGCGTCCCAGCGCGATCCAGCGTGGGCAGTTTGAATTCCTCCTACCTACCACGGTATTATGATAACATATATATATACATACATACATGTTACTAATAACTCATGTTATCATTCACACACACATATATATATATATATATATTGAACATATGATATATACGTGTTATTTTTGGGATATTTTTTGGGTATATAACTGGGCACAGATATCCACATGATGGCTGCATTGTTTCTTTTTAATGAATTCCGTCTGTCCAAAGATGCACTCAACATCCCACGAATCGTGACTGTGAACCTATGGGTATTTGTTTGGATTTCCCAACTATACGACATATTATAGTTATTGATGATTGAGAAACCAATGATGAACAAATTGACAATATCGACCTATTGATTAATCGCAAGTAAGGTAAACCCAATAATTAACAAATTGGTGGTAAATAAAGTCAGATACCAATCCAAAATAGGAGAGTAGTTACTTAGGAGGTTCATTCTTGGGCTTACCACATTTTTAGCGATGTTATTAACTAGGTACCAACTCCGATGATCCCGAAGTACCACCTAGCCTTTCCAACAAATTCTCGAAGCTTTGTTCGCAGCCATTTGTCAGGAATCAATTTTCGGCCACGGGACCCCCGCGACCCAGCAAAAACACCCACGTCATGTCGCGCATTGCACTGCTGCTGTTCGCACATGTTGTGTCAATTGGCTGGTCCACCCTGAGACTTGGCTTGCTGTTTTCTCCGTGATTTCATGTGAGATATTTGTTCCACATGGAAACCCGCTACTGATTGTGGTGGTTTCAAACACGTGTTTTTCATGTTTTTTTTTAATCTTATGGAATGATGATCCAAAGTGACGCGCATGTGCTGGGGAATCATGAAGAGTCTAGCCCTTATCGACCGCTGCAGGAGTTTCTTCTTCGCCAAATTGGCAAAGCTTCCAGATCTATTATATCCATGATTAATTAGGTGCTTACCCCAAAACAGTAAACCATTTAAATGCTAGCCCCCCAATGATCAACAGCACAAGGGGTTATGAATCTGGGATTGCCGTTTTTGGGGAGTGGTCTGGTTTAAATTGGGTCAATCTTGGTTAGATACTTTAGGATTCTAATCCTTTGCCTATCGATGGCAAAATCAACTAACCAGCTAAAAATTTGACAAATGTGGCTGGTTTCTTGAAGATTCACCATGGTTTCTAGTGTGCCTCAAGCAAATCCAAGGATATGTCCAAGCAAGACGACAGCAGACGATATCCTGCAGGGACAGCAACTTAGCAATGGCATCGCGTTCTGACTGGGTGTTGAAAAAAGGGAGGAGTTGATTTTCCACGGTTTGCAAAAACTATTTGGTCCAATTTGGTGGTAGTCAGAGGCACTTTTATGTGTTTTTTTTTAATAATCACCCCCAAGCGGCTCCTTCAAATGCAGAGATTCAGGAAAAGAACATGTTTGTTGGCAAAGGAGGACCAAAATGCCTGGATTGTTGGCTTGGCACCCCCCGCTCAATACACACAGATGCAGCATGAGATATTAATGGATGTATACATATTTCGGTAGATGAATGACTTGCGTATATATATATATGTATACAGTACATTATTCGTGTATGTGTGTGCATTACATTCTCATTCTTAATGCTACTATAGTTAATTACTATACTATACTTTGCAATGCTATACTATACTGTACTATACTACACTATACTTTACTACACTGTACTATACCAGGCTATATGTTATAGTTTCATTTTTAATATAGAAATAATATGTACTCGTACACGCACATATGAACTGACTAGTATTGACAACCATTTGGCTACGTTGGAATGCCTCATGTCCCAAGTCTCTACAGGCGCCTGGGGAGCAGCGACCCAGGAACCTCTCGGGGAAGCTGGCGCTGGTGACGGGCGGTGACAGTGGCTTGGGCTTTTCCATTGCCCTGGCGATGGCGAAGCGTGGGGCAGAGGCGACTGGCGGCAGCAGGGAACCCCGATATCACCATGGGTGGTATACACCATCCCCAAATGGTAGGTTTATTACGGGATTTACCACATGAAACCAACTGGATGGGTATTTTAATGTAGTAGTATGTTTGTGTTTCATTTTTGCATCCGCCTTTTTTGTTTGGGGCTAGAAATGGTGAGATTTATTGCTGAATCTTAAATAAATGCCATGTTTTGCGGGGCATCCAAGATTCGATGTGGTAAAGATGATGTGTTTCATGTGGCATGGCTTTTTTGGAGGCTTCAATAGACAACTCATTGAACAAAAGCAGCTAGGAGCCCTTGAAAAAAGCAATGCTCCTAGATGGCCCTTTTACTTGGGATGAAGTGCATGATAAGGGGTTCAAACCCAACTACTGCACTAGCATGGACTGAGTTAATCCACATTGCCAGGTTCCACGGTCATCGCAGCAGGCATTCCACGGACTGCCAAGCCATGATGTGTACAACTTATGATCATGATTCAATCATGATGTAATGTCTGACAGTGTCATGTGCCATGTTATATGCTGGTTGGTGGTTTGGAACATGGCTTTTATTTTTCCCATCATATTGAGAATGTCATGTTCCCAACTGACGACGTCATATTTTTCAGAGGGGTAGGTCAACCACCAACCAGTCCTGAGATCGATTGGATGAATCGATCACAGAATGTCTAGCCCGGACCTTAATTAGTCGGGGGAAACCCACTAGTGCTAATAGATCATGTGCGATTATTAGGTACTAAAACTGTACCTCCTCAGCAATTAAACGACCCAGGGTGTCTTAAAAACCATTAAGAACTTCATCATCGTACCCCAGTTGTATACCATTTGTCGTGTTGGTTAAATCCATATTTATTGATGGCTCTATCCCCACTAAACCTCCAAATTCTCGGCATCACAGCGCCAAGTTTCCGCCAGGTTGTCATTGCAAACCACAATGCGACCAGCGGAGACATCGCAGCGAAGAACTTGTCAGAGCTTTCAGGGTCCAAGGCAGGCTTTGAAGCATTGAAACCAGGGGTGAAGCCAGGGGTAGATGAAGAATTGTTACATATGGGAATTCCAGGATCCTAAAATGGAGGTGCTGTATCATAGGCCATATTTTGTGGGATATTCCCTTACATAGCCCTTACATATGCCTTATATACGGTAGGTACCTCCATTTTAGGTTCCTGAGATGGCCAGTGACCGTTCCAAACGGCAACCCTGGATGATTTGAACGTTGAAGACCGGCCAGAAGCCATTTGCAGCATCAGAGAATGCATATTTCAGCTGTTTTTTTTTCTCATTTAATCATTGGGATGAGGATGAGGCATGATATATATATAATATTGGATGGATCTAAATAAATAAATAAAAAATATATATATATATATATATTATGTATATGTCCAAAGTTCAGACTTATTAGAATCATACATGGATGCTTAATTATATGGACGCAGAATCACATAATATAATATATATATATATATACATCTCACATTATATATATATATATATATGTACATATGTGATTTTGTTATATAATGTAGATGTTTGTCCAATTGATCCAATCAGGTAATTCTCCAGATGGTCGCGTTGCAGCCTTTAGGTGGAGGCGCTTCCACTGAACCTGGCATCCCTGAAATCGGTGCGTCAGACCTTTGACATCTTCACTCAGAAATATGGGCAGCTTGGCCAGTTGATGGAAACTCTGAAGACTTGTTACCCTTTGGAAGTACTGAGCCACATATCAATATAAAGCCAGCATTTTTGAATATTTTTGTTGTGTAAATCACCTACTGTCACGGGCCATTTTCTATGGCAAGCTTCCAGACTATCAGGGGGTATGGAAATTTATGAACGTGAGAAGTCCCAAGCCGTTGTCTGTTGACGGCTTCTATGGATTCCATGTTGGCTTTCAAAGGAATGTTGCGACGTAGCTAATTTTCCTGCTCGAAGCTGTGGGTGTAACTATTGGGATGTTTGACGGCAGAAGTGGAGGCTACATGAGGCTACATCACTGATATTACGAAATATGATCGCCTCCCACGGGAAGGCCCCCCCAAGTATATATATATATATGTGTGTGTTTATCAACCCATCTAACTATCTATATTATATATACACATGATATACATCCATTATATCCATTATAAACGAATATAAACTGTCATCAACCACGGGAAGCCAAGCTTCACCTGCCCATTCGCAGCTTTCAGGGATCGGCCCTTGCACTTTCTGATCAACGATGCCGGCATCACGGGGCCCAGCAAATTGACGCCAGATGGCTTCGCTCCTCGTGTGGTGAAACTGGGGGCTCTGGGGATGTGTTGCTTGGTGACCTATAACCATTTGATGGTTAATATATAATGGTTAATTAAGAATGGATTGTAATGATATTCTAATATGTTGTTTTTGTTTAAAAAAATACTGGTGAATAATATGGGTATATATAGCCAACAATATAGTTAATAGATGGAGATAGATGAAAATGGATAACTGGCAAGTGTTCTAATGTTAGTAAAGCAATGCAATATACCACCCATATGGATTGATGGTTATGCCACCATAGAAATTGTGAATTTGGGGGTGGTTTACTATTGCTTTACCAACATTAACCCGGTTATATGTATATAGGATCTATCCAGCCGTGGCATATTGGGGTATCACGTTTTCAGACAAAGCGACATTTTGAATCTCAGCATGTTGAATCTACCGTCAGATGGGATGTATACCAAGATCCGCGTTTGTAAATAATCGTACACATATCTATACTTATATATGTCATATATAGGTGCTAATACCAATAAATAAAAATAGAATGAAGTAGATAGATGTGTATAAGTTATGATCCAGTTACAAGCAGGGATGGGCTGCACATCCAGTTGCTGTTTGCCGGCTGAAGCGCAAATTAAGCACCATTTCAATTTCAATCGATGTTGGCTCACAACTATGTCGACAAAACAGTGGAAGCAAACCATTCCCCAAGTAACATAGTCCCTGCGAAACAGGTAAGCTCCCATGTTTTTCCCGAATGCGTAGCAAGGGTTCCCGTTTCACTCTGGGGGTCTGGGGGTTGAGGGTGTGTTCGCTCGACGTTGCGTTTGTGGTCGCAACCGTTCGCAACCGTCCGCAACCGTCCGCAAC
>Ga0126342_10010928_pt1 | contig 16230 bp, 18 predicted proteins | sample Cyp1metagenome_FD_92528 | JGI IMG/M metagenome (GOLD analysis project Ga0126342, IMG submission 92528) | Coral microbial communities from Lord Howe Island, Old Settlement Bay, Australia - Cyphastrea 1 metagenome | ecosystem: Host-associated > Invertebrates > Cnidaria > Coral ... | reverse complement strand
TCAGTTTAGGGTGCATTTAGGTTTGGTTTTAGAGTTTACTTAGGCTTGGTTTAAGATCTATTTAGGCTTGGTTTAGGATTAGGGTTGGTTTTAGGGCGTATTTACGCTTGGGGTTAAATCTATTTAGGGTTAGTTTAGGGTTCATTTAGGGTTGGTTTTAGTTTACTCGGGTTTGGTTTAAGATCTATCTAGGGTTGGTTTACGATTAGGGTTGGTTTTAGGGTGTATTTAGGTTTGGTTCAAAATCTATTTAGGGTCAGTTTAGGGTGCATTTAGGGTTGGTTTTAGAGTTTACTTAGGCTTGGTTTAAGATCTATTTTGGGTTCGTTTAGGATCCATTTAAAATTGGTGTGGGGGTTATTTGGGGTTTGGTTTAGGTTTTATCTGTTTTAAGATCTATGTAGGGTTGATTTAGGGTCCATTTAGGGTTGGTTTTGGGGTTTACTTAGGTTTGGTTTAAGGTTTGTTTAGGGTTGGGTTAGGATCTATTGCCTTTTTTAAGATCTATTTAGGGTCGGTGTGCGGTTGATTTAGGCTTGGTTTAACATAATATATTTGGGGTTGGTTTAGGATCTATTGAGGGCTGGTTTTAGGATCTATTTAGACTTGGTTTAGGATCTATCTAGAGTTGGTTTAGGACCTATTTAGGGTTACTTTAAGGTTTGTTTAGGGATGGTTTAGGATCTATTTATGTAGGTCTTGTTTAAGACCCATTTGGGGTTGGTGTGAGGTTTATTTAGGCTTGGTTTAACATATATTTGGGGTTGGTTTAGGATCTATTTGGGGTGGGTTTAAGGTTTATTTTGGATTAGTTTCAGATTTACTTAGGGAATGTTGAGGGTTTATTTATATAGAGTTGCTTTAGTATTGTTTTGTTTGTTTGGGGTTTTATTTAGTGTTGATTTAGTGCTGATTTCGGGTTTATGTGTTATATGATGCTTCTTAGGGTTTGTTTACAGTACGCATGAGAAACTAGAGAAAAGAACGGAAAAGCAGAGAAGCAGGTAAGCAGAAAAGCAGGGAAAAGCAGAAAGCAGAGAAGCAAAGAAACAGAAAAGCAGAAAAGCAGGGAAATGCAGAAAAGCAGGGAAAAGCAGAAAAAAGGAGAAGCAGAGAAGCAAAGAAGCAGAAAAGCAGGAAAACGCAGAAAAGCAGAGAAGCAGGCCAGCAGGGAAAAGCGGAGAAGCAAAGAAGCATGGGAAAAGCTGAAAAGCAGAGAAGCACCAGAAATCCAAAATAAAATCACAAAACGGGAAAACAAAATCCCCCCAAAAAAATAACCCTCCCTTTCAAAATCTTCAAACATGTGTATTTGATTGTATTTGTAGTTTGAAGAACCTGGATTGCATGCACAGTTATCTTATTTCCTTCAAGAATCCCCTTTTATGCACTAGAATCCACTAAATCCACTATGACTTTGGATTTGTCTTTATCAACTGCTCACAATATTACGTCTCTCGCCCATCACCGAACTCTTTGATCCTCAAAACGGAAGACCTTCAGTGTATCCATTTGTTGTTTCCCACCTCCATGCAGAGAACGAGGATATGTCATCAAGATATTACGCCAAAGCAGTTGCCATCTCCCGTGAACCACATTTAGTGTTAGCAGCAAGATATGCTGGTTTGCAGTGTGTGTGTGTGTGCGTGCGTGTGTGGAAGATTGACTATGGACAGTGTTGCTTAGAACCTCCTATCTTGGTGGTTGCTGATTTAACGCTGGTGTTGTTGTTAGGTTTCTGAATCACTATGGCAATGGCCTCTAGTTTTTTGATACATTGCTTGTCTACGCTCGTGTGAAACAGCTTTCCAAAGCAAATCTATGTAGGTTTTAGTGCAGGAAGCTACGCAGGCACTCCATGCAGGCACATCAACACTCTACGAACCACAATGATTCACAAAAAAATTAAATTAAAAAAAACGAATAAAACACTGTCACGCAAATTTGTCAACACAATTTGAAACCATCGCCCCTTTTTCACAACGCGCTGCTTCAGCTGTGACCCCAGATTCAATTCTGGAGCATCACCAAAAACTGACCAAACGTGAAAGCAAGGAAACTGACAAACCACACGCTGACAAAATCGATCCCTGCACTGCAATGAAGGCGGCCCACTTCTTTGGGTTTTGTCCCAAAGTTTTCATGAAGCTGTACTGCCAGTAGCCAGTGATGGAATAGTTTAGATGGGTCAAACACACAAATAAAAATGCATAAAGTACATTGACTCGAATGATGCCATAGGCGGATGGCATGGCAAAAGGCACAGTAGCCCTCTGTTTCGCCAACACATCAAGCACAACCACCAACATAGGGAGAGCGTGCCGCATACTGTCAATAAATCCAAAGCGAATTCCTCGTTGTGCCCACAGCCGACAAATCTGTTTATGTTCTGACTGCGGGTAAACCAGATTGAAATATTGGACCGTCACAAAAATTCCATTTGCTCCGACAATTGGTGTTGCTGCATAAGTGCCACTTGCTAAGCGTCTGCTCCAATATGGGGAGAACACGGACACAATTGAATGAATTGCCAAAATTCCAATCGTCTGGTGGGTCAAATATACCCAACGACCGAAAGGGCCATAGGTGACATAAAAATCATCTTCTGCATCTTTCGTGCCACGCGGCAAGATGTAAAATTCCACATAGAAATTGTACAGAGCAATGATGGTTCCAAAGGCCTGGCATATCACACACGGAACTTGTGGAACTTGTGGAATTTCTTGTGGGACCTCTGTCCCGCATCTCCATGAAATCCAAACATAAAAACTGAACATCACGCACATTCCGTAAACATCCACTCTCTTGGTGTGGCCATGTTGTTTTCTCTCATCATCGTCGAATTTGCCAGGGAGATGCGTCACCAACTGGCGCAACAACGTTGTTTGAAGCACCGGGTCTCTAGACATGTTTGGTGGCAAGATGTGGCAAGGACAAACATCAAATTTACAGCAGGTTTTGTTGTTTCCATCCATCAAATCTGTTGTTTTCGTACAAATTTATGGTTTCCATTTCCCAACCTTTCGGAAAAACTGTTCTAAAAATACCTGGTGTTGAACGACACTTGAAAACAATATGTGTAACCGAAACGGAAAATTGAATCTGCGTTTCGACAAGTCTCATGAGTCCAATGTGGATGTTGTTTAGGTGTTTCCGGACCAAATTGCCTGCGAATTTGCGAAATTTGCCGTGTCCCAACAAAACCGCAACTTCGCAGGTCACAATTTATGTGAACAAAAATTGTTCATCACCGGACCATACCCATAGATTACCAGGCGGCAACCCTCCAAATAGTTTATATATATATTAGTGTCTGGTAGTTGAACATGTAAATTGTCGACATCGAGAATCGGGATGCATTTTTTTTTCCAATCCAAACCTTCCCTCAAACTCGTAAGCGAGCAACAAGTACATGTACAAAGTGACAGCAACACCCAAAAACTGCAGGAAAATGCAACATGTCCACAAAACACACCCATTAGGGGCCTTTGCTGCAACTACAACGGCTCCCAGTTTGACCGCTGCGAACATGTTTTGTTCCATTTTTGCAGAAATCGTGGGCCTAGGCAAATACGTTCAACCATTTGAAACAATGGACTGCGATGAAGGCGGGTATCTTTAACTGAGGCGTTTCAAAAGAGAGCAGGTATGCACGAGGGGTGGAATTGTGAAAGGGTCTGATTTTACAATTTTTTTGCATCATTATGCTTAAGGTGGTGTGGTTCTGAGATGGTCATGCTACATTTCAAATAAGACATTTCAAAACATAATGTAGTTTTACAAGAAATTTGTTTTCATAAATGATTTTGACACTGTGTTTGGAAAGTTAACAACACACTACCGACCAAAATATCGCATTTTATGCAGAGATGTTGTCTCTTTCAAGGAATGTTTTTTTGTTTCGAATTTTCAAAATCTAACAAATTGGATTGACATATACTTTTGAAAATCTAACAATGGCCTCCCCATTGGATTTCGCCACGGGGCATTGGTGTGCGTAGCGGCAGCTCTGCCCGGACTTGCACTTCCCAAGATGGAAGCGAATACAGATGCGCTTGCCAATGTTGAGCTTTTTGAGCCAAGCGTCATTCCACTTCGGGTTCTTACCTGCAGGTGAGGTAGGTTTGCCTTAACCTGGGGTCTTGGGCTCTGGCTTCGGTTTCTTGGGAATGGGTTTTGAAGGTCCGGCTTGCGTTTGGGCTGGTCAGGACGAGGCCCTTGCAGAGGCTTAGGGCGCGGGTTCACAGTTCAGTTTCCGTTGCTTCAACTTACATATGTTAAACACATGAAAGTGCAGGGGCTCCCTATTTTTCAGCGTGGTGCAAAATGATCACAAAGGGGGCTGTACACCTATCAAATACCAGCGGGTTGAAACACGTACAAACCACCGGATCAATTTGTAACCCCCCAACACAAAATGACAACACAGATGTACATACCCAAAAGCGGGGTAGCAAACTGGTTGAAACAGGTGGGGAGTTTGAACAGGCACCAAACTAAAATCGAAAATCGACCAGCCGGAGTCGAAAACTCCCCAAAATAAATCGATTGAAGGAACCCACAGTCAGCGGACTGCCGCAGCGCTTTTTTGACATCAATGCCAAATTTGGACGGCCACTTTCGACCAGTCTGAGCAATACAGACTGGAGAGGACGCAAGGAGCTCCTGCCACCGCACTAAGCAGTGATTGCTCACTGTCAGTGGTTCTGGAAGGGGCTGCTTGAATCGACTCAACGAGTCCGCAATAGTGTTCAAGTGACCAGGAACGTGAGTCATCTTGGGAAACACATGATAGCGCCTCATGAACTTGAAATATGGAGCTAGAACCGCAGATACCGCAGGTGTCATGGATAGTCCTTTCGCAGATGCTGCATCAGCTGCACTGTTGTCTGTTCCTTGTTGGCAGGCAACAGGGCCCCTACCACGAGGAAGCGCGGATTCAATGCAGACTGTAAGCGCAAACTGTGCCAAGAGCTCCCATGCTGCAATATGTTTCTGCATGTCCATGCCCACCCAGTGCCACTGCTCTTGTGCCTCGACGAGCGTGATTTGGAATTGGAACCAAACACATGCACCGTTTGGAAAAAATGCAGCTCCTCCAAAGCCAGCCATAGATTTAGATGCCATTGCGTCCGCAGTGGCTGTGACGTTCAAGAAGGCTGCTGGCGACATGGACAGCGAAAAAGGGGTGGATACGAGGATTTTCTCCCATAGGCACAGGGCTTCCCTAGCCTCATCATCCAATGTACGAGTTGGCGATGTAGGGTCCTGTATACCAACCCAAATGCGACGTGATTTGATGTGTATCTTGACAGCATCGTCCAAGGTGTGCACATTCGTGTTGGCCACCCGCACTAACTTGACTTGCTGACACAGGGATTGATGTCTGTGAGTGAAGTCAGTTGTGAGCGTAAGTTGTGGCGACAACGCATCCAGAAACTGTTGAAATGTGACATGATCCATACCCACCATGGTCGTGGGGATATGATGTAGAACCTTATACAGCGGGATAAAGCAAAGGCCTGAGGAAATGCCATCCAGATGTGAGCCAAAGCAAGCGGCCGACAATGGATTGCATGTCTTTGAGTGGCACTTTGGTGCAATCAATGATCTTGTGCAGCTGTTGCACAATCCGTGACAGTTTCTCTTCTGGGATTGATATGGACCATGTCAGCACGGAAATACGCCAACCAATCCAGTCAACTTCAACGTCCAGCGCCGCCTTGTGCCACGACATTGGGATCCCCAAGATGAGAAACAGCACAACTAAGAGTGATGCCCACAAAGGAGATGAGATACGGTCAAGCCAGGCCAACAAGTCATCAACGTATTGCCACAATGCATGGCCATGGGCAAGGAGTGCATGGGCAAGGATCATCAATCCAGCAACTCTGCCCCAATACCAACCACTGGCTCTTGCACCAAAGTTCAGTGTGATACAACGGTACAGTTTACCGTTGGCATGGAAGCACAACATTCCACCATCCTTCGGGTCGATGAGAATGCGGCGATGCGCTTTGGAGACATCCAGGGTGAGTTGGATCATCTGCTGTCTTGACATGGTATCAGGTGCACACTCCATAACGTCGGAGATGCGAGGGAGAGTCATATGGTTGGGAATGACGGTATTGGACGTCACGTTGCTGATGGAGCTGTCGACAACCAGCCGGGGTGATCGCCCTTCAGCAATGACCACTCCCAGCTTCCCAACCGCAGTCCGTTGAAACTGTTTCTGCAACTCTGGTACACCTCCCGGAACCAATGAAGCCTGCTGCCAGTTCTTCTTGAATAAGGTCCTCAACAATGGCAGGGTGGTCAGCCGCACTCTTCCATGAGTCATGCCACACCAGTAATGGTTCTGGGTCAGAGACCACCCCATCGTAAACATGCCATGCCGGGGACGGTTTCAGTGGTTCGTTGACCCCCAATGGCACACCATTCACCAGGCCCAAGAGAAAGTCAGCATCAGGGTCTGACAAAAACTGCGCCAAAGTGTGCCATAGGTACAGCCTGAAGGGTTGGCCAGCAGGGATCTGAAGGAGGTGATCTCCTGGTGGGCAATCAAGCACGTCCAACATGTCATCAATGTATGGTTGCAGGTCCGCATCTGAAAGGGGTGGATGTTTGCAACCTGATGTGAGGGCGGCTGTGATCTTAAAGCAGTGCTTGGTGTCGCTCAAACGTCTGAACCAACGCGATCGCAGTGCTGCCAGCTTGTCATGAGATGGTCTCAGCATGTGAGAGGCCGTGCTGGTGAGGCCTCCTCCATCTTCAATTCTCGTTGACAGGTGTGGCCACTTGAGTGATTGAGGGAGCGCTGCTTGCCAATTGTCAAGGGGCAAGACAATGGAGCTCTTCGTGACATATGGGGCGATAATTGACGCCAATGCGTGAGCCAAATCTGGCGGATATTCAGCTGTGATGCGGCCGAGAAACGACCCATCTGCCATGCGTACACCTGCAATCTGTTGGTGCACATTCGCGCCATGAGGGCAAGATTTTGCAACTGCAAAAATGTCAGGTCTGTTGGCAACAAACATCCAAGCTTTCGCCCAGTCTTTACCAAACTGACAAGCGGAGGCTTGGGCAGCAAACGGGGCCACAGTATGGACCCACTGAACCATAAGAGGGTCATCCCATGTCATGGACGTGGCTGGGTTTTCCAAAATGGCCAGCCCCCCCTTTTTGTCAACCTCTGACAACAAAATGCGGGATCGGTCATGGATGGCCGCACTTTCCTCAACTGCCAATTGTTGCAATGGAGAGTTGGATGGAAGGCCATCAATGTGTTCAGGTGTTCTGACTAGGGCCGGGCCAGGAGGACGTAAAGTTGCCCGGCTGTGTTTGCTGCAATAAGGAGCAGCTAAAGCTGCCCCAATCAAGCCTGAAGCTGCCAAAAGGAGCACTGATTCAAAAATGACGTCATCCAGCAAGTCATGGCCATGAATTAAATCCACTGGCTGGACACGATCACATGCAAATGGGACGAGGGCCATGCTCACAGGCATAGTGGCCCCAGCAAAAATGTCAAGGAAAAATCTGGGAGCTGAACACGATGAAATCTGTTCGAAAATTCCAGAATTCTGAGAAAGGCCACTGGAGACTTCTACCTTCGATGCTGTATGAACAGGAACGGGTGGCTCCGGTAGCACTGCCAGGTCCTGCAACTGTTGTGGAGGAACTGAATTATCCCTTTCCTGCTGCAATGGTCAGTGTGGCGCCGACTTGTGTCGAGCCGCTGTACGGAAGCCTCCACACGGTTCGCCATTGGCCTTTGGGACGGGACATTGGTGGGCAAACCGACAGGTCTTACCTGACTTGCACTTGTTCATGTTGAAGCGCATGCAGATTCCCTTTCCATCAGGCAATTTGCGGAGCCATGAGTTGTCCCATTTCAAGTCCTTGGTGTCATTCTTCGGCTGTTTGGGTGAGTCATTGCCAGGACTCACTGTTTTGGGCTTCTTGGGAAGAGGCTTCGGAAGATCAGGTCTTCTTTTGGGTGGATCCTGTTTTGGTTGCTGAACAGGACGAGGACGAGGTGCCAACGAGGTATGGAAAACCTGTCTGCAGAAGGCCACTTCATTGAGGACATCATTGAGCGTCCATTTCGACTCATACAGCAAGTCAGTGACTGCCGACCATGCAACCCGATCAGCATCCAGAATCTCAGACAAGGATGAGGCACGTAGGTGCTGATCACGGGGTTTCGCCAATGCCAGTTCAAGAAACTTCGCATGGAAACGCTTGACCACCAAGAGGTGCGCAGACCCTAACATGGCCAGGGCCACCGACAACAGGTTTTGGAACTTGGCCAATACCACTTCTGTAGGGGCCTGGTGATTAATGACAGCCTCTGGTTGTTCATTGAGAACAGAATCACCTTCAGTCAACAGTGAACGAAGAAGCTGGCGATCATTGCGAGGCCTGCGGTGTTCGGCAAATGCTTGTTCATCTGCTTCTGATGTCCTGCTTTTCCATGGAATCCAGGTAAAATTGTTGGTGTCAATGGCATCTTTGAGAATGCACAAAAATGACAGAGATGGCATAGTCGCGGGCAGCAACAACTCACCTGGGCAATTCTGGCAAAACTCCGTCTTGAGTGCTTTGACATCAGCCACAGACAAGCGTGTCTTTGTGGTAGGTGCCACTGGGGCTTCAATTGGAGCGTCACGACCTGAAAGTACACATTTCGCAATGCACTCTTTGAGGACCCTTCTAATCGCCGCTGATTGCGGGGAGAACGTTTGGAAAGTCTCACCCTCAGGGATCAAACTCAAGTGTTCAACGAACTCCTCCATCTTGGATTCATCATGAATGCCGTGGGCCAGGAGTGCAATCGTCGTGTAGCCAGCATTGAAGATGTGTTCGATCTGTATCGATGGCATATGGCAGTCAGCCATCAGCGATCTAAAAGATACTGGGTCATCTAATGCCATAGATTGAGAAGCCATGTCTGCACACCCCACCGACATGTGGGCGACAGAAAAGAGCGAACTGGGAAGATGCAATGTCAAATGAGATAGTACAAAAATAAATGAAAACAGGAAGTGGAATCAACCGTGGCTGTGGAACGTGACAACATGACTGAAAAATAAAGAAAGATCCAGCGTGGACCTAGAGCCAGATTCAACAACCAGTGAACATGTAAAAATGGAGCCACGCGTGGCTGAGCCCATGTCACAAAGAGGGACTGACAAGCAAGTCAATGTACCGTATGACAGCGGGCAGCTTGGACATGTGTGGCCAGTCGTGGCAAGCCACATGCCAAATAAAGCGAAATGAGACAATCAATGGACATGAATCGGCACCAATGCACGGACTTTTCCCAAGGCAGGTGATGGAGTCATGGTGCAACAGTCACTCTTGCGGAGCAGGCTGACCAAAATTTGGCAGCTCATCCATCAATTGGTCTGTGGCTCGACCTCCAGCTCCGAGACGCGCTGCCGTAATCAAATCGAACAGCATCGATCGGAGGTGCCTAAACACCAGGTGGTCTTCTGGGGTCAAAAGTGGTGAGCGGGATTGGCCCCACTCAGTGACCACTGAAAGAGCCCCTGAGAGCTGGAAGACCAAAAGATGCGCCTGCTCAACTGGCAGAGATAAAGTGAAGGTCACAACCGAGCAGGGATGCGTCCTGTCGGTGATCCATCCGGATGGAGCCAAATCAGATTGGGCTTCCTCCTGGGTGATCAGCACCTTGGCGGCCAGGGAGCAGAGGACCGAAATGAGCGTCCAGTGGAACCTGGATGCTAAGTGCCGTGCAACTGCAGCACATCCTGCCAGGCAAATCTCAAGGTGCGCCCGTCGATGCTCATCAGATGCCCAATCCCTGACGAAGGGAAGCGCTGAGTCGACCATAGCCTCTAACTTGGCAAAGTCAGTCATTGTGATGAGCTGGCACCTTGAAGCAAAAATGGCTAACGGGATCAATGGCACTGCAAGTGAACCAGGCACAGTTGAGCAGAAAAGTGTACTGAAAATTGAAATGGGCAATGCCACCGACAAATGCTAGGACACCAGACAAAAAATTTTGGTACCTAAACGGTCACAAGTGCTCACAGCGGGAGGCACATAAACATGTGACTGCATTGGTTTGGGCACACCATTTTACAGATTCAGTCGAAAATCTTGGAGCAGGCAGGTCTCATACACAGCCTAAATTTGGCTGGGAATGTTTCAGCTGGAACAATCTCAGCATCCCAGGCCGCGCGACGGACATTGCACGCAAACTTGAAAGATTTTCGCACTTCACCAGCATCCACTGTCACCACCCGGTAAGGATCAGATTCATCACATACGGCGGCCACGTGGGCGATGGTTGATGCTGTATTCAAAAGGAAGAGGCAGTCAGCCGACGCAGCTTGAATCACTGGAACCTCCATCTCATCCTGAACATCAGGAGCCAATCCAGTTTCAGACTCGCCAGAATCAGTATCCGCCAAATCATCAGAGTGGGGGAGGCACAATTGTGTCTGAGCCAGTGGTGTGGCATCCTCTGTAGGGGGAGCTACTGATACTGGTTTGTCCAGGACTGGTTTTGCTCCACCGCGTAGGAGGGGAATCACTGGTCGAAAACCTGACGCAATGCGCTGGATGATCTGGTGCTGTAGCTGTACTGCCGGGTGAACATCGTCGCGACCATACAAGGCAACGTTGGATCGAGCACCTGATTGACGATGATGTCCCTGTGCCATTCTGGCTTCTTCCGATGCTCCAATTTGACGTGCCCAACTAAGCAATGTAACTTTGGGTGAATGCACACCAATGCTGAGGACAGAGGCATCCTTGTTGGCTTCAAGAAGGAGACGTCGCAGCAAAAGAACTCCATGGGCCCTAGGCATGGGTGCAGTGAACATAGGATGGTCCACACTAGGACCACACATTGGAATCAAAAAGTCCGGAGTGAAATCAGGAAAAATCTCCGATGTGCGCTGCAGTGCTTGTCGCACCAAGTTGAGCCACTTCGTGGACCATGTGACTTGCGCAGATGTTGCCAAGAGCCCTGACTTGACGAACGCGAAGGGCATTCCGCGCGAGGTCGTTTTCGTTCTTGCTGCAATACCTCTGATGACATCAACGTCCTCTGTCAATGCGCTTGGGGTGACCCAAAGTGCGTCACTCCACCTCAGAGATGACCAGATCAGAACAAGCAGTGAGCCCATCAGCAACCTGTCTGCAGCTGTTCCCAGTTCCTTGAGTATACAAGACTCAAGATACACCACAAAGCTCAACGGCAATGGGGCAGCTTCTTTCCTGACTGATATCTCAGAGGGGATGGTGTAGGCACGTGTGATTGGTGCCTGTATAGCACTCAAAAGTGCCTGGAAGCCAGCATACTTCGCAACCCACGTTAACGCTCGAGATTGGGCAGTGGCAACTCCAAGTGAGCTCCTCTTCGAAGAAACTTGAAGGAAGTCTGCGAGGAATACCGTAGGTGGGCTGTAAGGGCATACCTGATGGCAGTGACAAAACTCAACCCACAGTGACCAGCTCTTGAGATAGGCCGCCAATGTCGATGGCGCAAATATCGCAACAATTTTGATCAGATGAGCTTCTTGGTTAGGGCTATCTTGGGTGGACTTGATCAGCTCACTGTAAGAGCCCGCCTGTTTGAGAAGCTGAAGCCAATCAAACTGATGTTGCGTTCTCAGCTGTTGATGTAAAGCGTACATTGTAGTGGAATCTGAGGCTGAGGCTCTCACAACATTTGATGGTATATCCAAGGTCCCTGACAGGTGGACTGAAGGGGTATCCAAACCATCACTGTTGAGTTGGCATTGGTAGGACAGTGAGTGAACTCCCAATGTGGACGGGGGTACATACTGCAACCCAGGAGGATGCGCATCCCACTGGACATCACGACGGGGTCTCAGTGGTGGTGGCATTAAACCTCCAGTGTGGAGAGGACCATTGCTGAATGGTTTGTAATGTGCCCCAAGTCCTTGACCATCCCAACGGTTCAGTGCTGACTTGGGAGAAGTCGCAGAAGCTTTAAGGGATGGGTCAACGTAACATGGAGCAGGCTCACGTCTCCACCTCTTGACACGAAACAAGAGTTCAGATGAGGCAGCTGGGACACTGCTAAAGGCAGATCTTTCAGACTGAGGAATTGAAATGCCTCTGCCACGACTGACCCGGGCAAAATGCCCTGTTCACCCAGAAGCTCCACTGGGATGTCCATAATACTACGGGACCAGCGGGTCGATGAACGTTTGAGCCAAGAAATACATGCCAGAAAAAATATATAAATAATGCAACAACCAAGTGCTATCATGTGGCAATGCATGTTGACTATCAGCGGATAGACCCAGGAACGTAAACCGGTTCACACAGCATTTTGCCAGAGCACTAGCGGTGAGATGTGAGCAAAGCTGTTGTCTGCCGAAAAAGCCAAGACAGAAGATCGGCCAAAAACCTCTCCATGATGAGCAAGATGTCAAGGCTGTAGCATTGGACCTGGACGCTCGTCAGTATTCCTCCGATCTCGGTGCCAGCCAGGACTGAGGAGTCATCGGATGCAGCAATTCAGCCAAGTCCGGGTTGACTTCCATCCACTCTTTGGTGAGCGCTGCTAAATTGTGGAACATAAGTTCCTGACAACGACGCAGCTTTGCAACCTCGGCATGGAGGGAGTCAAGCTCTGACTGCATCTGAAACAGGGCGTCTGCCATATCTGAGTACGCCATAGGTTTGACACGTACATCAACCTTGGCCACACGTCCATCTCCGTGGCATTGGACAATGTGATCCGGAAAAGCTCGAGACATGTGAGTGTAGACTTGCGCATATAGGCCCTCTGGCAGGAAGACAATGTACTCGTAATCCTCGTTGAAGGCCGACTCCCAGTCTGGCTTGTATTTGCGCCACTGCGATGGTGTCACATCGACTTCAAGGTCGCGAGGGACTTGGAGAGGGAAAAGCGTCCTCACTGGGTCCAAAACCAGGGATTCAAGTGCGAAGAAACGGAACAGCCGTTCAATTGGCACTACCGACTCCGCACCATAAGTGATCTGGAAGTTGAACTGTGCCGGCGGGTACGACAGTTGCAAACCTTGCATTTTCAGCCAGAAGCGGGCTGAGCAAGGTACCCTTTTTTTGAGCCAGATCACTGCAAAACAATAGAAAATAAAAACTGAGGCAAACATGTTGATGTGAGAGGGGAACGGCTCAATGCTGAACGAATAACATGCATATCACAACGGTAAACAGCACAGAAGAGCCCTCTTTTCACTCAGACATGCGATGTCAGAGAATGAGTGTTGATAGTTGTCATGCCACTGCTCCAGGTGAGCTAAGACAACAGGACCCAATGAGTAGCTACAAAGCCGGGGTCACAGGTCAAGGGACAAGCGATGTCCACGTGATGGCAAAGGGCATCAAGCGTGACCAAGATGGGTCAAAAATGTCCCCGAACCATCAGTTGAGTCCAGGGTCAACGTCCGCTGAACAAGGTGGATCAGATGATCCAGCACCACCCCGAAATTGTGGACTGGCAATGGTATCCTCTAAGGCTCTGGCAATGTAAGCTCTGGTCATCAGCCATGACCCACGGGCATATTCATCTGAGTGATGAGGCACTGCACGAGAAGATTCCAACCTCTGATGAATTTGCAAAGCCAGGTGATCAATGGCATGCACCTCATTGGCAGTTAACCTGTGGGTCGAGACAGACCTAGCGAGGTCCAACATGGAACCATCCCTTAGGGGATTGCCGGTACCATGGTCCGATGTTGAATCGTCAGCATCCATCGTAGTCTCATCAAAAACTGGAGAGCCAAAATCAGGTGGAGCCGTGACAGCCTCATGCAGAAGGACCTGCAGGTGAGCACAGTGCCACGTGAATGCCGTGAACTCGACAATGATGACGACCTCCATGTTCCAGCATTTGTGATACCTGGTACAAGGAGAAACCAGGTGCATGATTCCACCACAGATGGAGGTAGAGATCCTGGAACCAAAAATTCCAAAGACAACCTCCAATCTGAGCTGTCGCTAATGGAGTCCCTAAGACCACGCAACGGGGTACGATGGGACATGGCAAGAGACGACCAGGACGGGTCATGAGAGCCGAAAAACTGCCGTCGGGCAAAGAATTTCAATGCACAGCGGTGCAAAGTTGAAAATTCACTGAATGAAAGAATGAATGGAAAGCTGCGGCCAACCAATGAAAAGCACACGCACTTTTTAGCGCAATCATAAAGGTGAATCCGAAGGAAACCACGATGTGCTGACCTCCAAAAGAAAAGGAATCAAAAATGACCGCTGCTTCAGAGGCCCAGATGAAAGCGAATCTGAGCGATGGCTGCCTCAGCATCACCCAACCTTCGTTCCAAAGTGATGATCTGATCAGCTGACTGGGCGACGAGCTCCATGAGTTGCATCAATGGCAACTGATGCGCAATCAAAATGGTCTCCATTCTGAGGTCAAAAGGGAGACCAGCAGGTACCATAGAAAGGTGATTGTCAGTCGCTGTCGCCACCGCTGCCATGGACTCATAAACTTCGAGGTCAGCCACATAGAAGTGGTATTGGGAAGTAGACACAATGTCGTCATCCCAAGGCACCCAGTGTGTGGGAAGGTCAATGATGTCCGGATCACCTCCAAATCCCAACGGCCAGGCAGTGGGATAAATGATTTCGTTGATGCTACAATCCAATTGGTCCAGGTTGAAGGGAGCCATGATGGAGTTGATAATAGATTGCTGGAAAGGCGCACCAGGCTGAAACTCCACTGTGAACCGAATCTCTTGTGGAAGAACACGACGAGGAGCGGCCATATAGTCAAAGCGATGACAACCACAAGAGGAAAGTAGTGGTAGCCAATGAGAAACCCAGTACAAGACCAGTACAGAAGGATCCAAAAGTCAGTACGTTATTGAGTGACCATTTTGAGTCTGCAAGGAGTTCAACCACAGCGGTCCAGGCCACACGATCTGCGTCTAAGATCTCCATGAGTGATGGGGCCCTGAGATGTTGGTGTCTTGGTTTGAGGAGGGCCAGCTCCAGGAATTTGGCATGAAATCGTTTCAAAACAATCAGGTGTGCCTGACACAACATGGCCAAGGCTGTGGATAGCAAACCCTGAAATCTCGTGACCACCACTTCTGGAGACAGCTGATGGTTGATAACTGCCTCAGGTTGGTCATGCAAGGCGGTCTCACCGTCAGGAGCAGTGACCGGAGCAGTTGTCTTTCATTACGAGGGCGTCTGTGTTCCAAAAATGCCTGCTTATCTGCCTCCGAAGTGCGGCTTTTCCAAGGGATCCATGCCAGACTGTTGCCATCGATCGCCTCCTTCAAGATGCTCAAGAAGGACAGAGATGGCATCGTACTGGAGGCCAAGAGCTCGCCAGGGTAGTTCTGACAAAACTCAGCCCGCAGTGCCTTGACTTCAACCATGGACAGTTTTGCCTTGACCAAGGAGGCTTGCGAAACTTCAGCATTGGAAACCCGTCCAGATTGCACACATTTGGCGATGCGCCCTTTGAGTGGATGCCGGATTGGGGTGAGAATGTTTGGAACTGCTCCCCATCCGGAATGAGGCTGAGGTACTCTACAAACTCTTCCATTTTGGCCTCGTCGTGAACACCATGCGCCAGGAGGGCTATGGTTGTGAAGCCCGATGTGTCACTATGTGTTCGATCTGTATTGAGGGCATGTGGCACTCAATCATCAGTGATCGAAATGTGGCCGGATCGTCCAGAGACGACACAGGTGAAGCCATGACTGCGAGCCCACCGACACTTGGCCACACAGATCACCGAGCCGGTGAATGAGAAAACCCAGTGATCTAGCCAAAATGGAAAACAAATAAAATGTCCGGTGTGCAAAACAGTTCCAAGTAGAGAAGGATGCGAAAACAGTTCAATAGTGACACCAATGAAATAACAGCAAGTACAAAATAGACAAAGATTCCATCCATGGACAACATGGCCATTGAGCCCTGTGGCTATCACGGCGGGATGCCTGACAAGCTGAAATGCTTGTGATGCAGACCATTCAAGCGTGAGATGGTACCAGGCATCACGACACATGATGACGGCAGTGCAACGACCTTATTTTAGCTTCACTCACTGCTCTGGTGACAGATGTCTGCGTGTAGCTTCACCAGGACCAGAACTTTCCAATGTTTCCCTGCTACAAAAAGGAAATCAGCAGCAAGACTATGGGGTGTTTCATGCTTATGACCTACTCTCCTAGCAGGTGTGCGTCCTCTTGACTGCACGCAATC
>Ga0126342_10010927_pt1 | contig 16230 bp, 19 predicted proteins | sample Cyp1metagenome_FD_92528 | JGI IMG/M metagenome (GOLD analysis project Ga0126342, IMG submission 92528) | Coral microbial communities from Lord Howe Island, Old Settlement Bay, Australia - Cyphastrea 1 metagenome | ecosystem: Host-associated > Invertebrates > Cnidaria > Coral ... | reverse complement strand
CTCAAAGCCTAAGGCATTCCCTGACCCTATGGGGCAATTGGGCCGGAAGGCCAAAATGATGGAAAAGTAAAATGCTAATGTCCACCTGGAATGTGCATGAATGTGTGGAGCACAATTCACACCCATATTTTAATATATTTTAAGGGAGAATCATGGAAAATCCGTGGTTTCCGGTGAAGATGTTCTCTTAAACCAATCCATTCACAGCTGGAAAAAGGGGATGAATGGAGGGTACATAGCTGAAAAAAGGGATGAACATGGATGAACTTGCAATGACCACTGAAGATCATTATAGTGAAGGTTGAAGGGTGGCCACGGGAGGAACAGCATGACACCCAGCATGACACCGGGACATCAATCTGGCAGAATTTCCGGGAGGGCCTTTTCATGCCAGGGAATTTCATCGACTTTGAGTGTGTGATTGTGGGTGGCTTCAGCCAACCTGAAGAACTTGAAAATCATGTGCGATCATGGACAATCAGCAGCAAAACAAGTAGGAAAATGGATCCATGCGGGCACACCCCAGCCTGTGAGGGAGAAATGGAGCAAACCTTTCCTTGGCGTACTGGCTACTGGCAGCCCAAATCACCCATGAACATGCTATATTTACCCACACACCCAACACTTGCCTTGGCATCCGCTAGAGAAATATATTCGACATGTTTCTACATGAATCGGAAAAGGATGAAAAAAAATGTTATGGCTTGAGGGGGTTCCCACCAAGAGATACCAAGAGACTGAGACTTGTCGCGGACTTGCAGCATCCGCTTCTCATCGCAGGCATCCAGTAGCACTTTGAAGGTTTGGTCATTCCCCGTGAAGGACACCACCTCACCACTGGTGTGACTCACCACGGGGTGCGAAACGAGAAACGACCTTCAGGACCTGGACATTCCTGGACAATGTTTGTTGAGTCGATTCAGAACGTCTACGCACAGGTGATGAAACATGTTGGAGATTCACCCCAAAACAATATCATTTCATGACTTCATGACCCAAAGTTTTTGGCCCATCCCCATCCGATATTCCTCCATAAATGTGCCTCGAAAATTCGTTATTAACTCATTGAACCATATTGAACCACACAATTTGTGTTGCTAAACAACTTATAAGTTGGCTTATAAGCCCAGTTAAGTATTGTTGTGAAATGTTGTAATCATACGTCGTGATAGAGAGTACGTTTTCACCACGACTAAAACGACAAGGTATGCGCTACTCGTGCTACCCTCTTGTCGTGGTTTTTAATATCTTGTCGTGGTATAGATTCCACTGTCGTGGTATGACCCAACACCTCGTCGTGATATGTTGTGATCAAGATGAACCCCAATCATTCACCGAGTGAACCTTCACCAACTGAACGACATAACGAACCGCGACGCCGGGCCGCAATGAGATCATTGTCCGCCATGGGCGCTCCGCGTTCTAAGAGCCATCCTTGGGGCCGATGAAACACGGGCTGTTACATGCTGTTACTGCAGTTATAGGGGGTAAGCCCTCTGAGATGGGAATCTTTTACCTGAGTTGCTATATACATTTTAGATATTGTAAACTTTTAGTTTTTTTTCCTCAAGTCTGAAGTGCGCACCAGAAAGAACAATAAAAGCAGTTCAAAACTTTTTCAGACATGGATGTGGCATTTTGGTACTTTGAGAAGAAGAAAACAAAGCGCAAATGGCGTTGTGGAGTGGTTCTTTGGGAAGGTTGACCAGGGATGAGGGGGAAAAAACAGATGATTCGTTCCCCTAAAATTGTTATTTTACTATCTGCATCTTTCATATGTTGCAATGGTATGCAAACGACTATCCAAGTGCCCTTGAACAGTGGACTAGTAGAAAATTGACAATTATATATCAGCAAAAATGAAAGTGACCCCATATTAAACACCTTCCCCCTAAATCTAAACACCCCCTAGAAAACCATACTTTAGTAATGTCTATATAGTAATCAAGGTTTTTTGTTAGATTTCGGGACCATCGGAGATGGTTCCCCCTCCAAGCATCGGGTGGTCTCAGCGCGCCCACGCAAAGCGGCCCAGGTCAGGGCGCTCCAATTCAAAGGGTTCGTGGTCTGCAGAGATGCCTCGATGGCACCAGCCCCAACGAGGGGTGGCCAGGGGACTTGCTGAGATCCGGTTCCGTCGGTGCCAGTGATGACATGCAAACGCCTCACCAAAAAATGAAGTCAAAACTCAAGAGAGTATGAACACACAAATATACACAGTCGGTTAAGAACATAACACATAGAAACAAAAATATAATCAATATGAATCAATTATATATAACAATTTCAACATAAAGAGAATTTAAGCAGCAGGGTTTCCATGACAAGATTTGAGAACTTTCCACTATTCAAGCCTTTGTTGATACAACAGTCTGTACGTTGACCATAGTTGTGTTTCTAGCGGCCGTGTAATTATCCAACTTTATTCCCAAAACCGAAGGCAAGTCTCCAACTAACTATCAAACCTCCATGAGTTTACAATCATATAATTAATCGTATTCCAAACAAATAGCACTGTTATGTCCGAAGGCTCCATTTTGTGTGAATGGAACTTGGCAACCATCAAACCAAATCATTTTGGATCGCTATCGCGCTGATTATAAGACTGGAATTCCCATGCGTAGCCGTTCCCGGATGTTCCCGCCTTGGCGACCAACAGCGCTTCGCACACGGCAGTCGATCCACCTAAATTCAACGGCAGAGGCGTGGGGGGCCACCTTCATCATTGGCCACTCGTTGCTTCATGTTTGCAGGTTTTAGACATTTATTACGATACACTCTATCCCATTCGAAGAAAATGAGGATCCAGTTTGCCTCGGCAATGGCTTCTGATTCACGGCTTCGAGAGCTGCCGAATCTCTCATTGCGAAGGACCCTGAAAGGAAATCCATCTACAACTAAATCATGTTCCATGTTTCCATTGTTTGGTCACTTTCATTACATAAATCAATTGAGACAAATTCTATACAAATCCTCCTATTGCTGATTTGTATTTACTCATCAGTCCCAATTGCATTCTGACTCTGATCCAATTGGATGGATGGTCCTGGACAAAATGCGTTTTTCGATGAATTTCATCCATATTTCCGCCCACTACCATCCCCCGCACCATGACGCACCTGCCGCCGCGAACATCAGCGGCGTCACCCCCAGCTCATCGGGCTCTGAGGCCAGAGTTGCACGCTGCAGCAGCATACGCTGCACTGCCTGAGTTCCAGCAGTAATGCAGCCAAGGTGGGAAACCTGATGGGATGGTTTATACGACCCATTTATGGCGACTTTGGGGGTGGTTTATTCTTGGCTTTACCACGGGAATCCTCCGTTCCTCCTAATACTAAACACACCCCAAAAAAACAATGCTTTTTGGTTGGGGATTTACACCATTTGGAGACCAGACAATGGGGGTGTTCAATATTATGGGGATGGGATTAACGAGAGAAACAGAACTACCGCAATTACTATTCTTATTAGATATGTGATCTCCTTCATGAGTGCTCATGAGATACTCTTGGATGCTTATGATAATAGTCACCATCCCCAATTGTGGCTGATTGTTGTGAGATACAGGTGATAAAATTGCGATATTATGGAGGCTTAATGGTGGGGATATTAGGAGAAGTAATTACAAGCCCATAAAGCCCATAAAAAATAAAGTGGAATTGAAAGAAAAGATCCACATATGTGGCTTACCATCACATCCATCACTTACTTATATTGGTTCTGCAATAGTGAATATATAACGTTTGATGAATTAGGGAAAGGATGTGTCATCTTGTTGACCCCTGGTTGGTTTTATTGGGTGCCATTTATTCGCAAATGATCACTCTTTGGGGTTGACCCCTACAACTAATCATGCGGGGGTTGTTAATCCCGGTCTGACATTGGACGAGGAAAGATATATCCAGCATTCATCATGAACTCCTCGATGCAAGTGAAAGCGATTGCACTTCTATAATTACATATATACATGTTATTTTTTGATGTTGGATCTTTGGAGTGGTTGCCCTGTGAAAGTTTACAACCATGTGTGCTTCGTTCTGGCCTCTTGGTTCGCTTTTCATGACAATCGAGGCAAGCCGTGGAATCCCAACCCGCTGAGCGCCCGTCCTCCAAATCCCCCAGCTCACAGGCGGCAGCAAAGGCCGAGCGAACACGCGGAGCCTTGCTGCCGAAGCCTCCTGACTGGGGAAAATCTCTGGGAAACCATGGATCAATACCTATACATACCATTTTTAGGGGGTTATTCACATCCATAAATCCCAGCTATTTTGATGTGAACAGAAGGGGTACCAGGTGAAACCCACCATTTTTTGCATCTATAAATGAACCAATGGGTTTTTGTTTGATGTTTCCATGGGGTTCCTGCGACCCTTTACTTGAACCAATTCCATTAAAGACCATTGGAATTGGACGGCTTGGCGATGGCCCGTTCGAGACCACCAGCCGAAACCTGTGGCTTCGACTGCCTTGCAAACATGCCTTTCCTGCCCACATTCGATTTTCGAGGGAGCAAAACTGGAGCCATTCAAGACTAGCTATTTTAGTGAAACTATGTTGAAATATAGGGAGCTCATGATTGTGGGATGTTGTTCGTCAAGGTTCTTTGCGACATTTTGCGACTATCCCCAGCTTTGGATATGATACTGTATACCTACGATCTGCACAGGGCCCAGCAGATCCCCAGCAGCCTCTCCTGGTGACTTACCTTCTATACGTGCAGACAGCTCTTCGTACCTAGCTGATCCATGGGCTGTTGGATCGGCAGGAAAATCCTCTATCAATGGAGGTCTATAGCTGAATCCTTGAACATTGGTCAAACTGACGCTATAAATGGAGGATTTTCCATTGCCACGTTTGATTACTGGAGGATAACCAAATGGTCACCCACAGTCCATCCAGCTGTCCCCAAAAAAACCGCATCCAAAGCCTGCTGGGTCGCTGGGATCTATAAGACGATAGTCACTGCAGAGGCTCATAACTATAGAACTATATATGCCATTATCACCTATATTAGACAAATATAGTGGAAACTATAAATATATAATACTATAGTGGATATATGCCAACCATATTAAACTAATATAAACGGATAATTTCCATTATAGCATTATATATTATAGACCTACGCAATCCAAGAAACCTGTGGGTATCATCAAAGATTAGTTTCACCAGTGGTGCCGCAAAAAAAAAACAAGACCAAGCTCCAATCACGACCTCACCTGAAACACCCAGAATTCATGTTCCACTTCACCCCCGTGCTTTGTTTAAAGGAAAACCATATATAATGATATTAATCATATTTTCCTTCCAAGAATCAACATCCCTTAAATCATGCCTTTCAAGAGTCAAAGCATCAGATATCATCAGATATCATCAGATAATATCAAATATCAAATCAAAATAAATCACATATCATCAGATGTTGCTCAAATCGTCCCCATCCCCCACCCCCCATCCCCCAGCGATGGGTTCCACCGATCCACGCAGCTTGGATCTGCTGAAAGAGCTCCGTGACCTCGCGAAGAAACGACACGCTGAAGTCCGAGTCCCGCTGTGCCACCTGGAAGGCGAAACGGGGGGGCAGCGAGTTCCGCTGAAGTTGGCGAATATGAAGTAATTCAATGGATTGGTTTAAGGGAAAATCTACAGGAAACCATGGTTTTTACCATCAAATATAGGGGTTTCCTGTAAATTTTCCCATCATCCAATTCTATGAGTAATGGGATGGCATCTACCCGGCCTGGTCAACGTTTACATAGCGAACTGGAAAATCACTACTTTCATAGGTAAATCAACTATTTTGATGGTCCATGTTCTATAGCTATGTTAGTTTACCGGAGGGGCTTAGGATATATAATATGAAGATGCGTATGTATCTATAACTACATGCTACATATATATCATATATCTATCTGCATATTACATGTCTAAGTGTGTACTTCCACAAACATTTGCATCGGGAAAGAATGATAGAATATGATAGAGCTTAGGACACGCCCAATTCAATCCCTTTTGAAGAGAGAGACCCAATCCGTACAAAGAAAAGATGAAAAACACGCTGATTGCTGCAGTGAGACAACGGGAGACTGCTCGAGTCCAACTCCACGATACAGCTGCTTACAATTGTGGGGGCAAAACAAAACTGTGAGACCTGTACCAAATCAAAGCATTGAAGCTGGTGCTACTGTGTACAGCTTGCATTCAGTATCTGCTAATCAGCTGCATTTTCCCATTGGAAGTGGGGCAATCGCATGGGCCATGGGCTTCACCCCGGCCTTGTCCGGGTGGTGTTTCAAGGCTAGGCGCAGATAGCAGCGGCGCAGCTCTCCGGCATCGCAGCGCACGCTTTGCGGGAAGAGATGCATCACGCGGCCCTAAAACCCGTGACTTCGCCGTGGAAAAATGGCAGTTTAACATAGTGAAAAACCATTTTAACCAGCCAGTCATGGGGAGATGTTCTGCAGATCTCTCCGAAAAAATGGAGCAAACTGAAACGTTGATCAGAGGTATCTGGTGAGGTTTTTGGGGGTGTAGCGAAGGTTTGCTGAGACACTTTAGGAGTTGGCCATATTTGGCCCCTCCAGAAGTGTGGATACCATCCCACCACCAAGATATGGCATCTATGAACTTGAAGAACATCGTTCAAAATTACTTGGGTTGCGTATGGTTGCGTCCAACAAACCACGGGGAGTGTCAAACTCTTGGCCGGTGCCACAGATCTCTTGCATTTTTCTTCATGCCTTGACTCGTCATGGTCAAAGATGTTCAAAGGAACATGTTCCAGGTCCCAATCTACTTACCACTTCTTACTTCATTTGGGTGTGTCTTAAAATGGGCTATATCCCCAATTATGGCCATCAAATAATAGGAAAAATTAGGCTTTAATCCATTGGAATTGGAAGGTTTCCACTGGCAAAGCGCGGAAACACGCTGCTTCAACGGCTGCTAAGTCGTGGTTGTTTTGTGTTGTATAAGTTACGTAGAAGTCATGTATAAATTAGATGTAATTTACAGTACACACACACACATATATATATATATAGCAAAAAGCAAATGAGACTAAATAAGAACCATAAATAACTCAAACTGTTCTATTGACGGTGGTTTGCAAAACAATCCTCCAAGCATCACCAGATTCCCATGTTTTCACCGCTGGCTCCGATCTCCAAAGGCTCAGTGCCCAAAAATTACGTCATCACGGCGCTTGGCGCTAAGGTCCTCAATGATTTCACCATCGATGTTATCGATATTAGATATCTTAGGATAATTTAGGCTCTTTAGGACTGTCACACATCTATGATGGTTATATCAGTTGTACCAATATCTTTAATATATGATTTCTAGGATGTGCACACGTCATCACACAAAAACATGATTTGTCTCTTCCTTGTTCTTTGCCTTTCCATGACTCAGAACCAGATCGTTTTTTTCTTTGGGACACCGCCCCATGGAGGGCATCGATCTACTGCGCGAGAGTCTCTCGTGGTGCTGGCCGCTCGGGGGCTTATTTGGAATCATCCTAGGAAAGATGGATCATCGATGATTTTTGTATGTTGCTGCTTAAAAAAACTAAAGAATCCGCCACACTGTCACACAATGTCACACATATACAAATGCGGGCCCCCATGGGAACGTTTTCGACCAAATATAGTGAAAAAAAAACGGGTGGATCCAAAATCGAAGTGGGATGATATCGCACCCCTTGGTTTTTTCTGACCGTATACGGTGAACTCTGCAGGTGCCGTAGCCAAAATGAAAAGCCCTTGGAGCGGCCGCCAGCCAGATGGTGCAAATGTGTACAATGTGTGGCCTCTGAGTGGCTGGATGGCCTGCACTGCATACTATATTATAATATAATCATATAATAATATATAATAATTTACCATCAATATATCATCAATATATCATAATATGATATTCAAGCTAGAAGCCAACTCAAGGAAATCTGATGACATCTAATGATCTATTCCATATGTTTCCTGATTGAGTAGTTCTAAACAAACATTGGCCATAAGTCTGTCTTGATCCAGCCTGTACCAATAAAGGTGAGAACGTTGCACAAGTGAAACGGCTCACTGCCACGGTGTGGCGGCTAGCCGGGCTAGCCACGCGTTCCCGGGTCAGGATGAATTCAGCCGCAAACGCCTGGATTTCAAAGGAACCAGGAAGTATGTGATGGGATTAGTGAGGAACACATACGTGGTTGTATATTAATTTCAGGGGCCGGAATGCCAATGATGAAGTGATTGAAGGATCAAAAAATACCTTTGCGACATCCAAAAATCAGATGGCCAAATTTCCATAGATTTCCTACAAATGGGAAAAAGCAAAGCTAATAAACCCTTCAAAGTCCCAAACGCCTTTGTTGAAAGATTAAGGGAACTGAGGGAGAAAGATGCCACGCCTTGAGCGTGCAGTCTGGGCGGCCTGTGGGATCGTGGGCCGAACATCCGAACTTCCACCAGCTTTACCGCTACAAATTACATGATTTTGTAAGATCCAAATGGAAGGTCATTAAACCAGCTACGAAAAAAAGGCGCCATGCCGCCATGTAGAAGAAATTAGCCATTGGTGCTCGAAATTGGTCGGGTAACTGATTCCGATGAGTCCGGATGGGTGTACCGATGAGGGTGTACGCATCTGCCCATCTCCAGCCAATCTCGGCACCTGATGTGGCTCTACCTGGGCTCATGAGGCAGCTGCGACAGGTAGAAAAATCCCAGGTGATGGTGAAATTACACATGGTTGATGGTGGGTTAATGATGAAACAAGACGAAACAACCCATCTGAAGCATATTTTCAGGGACCTATTTCTTCCAAATTGTCCAAAGTCCTGGGAGGACTAAGAACTGGACCATGAACTGGTACAATTCTTCGGCCCGATCCCCCAATGTTGGCTACTTCAGTAATAGGGTGGCTTATATTCAGCATTCAAATTTATGCCCTATAATCTATAATCATAACATCATTTGATGTTTGTATATGTTTGTATCATAGCAACCCCAAAAAAATAGAAAAGTAAAATCCTACTAGTAAGGATGAAATGGCTGTGATTGGCTGTGCATGTTTTTGGCTACCCGCTGGTAATTTAACATAGCTATTGAAAATTGCCATTTATAGTGAGTTTTCCCATTAAACATAGTGATTTTCCATAGTTATGTTAGTTTACCAGAGGGTAAATCCCGGTGACATCCACCGTCTAACTGCAGCTGGAGCTCATTCCTGGCTTGGCGCGTCGGATCATCTGATCCCCACGACGGATAAAAAGCCTCACCACCGGGCAGAAAACCAATGGGTTTTTGCAACCTGTTTTTAGCAGGAAACAGGGACTCCAGTTTCTCAATCGCATCGTGTTCAAGCATGTTCAAACAAGAACGCAGAGTTTTGATATACCAACATGGAACTCCAGAAAAAGTTCAAAGTTTGGAAGGTGGTTTTGCTGTAGGAAAGGCATTTCTTGGCCCCTAGCCATCCCACCCTAGCTGAAACCCAGGCCAAATTTCCAACGAGCTTGCTGGTTGGTGGTTTCAACCCATTAGAAAAAATGATCATCAGCAGTTGGGGGGGTACTGTGGGCCTCATTTCTATCCATATCCTGGCTTGAAAATGACGATACATATCTTCGCTTCAAAATCTACGCTTTACAAACTTTACTCCTTCGTCAAGGCTTGAAATGTAAAACTGTTCTATGAACCGAAAGGTGCGCCATTTTTGAGATGATTTTCGATAGAATATACAGTAATCATTCACCGGCCTGGTCTTCGGCCTTTTGGGAATGGTTGCCCCAGGTTGCCCCTACATGACATTCATGATGACTTCTGGTGACGTCGCGACATGAGGTCGCTTTTTGATTCAGATCCCGTATATATAAACCTGTATTAAGCCTGAATCCCATGAAATTATGGCATATTATGGCTATACAATTCTAGATACCTATGATATCCTCCCGAATCCCCTACGTTGGCTGCTTCGGACCAGATCTCAAGAACCATCAAGAACCCTTTCAAAGAGGCTTCGCCAGCCCAGCAGCGTGGCGGGCGTGGCGCCCGTCACGATTGCTTCCATGGAATCGGCATCGCCTGTGGTGACAGCCCGGTAGCCAGTTCCACATCCTGAAGAATGAAGGGGAACCATCCTGTTACCATCTGGTAATGTGTTACATAGCTATTGAAAATGGATTAAAATGGCCCATCAAAATAGTTGATTTACCTCTTAAAAGTGGTGATTTTCCACAGCGATGTAAACGTTTACCAGGCCGGGTAATCATCATGTAACCATTCAGTTTACCCGGTTACCCCATTCAAATGGCATCAAATGGCAATTGTTGTTGGGAAGTAGACTCCCATGGGCCCGCTCGGAAATCCAAAGGACGTATCCTCGAACTGAGGCTATTTTCCACTATCATCTTCAAACTTCAAACCAAGTGAGGCTATGATAGAACCTACAGGGAAAACATGATTCTAGCAGTCAGATATGCTGGTTTTCTCTAGGTGTTTCCTAAAATAAATTCCTGGATACACGATCTTCTACCCATCATAAAGCTAACCCCTTCCATCTCCATGAAATATCAGCGCCAGCATGGTGGTTTGTTACATCCATCCGCCCCCCCCAAAAAAAAAATACTGCAGGGGCTTTGGGATCGTACATGACATATATGACATTCATCCAGCTATTCATCTCCTCCCAAGATTCGGGCCAGCTTGGGGCCTTGTACTTGGTTGGCTCTCCGAATGAACCTTGGTGATTCGCAGGATGCTCCAGGGATCCCCAGGGATCTTCATGGCTTCGTGGCACCACCAGACAGGGCTTCTGCAGAAATTCCCCAGACAGGGCTACCATTAAAATGGAACAACTGATCTCAACAAGTGGATCATGGCCGATTAATTATGGGTGATGAGTAGTGATGAGTGATGAATCATCCCTGTCTCCCCCCCGAGGCCCCGAGGCCCCGAACATGCCGGGCAAGACCACTAAATGAAAGCGTCCCAACCTGGCGGGAAATATGAAGATTCCTGGTGATGGTTGCTTTATGGTTGCTGGGTTTTGGGGGGTCACAATACGTCACAATCACCATTGTGTTTGGGTGTAGAATAGTTTTTGTTGTTTTTTTTGCCTCAGGTTTTGGATTTGTTTTTTGCTTTCTTTCCCAGTACCATTTGCCTTGTATTTGCAACAGTTTTGAACTAGAACCTGTCATTTTGCATGGTATTTGCTACATTTTGGCATGGTCACTTTGCATTTTGCATGGTATTTGCTACATTTGGCCATGTTCGCCTTCCGTTTTGCATGGTATTTGTCACATTTTGGCATTTCAACCTCTCATTTGCATGGTATTTGCTACATTTTGGTGTTTCAAACGTTCATGTGGGTCTCTTGAGGGTTCTTTAGGCTTTCATTCAGGGTTTCATTTAAGGTTTCATTTAATTAGGGTTTCATTTAGGGTTTTATTTAGGGCTTCATTTGGGGTATCATTTAGGGTTTCATTTAGGGTTTCTTTGGAGTGTCATTTAGGGTTTCATTTAGGGCTTCATTTAGGGGTTCTTTACGGTTTCATTTAGGGTTTCTTTAACGTTAGGGTTTCTTTAGAGTTTCATTTAGGGTTTTTTTCCGGTTTCCTGTAGGGTCTCTTATCGGGATTTCTTATCAGGAGTTCTAAACGTTCAAGCGGGTTCCTTTAGGGTTCCTTTTGGGTTTCATTTAGGGTGTCATTTAGGGTTTCGTTTAGGGTTTCATTTAGGGTTTCATTTAGGGTTTCTTTAGGGTTTCAGTTTGGGTTTCATTCAGGGTCCCATTTAAGGTTTCTTTAGGGGTTCAATTTAGGGTGTCAATTTAAGGTTTCATTGAGGAGTTCATTTAAACTTTCTTTAGGGTTTCATTCCAGGGTTTCTTATCAGTATTTCTTTTCACGATTTCTAAACGTTCAAGTGGGTTCGTTTAGGGTTTCATTTAGGGTTTCTTCAGGGTTTCTTTAGGGTTTCATTTGGGTTTTTTTAGGGTTTCATTTGGGGTTTCAATTTAGGGTTTTTTAGGGTGTCAATTTAGGGTTTCAGCTAAGGTGTCAGTTAAGGTTTCATGATGTTTCATGTACAGAGGTGTTTTTTTTCAGAGTGTTGTTTAGGGTTTCTTTCGGATGTCATTTAGGGTGTCATTTAAAGTTTCTTTAGAGTTTCATTTGTGGTTTCTTTAGGGTTCATTTTGGGCTTCATGTAGGGTTTCTTATCAGGATTTCTTTAGGATTTCTTTGGGTTTCACCTAGGGTCTCTCTAGGGTTTCATTTAGGATACAAACAGAGCAGAATATATAAAGCAAACGAAAATAAAAAACAAAGAGACAGTAAAGACAGGAAGCAAAGAAGCAAAGGAGCAGGAAGTAGCGCAGCAAAAGCACATGACTGAAGAAAAGAAAAAGTAGAATAGTAGAAGTAGAAAGGACCAGATAGAAAGGACCAGAAGTACAAAAGCAGAGAAGCAGGGAAAACAGAGAAGCAGAAAAGAAAAGAAACAGGATAAGCAAAAAGCAGAAAAGCAGAGCAGAAAAGCAGAGAAGCAGGAAAAGCAGAGAAGCAGGGAAAGCAAAAAGCAGAAAAGCAGAGAAGCAGAAAAGCAGAGAAGCAGGAAAAGCAGAAAAAACAGAGAAACAGGAAAGCATAGAACCAGGAACCCAAAAACAAAACAAAATCTGCCGCGAAAAAAAAATCCAAAAATAAATAGCCCTCCATTGTTTTTTGGGATGTAAGCTATTTGCAAGCTATTTGCCAAACCATTGGCCAACTTCGGGGTTCCAGATGGCTTGTTACAAGCAGCTTGGCCATCCTTTCTCAAGCTGGAGAAAGCAAAAAGGACAAGAACGACACGAGTAAATGAACCAAAACACAGGGCGCATCAGGTTGCACTACATCACAACGTATTACAGCAACATACCCAATGGACCATCTCCAATTTGTTCAATGATCCGAAGACTCATTTTGGACAAAACAGGGCCATATTCAGCATATTCTATTTACTCTGGTGATGAACCATTGATGGATCCCTTATCCATTCCATCTATGCGCATTACAAAATCTCCCAAGCCAGCAACAAGCGCTCGTAGGGGGTGTCCTGCCTATTTCCCCATACAAACCATCGCTTGTGGTGAGGTGATTGCGAGGTTCACGATCGTCATCACCATTTTATCACAGTTTCATCATCATCAGAATCATCAGAATCATCAGAATCATCAGAATCATCAGAATCAGAATCATCATCATCATCAGCAGCAACAGCATGATCAGCATGATCAGCACGATCATGTGCCTTGTCATCAAAATGCCAGATAAGCTGCGCTTGTTTGTATCCTGGAGCGCCAGAGACTTGACCACTCCGACGCATCTGAACGCCGGCCACCGCGGCGTGCTGAACTCTTGTCAGCCGAACTAATCCAGAAAGGGATCTACGTGCGTCAGAATCATTCCAAGAGGGCGCTGGCAGACTAGGTTAAGATGGTTTCGTAATGTTTTACGGTTCTAAACCATGGTTTCTTGATGTATTTAAAATGGTTTAATAATGTTGAATGCGGTTTTGTTGTTTAAGAACGGTTTCTAACTACTTTGACACCTCACAGAGTTCCAGAATTCAGGTTTGACAGCGCCAGGGTCTACCCAGTAATTTGTCATCGCTTTGCATCCAACTCCAGGTCCGTGTGTCGACACAGAACGTCTGGATGGCATTAGTCAACCACTGAGATTAACTAATGCTCCCATCACCTGCCACATGGAGCACAAAACCAGCTCTGACACCCAAGGTAACCAAGAGACTATCGCTTTGTCTGAAAATGTGGGGAAAACCACCAAATCTCATAGTTCTTCAACATTTTCCTAATGAAATTTGCAGTTTTAAGGGCATATCCCGTTTACAGAGAGACGCATTTTCTGAAACAACTTCGATTGCGATTTCCACAAGCTCCACAGGTGACCAACTGAATGTGCCAATTCCCATGGGCAAGGTGATCTCTACTGGTACTGCGGATGAAGGAAATCCTGCAGCAATTTCTGCCTACGATTCTTATCTGTTATTTTTTGGGGTTTCCAGAAATACAGGATCCGCAAAATGAATGGTTTATAATGGAACATGTTAAAATTCTAAGGGGTAGCCCCATTTTAGGGATTTTAGGAACCCTCCATATATATATATTATTCCATATTATTCCATATTATTCCATATTATTCCATATTATTCCATATTATTCCATATTATTCCATATTATTCCTCAATGCCAGCTGAAGACATCGGCTTTCCCACATCGCATCTGAAAGAAAATTAAAGACATCAGTCATGCCACGTGGCCAGTTCGATGAGTTCTATGAGTTGCCTGTCGTGTTTTTGAGGTGACCTGCCGAACAATGGCCCCGGAACGAGAAAAACTGCAGCATCTGCGTCACACTTCAGGTGTGTCCCAGAGCGGCTTCACGTTTTCTCAGTTGAATCAGCGCCAAACCCTTCAAGACATCATGCATGCATAATATGCGCATAGTATGTAACTTGTGGGTTTTGCAGCCAAATTTGTCCGCATGTATTCACAAACGTATGTTACACTGTTACACTGTCTTTGCTATCAGACATAAATACATAAACTGCACGTATAAGAAATCAATGATACAAATATATTACAAATATGCATGCATCGGTGCATCCAAGCATTTTATGCCACTTCGGATGCGAGAGAAGCCACATGGACGAGCGGCTGAAAACTCGAACGGAGCTTGGATCAAATCATTGCAGAGTGGGCCACCTGGGACGAGACTAGTTGGCAATCAATCGTTTTTACCTTGGGGTGCAGCTGGGGTTAGAAGTTGTTATATATATATAGATATATGTATATGTATATGTATATATATATATAACCAGTGTTAAAGGGTTCGCAGTAAACATCCCGACCTATGGAGGTTACCGTCATTTGTAATGTAATGTAATGTAATGCAATGCAATCCAATGTAATGTAATGTAAATGTAATGTAATGTAATGTAATGTAATGTATGTATGTATGTGTGTGCGTATGTATATGTATATGTATATGTATATGTATATGTATATGTATATGTATATGTATATGTATATGTATATGAGGATGTATATGAATATGTATATGTACATGTATATGTATAAGCATATGTATATGTATATGTATATGTATATTTATATGTATATGTATATGTATATGAGGATGTATATGAATATGTATATGTACATGTATATGTATAAGCATATGTATATGCATATGTATATGTATATGAATATGTATATGTATATGTATATGTATGTATATTTATATGTATATTCATATTCATTTTTATTTTTATACATTTTTATATTTACATTTATTATCTACACATCATCCCGATCCCCTCCCACGAATAACCTCCAAACCGAAACCGTGATTTGATACTTCCGAAACCGAATATGAGGCCGAGGCATTGTGATCCCAGCCATACCGCCGCGGCACGGCTTCGCCGACCCAGGGAGAGGAGGGGGAAGATGCCAGCGATGCCAAGGAGACGCAGGTCTGAGGCGTATCCGGAGTGTCGCCGAAAATGCCCTGGAAATGACGGAGATACTGCGGATGGTTGCGAAATCTTACACCAGTTGGGAACAATGAAAGGTACCTATGAAACACTGTAAATAATGGGATTAGAATGGGGAAAAACCATCTACCAACTGGTGCAGGACTTTTTTCATCGAACTACCATCTTGGAAACATCTGGAAACATTTTGAGTGAAATCATGACCACCCCTCCAAATAATACAGAACAGGATGCCAGGAGGGTCCCAATGTACCACGTTTCAAAAAAAAACAGTGTTTTGAGGTTTGTTTAAAAAAAACGCATTAAGAAAAAAAATGGTTTGCTATCTAGTTTTCTCATTGAGCACCCCAAAAAAAAAACATCCTTTGTCTTTTGCGAAAAATAGATTTGATTGATTAAATAGAGTTTGATCCCAGGGATATCCAAAAAAACATGTTATATATATATAGTCCCAGGGGGGGTCCAATAAAAATATCCCGGCAAAAGACCCCAAACAGTGTGGGGGAGTGGGAGGATAATGCATGATAATGTGGATGATGATGATGATGATTCAAAACGGCCAAGAACGATTGACCCTGCAATCGACCACACAAACGTCAAAGCAAAACCTATTGCTCGGAAAGCGGTAGCCCCCTTTTGGACTCAGCTAAGCCTCTAGGCCCTGTGACCTTGG
>Ga0126342_10010926_pt1 | contig 16230 bp, 11 predicted proteins | sample Cyp1metagenome_FD_92528 | JGI IMG/M metagenome (GOLD analysis project Ga0126342, IMG submission 92528) | Coral microbial communities from Lord Howe Island, Old Settlement Bay, Australia - Cyphastrea 1 metagenome | ecosystem: Host-associated > Invertebrates > Cnidaria > Coral ... | reverse complement strand
TTTGACTAACTCTTTCCCTGACGAACTCTTTCTTTGCTAACTCTTTCTTTGACTAACTCTTTCCCTGACATTCTAAAAGTCCGTAACACGGAAGTTTCTCCCCCTAAACTTCCTTTGACAATATAATATAGTATAATATAATATAATATAATACAATATAATATAATATAATCTAATCATCCAGGTAGCTTCACCCCGTGGTTCAGAAGCAATCAACGATCAACCATCCATGCAAACCTCTGCAACCCATTTTCACCATCAGCGCACGGGAATTTCACCATGAAACACTGAGCAGTTCCATTAATGTCAACCCTGGATTCATAAAACCCTAGGCTGTTTAATTGGGGGGATAATTTAAGTATCATATTGTAACTATTTGGAGGGAACCTCCACAATTAATACACCATGGTTTATTAATCCGGAGTTGACATTACATCCCAATCAACTATCATATCCATAATTCTGGTTGGTTGAACCCCTTAAATTTCTTCGGTGAATTTACCATGCTAATGGCCGCCAAGGTTGATTTTTCCCAACGGGTCGAATGAAGGGGGGGGCACAAGAACTGCGCGGTTTCCATATCCCTGGCATAGTCCAGCGCCGTAAAGCCCGAGCCATTCATCTGCCAACAGTCCGCGCCCATGTCGATCAGTGTGTGAACAGCCTTGGCTGAATGAAGGGAACTACCCTCTGGTAAACATTTACATAGCTATTGAAAATGGCCGTTTATAGTGGATTTTCCCATTAAAAATGGTGATTTTCCATAGCTATGCTAAATTACCAGACGGTAATTCTGTTTCAACCACAGTTTTTGCTGAACCACCAGGTCTTTCCAGGATCATTTTCAAGCCCAAAGTCGAGAAGTCTTTTCTTTACATTCATCTGACATATTCAAAAAACACATATGTTGTTCGGATTTTCCCAGTAACACTCTTTTAGATCCCGCTCAACCATTCTGGCTGGAAACGTTGCTTTCCTATCACAATTTCCAACAATTTCCAAAAAGCTAATCTTTAAACCCTACCAGTCACCAATTCACCAATTTCGATGAAGAAATGACTCGAACATACCTGTGGAGCATACCACAAGTCCCTCCAACATCCCAAGTGAAAGCAACCCTTTCATAAACCATGATGTTGAAGTGGCAAAGGGTGGTGTAGGGGTCTGTTGGATCTTTTCCAGATCTTAATGATAATTGGCATTCATCTCTCTCCCTCTCTCTGTATAGGTATACATTCATAACTACTATCTTCTGTACCGTGGTGTGGCTAGCGTTATGTTCTGCACGATGTATGAGAAGTACGTGATTGACAGTCCATGAGAATTCACAACTCATCACCTTTTACCATACCCGAGAAATGGATGTCCATGAAAGGGGGCAATCTTGATACTTACTCAAGTCAATGGTAATTTCAGGATCCAATACATGGAGCTGCGTGTTAACGTACCATATTTTGGGCCATATGAATTGTGGGGATATTCCCATAGGCCTTTTTTAAATAGGCCAAACATATATGGAATCGGTAGCGCCGTCCTCAATCGCTTCCTGAAATGACCATTGATCACGCTTGAGAGGGGCTGACCATCTGACATTCATCTACAAATTGTCTACAATTATCTAAGTATGGTTGGTTAAGCCGGTTATACCAGCAGCTAATCCCTATCTATTGGTGGTTCAAGTGGCCACTTTTACTATTGCCAATCCTAGACGCCCTGCTCAAAAACATATTTTGGCGGGTTTGACTGTACTGTATCCCAAATTCTGGCATAGGATTCGAGTAGAATCAACTCTCCATCCAGTCAATTAGTTTCCCCAGATCGTATTTACTATACACCCATATATTGGTGGTAAAAAGTATCCGAAGTCCAAGCCAAAGTCGTGAGCAACGGCCTTGCCAATGGTGAGTTGCATCTGCCCGTCCACCTCACTGCGGCAAAGTTTGACATTTGCCAGGAGGAACCTCAGATCTTGTTGCTTCCATGCCTGCTCGAACTCCTCTGCACTGCTGATGCTATCTGCTGAGAGGGCCAGTGCAGCTTCCTCTGCCACCCATACCTGCAGGGTTCCAGTGATGTCCTTCAAAGACGTTGCAAACCAGATCCGGGCTTCATCTTTGGTCCTGACGGTGTCGCCAGACGGAAGGTCCAATGTCGCGAAGTTGATCTGGTACAAAGCATCTGTCTGTCCTCGTCTGCGGCCCGCTGCTCGCTGCTGCGCCCCGCCGATGGCCATGGAAAGGCGCAAGAGCTTGGGCATTGTTTCCTGTATACTGCACCGTGCACAGATCACGAAGCTACGTGGCACAATGCAATTTGTCAACAAAGGTTGAATAAAATGCAATTTGTAAGAAAAGAGGTCGTCCTACGCACGTGCAAAAGCTAATTACACAATTTCAGCAAAACCCATGTCCTTGACTTTGGCGGGGTAAGTATCCTATTTTCAGACTTAAATTTGCACATTCAACAATGACTTTGGGGGTATAAAATAACCACATTACATCTATTTGGCATTATATATCTCCTTTTCTTGGTGTTAAAAACGTCTTAACCCTCTGAATTTATAGCTAATTTAAGGGTGTCTAGGGGATCCCCAGTCATCATTGTTGTTTCAGTGCTGAGTTATGATCATCTGAATCATCCATGACGCCTGGATGATGCACGGGGTAACCCAAATGACCTTTGGGAAACCTCCCCTCCCCACGCGAAAAAGTCCGCGCTGCCCAGATGTGGCCGCTGTCCGCAGCAGCCATCAGCGGAGTTGTCTGCCAACACATGGCAGAGACATCCGCGGCGGCCTAGCACGCACTGGGCTTCGCTTTTTTTCATGCTTAACCACCACCAACAATGGTTTAGTACGGTTTTATAGGGTTTAATCAGGATAATTAATGGTATAATAGGATATGAAGAGATATTTTATGGTTAGCCTCTGGCAATCCAACATGGCCACATGGAAATCATAAAACAATCCCATTGCCAAGTTCGATTGGGTAAGAATCCATCATCACCTCTCAATATATGTACTTGTTACTGATGGTATGCTTAACTTATCTTTAAATACATCATTAACCTTTAAATACGGATATAACCACGATATTTATCTTACAGTATGTTACAGTATGATCTTTAAATACATGTAAAATCGTGGTCATATCCCATCACTTGTCATTAGACCTTAACAGGAACCGTTAAAAATGTGGGATCAACACCTACGATCCATACATCGAAATACCAAAAAAATGAAGGGATGAACATCCAGAAATCCTAGCAATTTGGGGTTTTCAGAACAGTGTAGGGTGAAGTTTCAGTGGGTCAACCCGAACTCACCAATGTGGTTCATATGTGAGACCCAATGCTCGAGTTCCGGAAGAATCTTGCCTTGTTTACAACTCTGTTCTGAGCTTCGTATGGAACCATTCTGCCGTATGGCATCACATGTTTGGAGCTGACATTGGTTCAAAGTTGTCACACAGCAGCCAGGGAGGGATCATGAACATCGTCGACATGGATGCGTAGGTGATCAGAAACGACTCCACCATGGCATCGCCAAAGGATTGCCTGGCACCTCGTCACAGTAACTTCGTGGAACGAGGCGGCAAATTGCGTGGGAGGATTGACGGCTATCTCCCCATTTCATGGAAGTTAAATCACCATTCTTGAGAGATTTTGGCTCAAACCCATTGACCTGCCATTGGCAAAGGTCAGTTTCCTGGGCGCCCAGTCATTGCCTTCCAATCCAGAGAAGTGGCGTGGCTGCCCGTGCCGACCAAAGGCAGAAACTTCATGTGAGACACGCGCAACAAAGATCTGGGCAAATTCATGATTATTTGGAGGTGCAGTTGGGGGTGTTCCTGGGTATAATCATGGGATATTCACGTTATTAACCTCCAATCAGTTGGGAGAAAAACAACCCATGACGGTGAAATATATCCACTTAGTTCACTGGACTAGCCCTTGGGGTGATCCCCATTCAATATCCAAAATGGGGGATATAATGAAGTCAATGGGCATTAGCTCTGAATAGATTGTTGAGTTGCTGGTTTGCTGGTTTAAGCCTCCAATCTGTTGCTGATGCTTGGTAATACATCTCATCAACATCCATAGGTGGGGTCCCATCAAAAAAAATATGTGGTAAACCTACTATAATATCCCCAATAACCCACATGGGATAATTTTACATCATTCCAAATAGGAGCCCCACTAAAGCCCACTGGAGGTTCAGCGGCCTCAATCAGAGTGCTGATCACGTCTCCATTACCTGCGCCTGGCAAAACTGGGGAGACTGAAACGAATAGAATGAAGATATGGAAAAGCTGATCACATCGTAGAAAAATCATAGATTTAAATCTAACTTTATGTATTCTTTAGTACGATCATCCTTTTTTTGACACTTTATTTTCCAATTTTCAAAGACCAAATGAGTCCTTTGTGCGACAAAACATCTTATTTGGGAAGATACAACACACACCAACGTGCAGATGGACCGATCATTCTCCGGTAATCGCCCTCCACTTTAAACTACTCCAATCTTCATCCCTGCCAAAAAATATGAAAGAATAACATATGATGATATCCTTGCTATGTAAGGCTCTTATATTTTGAAAGGAGGAATTCGATAGAAAGCTGAACTCATATTCGTTTTACAATTGGAAATCGTTTTTTCTTGCTAGAATAGGGGAGTCAAACCCATTTCAACAACTGTAAATCCGATCATGATTGAATCTTTTAGTCAACGAAAAGATTGAATGAAACCACAGGCATCGTGATATTTCACTCTGATGCAGTAAACACTCAAGAGGAGGGGCTTATACAGGAAATGTAGGGGATGCCCGAAACATATTTACAGCCAATCGTTAACCTATCCTCAATGACTGAACTGTTGAAACATCAGCTTTCATCTTTTCTAGCCAGTGGCTGAAGCTTGAAAATCTTCGGATGCACTTGGCAGCTTGGAATCAGTTTTGCTGAGAATGTTGTGGTGACCAGTTGTTGGAGACTCCTGTCCAAAGGATGACAAGGATGACATGTACGTCCTGTGGCCGAAAAATGTCAATCTTCACCAGCAGGATTCAATGAGTGGGAACAGTCATGGCAGACAAAATCCTTCACTTTCATGGTTTCACTGCCCACTCCTCATGCAGGTGCTTTCAACGAAAGAGGATCGGTGTAAATATTGAGATGTTTATTTCTGTATACCTTCCAACCAGCTCGAATGTCGTAATAAATTGCAGGGCAGCCAAGATTGGCCGTGAAAAGATCACAACGATTGCTGAATCAAGCAACTGGTCACATAGTTTCCTGTTTTAATTTGAACATGCACTCGCCAACTAGAAATGTTTTGTTTGAGGGTATAACACTATTTCTTTATGTCTATTCGAAAGATTCGAGCGGTCTCAACCATCATTGGGCTGACCCACTGGTTGCCATACTCACCATTATGTATACCACCATTTATTAAGGATAACAGTTAAGCCATTAAAACCCACACATATGTACATATATATATATACACATACACATACATCAGACAGTGAATCAATCATTTTATATGGTTATGCGCCAAAACCCTGCTACCCTATAGGTACCCTTAAAAAGCATAGCAGGATGTTGATTCCCTCAAATACAGTATGGTAATTTCATGGGTAACTCGACCCATCCCATATACATACCAAGTTTGGCCCAGTTTTGGCTGCGCACGCCTTCGTTGACACAGGCCAGTTGCAAGGCATTCATCAGATCCTGAACCAGCGGTCTTAGCGGAAAAGAACCTATTAATGACAGTTTTATGGTTTGGAATCATGGTTTAGAACATGTTAGAAACCATGGTTATATTCTATCATATCTCCAATGGTTAGTGGATGTTAATGGTATTAAATGGGGGTTTGAACCAACCATTTGATACCAGGGGGATATGATTGAATATATATAAATATATATAGTGATATGTTAAGACACCATTTTTCTACCCTTCCAGTTTATGAATAGAGGGGGTACCAACTTTAACAATAGCTGACTTGGGGTGCTGCCCCTAATAGCAGTGGTTTAGTCTCATCCGGGTTGACATTATTCCACAAACAATATATTTAATCAATGTGAACCAGCAAAAGATATGACATATGAGAATATTTCGAAGGACACGCACGGGTTTGCAACCAACAACGATCTAGACACTGGAAACGTGATTGAACAGACAGATCACAAAGAACCCGATTTCCCAGGGGAAAATTCAGGGGATTTTTGGCGTCAAAACACGGGATTTTGCCATCTTCCCATGGATGTTTTCTCCCAAATTGTAGGGATTCTTTCGCAGCCTCCACAGGGAGTTCGCAGTTTTCTTGGCACACCATTCTCATGGGAAAAAAACCATCCAGTAACAAGAAAACATCATAAAACCACACAAATTATCAGGCCAATCTTGTATACCCAGCAAGAAAGATGGCTTTTTGGGTATTGCATTGACCCAATTAACGGCACGAATAGATAGCGAGTACCCTACCACCAAGGTAGGGAGTCTGACATGGCGTGCTGTTAAATGCCATCCTAGAAACATCAAGTGACATTCCCAAAAACAATCGTGTATCTCCCACTGCGCTCTTACAAACATGTTTCTATCTTTACAAATAATATTCACATGAATCACCAATTATATTCCAACTAAACATGGAAAGACTGCCACCGACCATGCTTGATTGCCCATTCAGAGATGATTTTCCAACCTTTTGGTCATGGCAATTTCCAGCCAGACATTCTTGACAAAGAGCAGATGGAACCAATCAAAGCGATATGCCAATCCATTTGGCGCTCAAATCATTGGCATGATGAAATGCCCAAAATGACCAGGACTTCGGATTCAACTGGCATAAATTCGTACGAGTACTGCCTTGGCACTCACATCTCCGCACGGCCATTGAAAAGCGGCACAAACACGAACAACATCGAACCAACCAAACAAGTGTTCAGACATGTGCAAACATCCCCACACTATTCTCGCAGCCTAATTTTTGAATAGGATTTGTCATGTGTCCACTTGCCACCAACGTAGTGTTTTTTTTTCCGCTGTCTGGCCACTCGCTCCTGCAATTCCACATTAAGACTTGTTTTTTCGTCCCGCGCACACCACGACCGCACAGCGTGTGTAAATAAGAAAAGCAAGCCAGCCTGCGTGGAGAACACTTGATTCCTCCGACTGAGAAAGTTCGCCTCTGAAATCCATGCAAATCTTTCAGTTTCTCCATAGCCACATCATCAGGCAGTTCTCTCAACCCTTCGTTTAACAGCGTCACATAGAATTGCCAATCCATAGTTAGATAATTAACTATAATGGAATACATGCGGACATTGAGATTGGCAGTCTCTATTTAGAGAATCCCTTTATATACACATGCCTAACCACACATGTATGTACACACACACATATATATATATACACACAACATACACGTACATATGCACATGTATGTAAATATGCAAAATTAAATCCCATCATATAAAATTAGTATCTCGTAATATCTCATAGACATATCCCCACAAAATGCTTGCTTGAATACCCACTGGCCGTTGCTGTAACCACTGGTCTGCTCCAATCTTCTTTAGTGTCGCTGCTGGGGCCCTCAGCATCATCCGATTGTTCAGTCCGAGACTTCCTCCGTTTGTTTTTCCTCCTCCGAGACTTTGTGGTATTGAGGAATCATTTCCTGTTCGATTTTGGTTTGGAGTTCCATGGCCATCTCCACTCGGTAGCCGCTGATCAGTTCTGAATGTGTTGGTTCGTACCTGAAATTAGCCATGATTTCATCCATTCTAACACCACCAAGAAACACATAAGAACAAGAACAACTACAATAACTACAATTGCAACAAAAATAATGACAGCCACAATAACAACAATCATGATAATTATAACAACATCACACCATACAACTAATATTACAGTAAAACAATAACACGCCATCCCCAATTTCACCATCAATGGCTTGTATATACTATCAAAATATGGCTGGTTCATTGTTACTTTACCATACAACCAGATATTTTTCCCCTTGTCTTCGCCAACGTTGATGCGCCCCAGATGGCGAACGCCCCTTGGTTGGGACTCCCGGCAGCGTTCTTCCGTGTGACATCTGCGGCATGCTCCACCAACTCTTTGACCTTCGCGATGAGCACATGGCCGGTGGGGCGATGAGCACACCGTGTCTGAAAATGAATGGGCCAAAGATGGCATTTCAACGGGAGATGGGACATATTACGATTGACCGGAAATATATATATAGGGTGCTCTGTTGACGGACCACTGTGGACATATATGGGACGCTTGTGGCAAACTATGGGCATATGTTTTGGTTTCCGTATGTCGGAATCATTCTCAACAAGGGTCTATGGTGGTTATAAGCAACCAACATATGGGATATCATGGGGCTAATCGGTTGGTTTGGGTTCCAATGGTGTGCAACATCACTCATTTATGGTAACCCCAAATACGTAAAACCAAAGAAATTGGACACATGTAAATTAAGATAAATCTCATACAGCCTCAAACAACATCCAAAATAAAGTGGGCTTTTTGAATCATCTTCCCGGTTGTGACGTGCAAGGTTTACTCATTTGAATGTCCCATCCAAGTAGCCAGAAAAGGTAGGGGATCCCATTGCTAACATCCTTGCAGGACATCTACCAAAAACTGTGGGGTGTAAACCATTGGAATAAAAAGAGGCTGAGAACTTGGGTTAATTGCATCAGTAACCCTTGCTGTTGAAGTAGCGGCTTTTGGTAATCCTACCCTGGGACCCTTTCATTGGGGCCCTTCAACGTCCCAATACATGTTGTTCTTGCCAGGGGACACCAATAGTTGGGGCACCCCTTATGTTTGGACACAAACAAGATTTGGCCATTGGATCCATTGGAAAGTATGGACGTCATCCATTGGATCCAATAAACCAACTGCAGCATGGTCAAACATCGACCCAAACCACCGCTTTCCATGGCTAATCCTAGATACCCAGGGTTAAAATCTTGGTTATTTAACATAGCCATGGAAAGATCCACCATTGTTAATAGGTAAATCCACTATTTCTATGGGCCATCTATACCATGGCTATGTTAGTCATAACCAGAGGGTAAAATCTTGGTACTCAAAGCAGCACACCGCTCTGCGATCCAATCACTATGGCATGCATTTGCCTTGGAAGGAACGGTGGAACATTTGGAAAATCCTGAATCATCGGATGGGAACGCCCAGCAAGAAAACCAGAGTGAAAAAACTTCAGGCTTACCCTTTGGTTATTTGACATATAGCTATCGTATAGATGGCCCATTTATAGATGTTTACCTATTAAAAATGGTGATTTACCTATAAATTACCCTTTGGTTATGACTAACATAGCGGTATAGATGGCCCTAATCGAGCCGCCGGATCGCCCCGCAGAGTGTGACAGCTTCAACAGAAACTAGGGTTGGGTTCCAAAAGCCAGCCTGAATTTATAGTGGTTTAATGGTGGTTAATAGTGGTTGATAATGGTTAACTGGTTGGTGGTTGAGCCTACCCCTCTGAAAAATGATGGAGTTCGTCAGTTGGGATGATGACATTCCCAACTGAATGGAAAGTCATAAAATTCCATGGTTCCAGTCACCACCAACAGTCTGAATTCTCTCTCTCTGTCTCAGATCTTTACAGGAATGAGACCAAACATTTGGACAAACAGGTCACCCTTTCTTCGCTTGCACCGAGCATTGGCGGATTATCCTTTGAGATCATGGGATATCAAGAAACCCAAATTATATACTGTATATTAAGAAATAGCAAAGCCGTTCAGTTAACCCAAATTTGAAATATATCAAAATCGTTTAAAATCACTATATCACAATATAGACAACACGCACATATATTTCACATACAGTATAGTATAAAAAACATATTAATAACATATGAACATGCTGCACATATAGTATGAATATAGTATAAATATAATGTAAACATGATATAAACATAAACTAACTACAACAGAAACTTCTAATATATATATATACTTTGAAAATCATATAGGTACAATATAAACAAAACAATGGTGATATGAATAAAACATGAACATTCTGTACAACAAATATACATGCAATATATTTAGTATAAGTACACTAAACACATACACATGACGTATAAATACAACATACCTACAGTTTTAACATATCATACACATAAAATGCACATAAATACATGTAACGTCAATATACGACGAATACACTGTATATATGTATGTATGCATATTTAAGAATAGTATAGTGCACTGCAATAATACAATTATGATATGATAAAACATAGAAAATAATACAATATGACACAATATAAGATAAGCTACGATAAAATAATACTATTATATACTATTTTACAGTATATTATATCAGGAAAAACCGATCTTAGCTTATCTGGTTGGAGGTATACCTACCCCTCTGAAAAATATGAAAGTCACTTGGGATGATGACATTCCCAACTGAATGGAAAAATAAAATTCATGTTCCAAACCACCAACCAGTTATGAAAACCATCTAGTAGATCGAGAAATCCCCACCAGACATATCCTATTTTCGCCAGGGAACGATCAAACACCGACCCAAGAATGCCGCGTCCATCACCGGCGTATTCTTCTGATGATCCAACTGGTTCACCAGCCTGGGTACGGAAAAAAAACGGTGAAACCTTGAGTGGTTTACAAGTAATTTATAGCGGTTTAATGGTGGTTAATAGTGGTTGATAATGGCTAACTGGTTGGTGGTTGAGCCTACCCCTCTGAAAAATCATGGAGTTCGTCAGTTGGGATGATGACATTCCCATCTGAATGGAGCAATAAAATTCCTGTTCCAAACCACCAACCAGCTAGGATATGGAACAACAACATGGTGGCTTTACCAAGAGAAACATGGGGTGATGCGGACCATAAGTTGAAGTTTGGCTGGGAAAATTTAAATTGTCCCTATCGATGGCTGTCCAAGGTGTACTCAGAGATGAACGCCAGCAAAACAAAACTCCACCACCACTGGGTTTATGCAGGGTTGGTTTGGTGGCAAGCCATTGCATAAAACTGTGGCCAATCTTGGATACCATGCAACAAGAAGCGTTTAACTTTTAGCTGGTTATGATACTCCTTCCCCATTTAAACCGTTTTTTTTTGTTTCCATGGGAAGAGCCTCATTTTCCGGTGTATCATTTGAGAAATTTCCCTTGGTCCCATGATATCCTTATGCTCCGCCTCCTCCATGTCCAAATCGGGAACAGAATGACCACCATTCAATGGATCTGTGTCAAAACCCTGTACCCATGTTTACAACCTTGTTCTCCGAGGGAACCAAAATAAAAATGTGCAGCAACAACTCCATGTTGACAAGCCAAGTGCTTGTTTCAACTGAGCTGTCGGGGGAGCCTCTGACAATCGGATACCAGACAAGTTCTGATCCAAACGTGGCCGAATTTCACGGTTCATCAGAAACTCAGAGACATGTTTGACTTCTCCCCAGTGACTGCTGCTAAGTGCGTTGTACAAAAAAAACATTCAAATCCAGAGAAAGAGGTGAAGTCCGAGAAAAGGAATTCCAGGTGCACATCTCTATGCCATAGAATGCACCTGGAATTCCTCCCCAAGAACTGCTATTTTTTTTGGTATCGGTTCATAGCCAAATAACTAGCATGTAATTGCATTAATACCACATGAAGGTTTCCTAAAATGATGCTATTCCCAGTCATCATCCATTTTATTTTTTAGATTTTCCATTCTTTCACCCATCCAGCTATTGGGGCACCCCCCATAGAAACCTCCATATTACTAACCAATCATATTATAATTGATCAATAGTGAGTAATGGTGATTGGTAATGATTAATCGTGATTAATACTGGTTAAATGTGATACATACACATCTATAATCACTATAAATCATTATAGCCACTATCAATCACTATTAGCCACTATGTATATATATATATATACCCAACATGTATCACATTTAACCACCATTAATACTAATACTATCACTATATTATATGTGGCATTATCTGCTGGTTGGTGGTTTCAACCCCTCTGAAACATATTAGTCAGTTGGGATGATTATCCGATATATCATGGAAAATAAACAATGTTCCAAACCACCAACCAGAACAAACATAGCATTTCAACGCACGCACGGGCCTGGCTGGCGCACGGCGCATGCAAGTTCTATAGATGAGAAAGGTCTTATAGTATATCCCTAAGGCAACTTCCGCCCCGCCTCGTGCGGATACTACTGGTAGTATCACTATTTTATATGTGAGATATACTGGTATATCCGATATATGAAATGGACAATAAATATAGGAAATGGAAAATAACAAATGTTCCAAACCACCAACCAGAAATGGTTATTAATGGTAAAGTTATACTCTGAATATACCTATAGTATCACTATTTTATATGTGGCATTATAAATATACACCCAAAATGTATCACATTTAACCACCATTAATCGTATCCCTATATCTGGGATGATTATTCCCCATATATGGAAAAAACCCAGTTCCAAACCACCAATCAGTATATGGCAGTGTGTCAAAACCTTGTACCCCTGGTGAACATCAAAATAGCTGGTAAATGGATGTTCATCCCCCTAAACATGGTATTAATAGGTATTGATCCATACCCATATGTGGCATTATCTGTATATCTCACATCAATCCACCACGTCCAAGCCATCCAAGCCACGAAGGATCTGCCTCCATCATCTGTCGGCAGATCCGCAGGTCCCCGCGGCTCGCCGCCACGTGCAGCGGCGAACGTCCTACGCCGGAAAGGAAGCCCCACATTTTTCCGGATGGGGTTTATTGGATGGGTTTAACCATAGAAAATGACGGTTGAACATGGTTCAACCCAGAAAATTTGGGACCTTATTTATATAAATGGATTTGTTTGCATGATTTTATGTATATGCGCATGGGTCAACACCCTTGTACCCTGGTGAGCTTCAAAATAGCAGGACAATTACCTTTTGTCACCCAAATATTTGGCCCAGAAGTTTTGACTTGGACCCATACCCAAGGGAGCTTATGCATTTCTAAAGGTGATCCACTCTATATCCGGGAAATTTCTTCTCCCGCTCGTTTGATTTGTGTGTATCCATTAAACAATTCGTCATTAAACTTATCCGCACACAAACGAAAAATACGAATTAACACAATAGAATTCGTTCACATGATACTTTACAAAGGTGACTTTCGTACTTAACAATCGATGCATAAACGATCATCCATTTCGCGAGGAAATAAACTTGATCTAGACAAACAGCATACCAGTTGCAATTGGCCCCAATGCATGGTTGATGGGGCTACAGCATGTCTTTTCCAAAATGGGTGTTTTAGCTGTAGTAATGAGGTTGAAACCCACTTTTTTTGGGCAGTTGATGGGCCATGGGGCTGAGACACTAGCTACAAGTCGTAGTACGTCGGCTTTTTCGAGTTATCCTCTGGTAATCAAACGTGGCTTGCTGGAAAACCCCTTGTGACGTGGAGGTCTCAATGGGAAAATGACCTGTAAATGGTGGATTTTCCAGCCACGTTTGTGGCCACAGGGTCTGATGTCCAGGCTTTGCAGCTGGGGGAATTTCATATCATCTTGGCATATATTGGCTATTTGATGACCACATGATTCCATATATTTTCCATATTCATACAAGATGGGGCCCCCCAGTGATGTGAACGTTGGTTTATAAACCATGATAATCCCCATTAAGTAGCTCGTGATATCTACCATAAACCATAGAATTCAACCACTTAGAACCATTTCAGCTTCGCCATGTGAAACTCTCCATGGACCCGCTGGACCCCGCCGTCCTCGTTCATCCCTGGCCGCCAAAATCCCCGCGGCCTCTTTCTTCGCTACGATCTCCGTGGCAGCCTCTGGTCATGGCTGGAAAATTCCCCCGAACTCAATGGGCATGGGATTCTTTCAACGAAACAATTTGGGCTTGAAATTGTGATGTTCTATAGAAAATCATACATTTGATAACTTGTGGATAAACAATTTTGACATATCAACAACCGGATAATAATCATTATTCCCAAGTAAAACGGGGCATGGAGTCTTTTGGGATTTGCGCATACTGAGCCAATGACAGTCTGCCTAAACGGATGGGCCCCGTTTCCAGCTATCACTGGCTTCGTCGCCTCTTTTGAGCTGGCAGATAGTAGTGATCAACCTTGTTCAAGGTGTTTCCAATACTGCTTACTTGTCATCTGGTTGGGGGTTTCAACCCCTCTGAAAAATAGGAAAGTCAGTTGGGATGACTATTCCCAATATATGGAAAAATGTTCCAAACCACAAACCAGTCACTAATCTCTTCTTTGATTTACATTAAAGCCTCATGTGTGGTCCTTTAGATACCGATTTTACCTCAGTGATGAGATACCACTTACTTGTGGCATCGTCGCCGCATTTTTTTTTGTCGGTGAGTTTTGACAATTTCCTCCATAGTTGGAACAAAATACCATCTGGTTATTGAAGATAGCGATTGAACATGGTCCATTTACGGATAATTATGATCATTCACCTATGAGAAATGATCATTTTCCAGTTCGCTACGTTGAATCACCACAATATGGCCACCTGTTCATTTTCGTGACGTTTCTCCTCAAAGGCAATGGGGTCACCCATTTCCATTGATGAACTCTTCCCCTCTGCTTATGACCCATCATTCAAACGTTTTGTCGCTATTTTCCTCATTCAACTCCCATTTCTTGCATGTCATCAGTCAGCAGTTATCAACATCGCATTTCGGTATGGATTGAAACTTGAGGCCCAAGTAACTCAGGTGATCATTCCAATTTCGGTGGTAAATACGTTTGAACATCATGTGATTCCTTTTTTACATACACATTTTCTAAACTGTGTTGTACCCTATCTTGGAGAAACCCTTAACATATGTTCGCTATTTACATGACTATATCAGTCAAATCAACATATCCCCGTTTGTGTTTGTATGAAAATAGGGTACGTCAAATGTGATGCTGAATCATCATTTCCCCTCTCAAGACGTACGATTTTTGGAGGTATCCACCATTTCCAGGCAACAGGCATTTTTATGGTTCTTAAGCACCTGCCCTAACATCATAGTCAACCTTAGGTGCTCTGCACAACATCATGAAATTGTTGGCTGGTTAGGTTACCCTCCGGTGATGTTTTCAGATGACTTCCCTAAGCAGAAACGTTCATTTACCCTCCGGTTATTTGAAATAGCCATGGTATAGATGGTCCATTTATAGATGGTTTACCTATTAATCGCATGGTGATTTTCCATGGCAAACTGTTAGTCATAACCAGAGGGTAACCATTAACCACCATTAGGGGGTGTTTTAACCATCATTAACCATCATTTAATGGTGATTAGGGGGTTCATCATTAATCACCATTAATCATTAATCACCATTAATCATTAATCACCATTAGGTAACCATTAATCATCATTAAATAACCTTCATTTAGTTCGGGGATTTTCCAGCCACGTAGAAAATGACACATTTGAGGGTACCATGTCCAGGTGCTGAGAAGTCTCGGACTCGGTTGACTCGGTTGAAGATAGATCCCATGATCTCACGATGAATTTATTCATGGGATATGTAACCAACAGTGGTCATTCAAACCACGAAATCATGGTAGTTTAAACACATATATATAGTTTATATATATATATAGCTGTATACAACCAACAATCCATATGCTAATCAAAACAATACTTGGATTTGCGTAATTTTTACATCTGCCAAAACGATATTCATAGATTCCCCGGTCCTGGTGGATTTCCCACAGGGAATATCCCACATGAATGCTCTCAGGTTTCCTTTAAACCACCCCAGTGAGCAGGATCTTAGGTTTTTTTTTTTTTAACCCTTATAACATGCTGGTTGTAGATGGTTATATGATGTTAAATATCTGTCTAAGTGGTATTGAATCATCTTCAATCCCCAAAGGATTGTCGTGAAAACCATGACATGGGGATGTGCTAACAATATAAAACCATAAATATGTATATATATATAAAAAGATGTATATATAATATATATATGTATATATGTAAATAAATGTATATATATATATATGTATATGTATATATATGTATATATATATATGTAAATATGTATATATATAAATATATATATGTATATATGTAAATAAATGTATATATATATATATGTATATGTATATATATATGTATATATATATATGTA
>Ga0126342_10010925_pt1 | contig 16232 bp, 20 predicted proteins | sample Cyp1metagenome_FD_92528 | JGI IMG/M metagenome (GOLD analysis project Ga0126342, IMG submission 92528) | Coral microbial communities from Lord Howe Island, Old Settlement Bay, Australia - Cyphastrea 1 metagenome | ecosystem: Host-associated > Invertebrates > Cnidaria > Coral ... | reverse complement strand
CTTCTAAATGGCTACTCCTAGGAATGAAGTTTTAGTTTTAAAACTAGTTTGTGGCAACAGCCAAAGGCGGGGTCAAGCAGTAGCAAGGCCAATCCAGCTCAAAAATTCAAAACATCCTGAGCGTCCACATTTTCTGTACTTTGCAGCCTGAAAACAAACAAAATTTGATTGCGCAAGCCACCCAGGGTATACCAAGATACCGCTAAACATCGCCAAGTTTCCCAAATATCATGTTTGGATGGCAAAACCAATGGGGATTCGTCACCATTGATTTTCCCACCTGAAATCTGAAAGTTTGGGGAACACCCAAATCCAAATCACCAAAACCATTTTGTAATTCCCCAAAGAGTGTGTCCACACTGAGGGGTTCTTACGGTAGGTGTAAAGGCCGATGCTTGATCAGGGTGCTCACTCTGGGCCGCGGCATTTTACCAGTAAATTTCCGTCTAAAGTGGCTCTTGTGAAATCTTGACATGCGTTTCAACTGCGCAGGCTCGCGCAAAGTCTGCGGCGTGGTTTTGGGCCGCGGCATTTTTCCCGTAAATTTCCGCATAAAGTGGCTTGTGAAATCTTGACATGCGTTTCGACTGCGCAGGCTCGCACAAAGTCTGCGGCGCGGCTTTGATCTGCAGCATTTTACCCGTAAATTTCCGCATAAAGTGGCTCTTGTGAAATCTTGACATGCGTTTCGACTGCGCAGGCTCGCACAAGTGTGTGTCCGCGTTCTGGGCCCAATCTGGGCCGCGGCATTTTTCCTGTAAATTTCTGTCTAAAGTGGCTCTTGTGAAATCTTGACATGCGTTTCGACTGCGCAGGCTCGCACAAAGTGTGTGTCCGCGTATCTGGGCCGTGGCATTTTTCCTGTAAATTTCTGTCTAAAGTGGCTCTTCTGATGATGCTTGTGACATGTGGACATGCATTTCGACTGCGCAGGCTTGCACGAAGTGTATGTCCGCGTTCTGGGCCCAATCTGGGCCGCGGCATTTTTCCTGAAAATTTCTGTATAAAGTGGCTCTTCTGATGACTCTTGTGACGCGTGGACATGCATTTCGATTGCAGTGTTCCTCGGGAACATCGGATGCTGCCATTGACACCGGCTGCGGTTGCGCGCCAAGGACGCTGAGGGAGTCTGCAGCTCGTTTTCTGCCTTGTGATCCTTTGAAGTCGTCTGTCTGGGGAAGAACAACTTTTGCTGCATCATAGGATGTTCCCTCCAAACATCCTATGAGGCCTGGGTTATTGGGTAGATCCTTGAGTCCCCCAGGAGGTTGGGTGGTGGGGAGACACACTTGGAACCAAGGGTATCCAAGTGGGGGTCGCGCGAAAACAAAGTCAAGGGTTCCAGGACGATCCTGATAACCTCCAGGACGCCCACGAAGATCCTGTGGTAATATGAAGCAGCTTTGTGCCCCTCCCTTTCTTGCGTTGACTTTGCTTCGAGTCTCTAACCTTTTCTTCAAATGTCGCATGTCTCTGCTGCAACTCCTGAGCTGTGGCTTCTTCAGCTTTGCATTGAGATCTGCGCCTCCGTTGTCAGTGCCGCTGCGTCTGACGTGGTTCTGTCCCGCGCCTTGTCACACCCAGTCGCTCTGACGACGGGGGGCTCCGCAGATGGTGATGCGCCTTGTCTTTCTTGGAGATACTGCACGCAGATGCGGATCGGAATGCGTGTTGCCACTGTTGCCATGTGTCGCATATAATCAGTGTTACTGAGGTGCATGATCATGCTCTTGGAGGGAATCTTTGCGGTTGCGCGAGATGTGGCAGCAGCTGGCAATTGCCTTGCATGTCCCAGTGAAAAAGCGCGGGCATGCACGTCAAGGTTTGTGTCTCTATCATCACAACTTCTTCCGCTTCCTAGGATCGAAAAGTCAGGTGGATAATTTGTTTTGTCATTGTATATAGTTGCAGATACGGTTTATTCTCGGTGCCTTTTTTCTTCTTGTGTTGTTGCTATTGCGTTGCTGCTATTAATGAATGCATCCTATCTTTGTAAAGCAGAGCAATGTGGTATTTGCATTTTACCACGCTCGGGTAAGACACCGCCGCCCGTGCTATACGCTTGGTGTGACTCCATGGCTTCGTAGTGTATGGCTCGACGCAACTTCTGCATCGGCTGCTTTGTCGGACTTAAATTTGCTGCGCGGCGAGTGCCTCGGCCATTGCGGTTGCGCGCGGTCGGTTCTGTTTCTTTTTTTTGCTTATGTGACGTCGCTCGGCATGCTCCTCTCTGAGGTGATTGCTAATGCTGAAGCATTGCTAAGCCAATGGTTCGGTATCAAGACTCTATTGCTTCTTCGTGCCATATGTCACCACCTTGCACGTTTGCTGTCCGAGAAACAAGAGTACACACAGTGCTGGCAGAGGAGATCGGCAGGCGTCGCATTTGAACAGCTGTTGCTGGAGGAAGCAGCAAAGCATAACAGGGTTTGCCGTGGGCCCAACTGGTTGACGTCAATGGAGCTAGACAGCATCCGACACGGTGTCAAGGGTGTTGTGCGCGCATATGATGCCTTGCAGCTGTCGTGCTGTTGCGCTTGCGCAACCACTCACAATCTTTTTTCCAGCAGAGACCAACACAGACAGTACGAGACTGGCTTGTGCTAGCACTGCTTTGCTGCTCTGGAGCGCGACGACGAACACGCGCTAACGCGTTGCATTGCGCTCGCTGAGGATGCCACCAAACTGGGAAAATTGCTGGTCTTGCTCACGAAGTGGAATCCGGCACGGGGTGGAATGATGGTGCCGGCTGACAGAATTGACGCATGGAATAACATCACGATCATTGATATGCGAAGCTGGATTTTCTGGTTTGGCAACGCTCCGTAGTTTTTGGCACAGCCACGCTTTGCGGATGCGCGATCTTACGACGCGCATGCGCGTGTGGTGGTGGCCAAGACCAGCTGCGGTTGCGCGCCGTGCTGACTCTCTCATCGCTTCGTCCGGAGATGTTTCCTGCCACATGCGTGCCTGCCACTATCGCGATCTGCGGTTGCACGATCGTGTCGCGAGCGTTTGATGGGGAGATCTGTGGCAGTGGTTGCACGATCTCACAGCCTGCCGCCATGTTTCACACAATTCTTTGGCATGCATGGCAGCATGTGCATCTTGTCATGTATCGTTCTTTTGATGATCTGCGGATGTGCGATTCATTTTCGATCGTCGCCTTGGCACCGGTTTCACTGACCGCAGCCCGTGGTTAAAACAAGTCGAGACTACCGCTGTCCACAGTTAAAGCAAGCTCGTGGCCGCTTTTTTTTTTTAAACTGTGGTGCTTGTTGATGTATCGCATTTTCCATATGTTGCATATAATTCGTGTTTCTGAGTTGCCTTTGAAATATGCGAAGTGCATAGCAAGAAGACGCAAGAAGCACGGCTTGTTTGGGTTCCTATTCTCTCTGCGGTCATGACATGTGGAATGATAAGGTCTCGTGATGCAGCTTTTGTTTGTGTCGCCAGCTTGGCTCAGCTGCTTGTGTCCGTGAAGCTGCGGTTGCGCGTGGTGCTCATGTTGCAGCATGGCCACTAGCCTGCAGCCCACAATGCCTTGTCCGTCACCGCCGATGCCGTCTGCGGCTGTGCGCTGGCGTGCCGGCCCGTGCCGGCCCTGCAAACCCCAGTGCTGAAGATATGCCTGCAGGTGTGATCGCGTCTCAGACCGCACTGTCTCTTCCTGCTGCATCCACTTGTCACCTTGTGGGCGATGGAAGTACGGAGATGTTGCATCGGCCGCGGAGAGAAATCTAGCTGGGCTCGCGTTCTCCTTGGCTGCGGTTGCGTGCTGGGATAGCAATGCTGCGGTTGAACGCCTTGCGGCGTGTCCAAGGCAGATGATGATCAAAGCAGGTGCCGGTGGGAATATCAAATTTCCACTTTCAATACATCGAAAGTGTACGACGCTGACTTCGCAGAATTTAAAGAGAGATGGCCAGGACCATTTTGTGGGTGCTGACTACAGTAGCTTGCGATTCCTTCAGCGGGGTTGCCTTGAGAGTCTTATCACTGACTGACCGCAGCCGCTTTTTGCTGGTGCCTGTTGCATCATCTAAATGACGAGCTGCGGTTGCGCGCTCCGTTGTTGATCGTTGCCATGGCACCGTCATCACTGACCTCGCTCCGCTGTCCTCAGTTAAAACAAGTTCTCCGCAGATGTCCGCAGTTGTTGTTGTATCTGGGTGCAATAGTGAATGCACACGCAGTCAGAAGTCATGGTCCCGTGTCGCTTTGTTCCGTCTGTCTTGTCTCCTCATCCGCAAAATATCTTTATCCTCAGCATCATAACCAACATCACCATCATCAACAACATCATTATCATCAACATTAAAATGCGTTATTCTTCTACTCTCCCCAACACTGTTTGGGGTCTCTTGCCGGGATAATGGAAACTAATATAGCCCAAGTTTGAGAACCCCCAGGTTTCTATCCATATGTGAAGATTGATGACTGGCAGCTTGCATTGTGAATTCCATCTTGCAGCCTTTGCCACCAACAACAGGATTGCTAGATGTGTTCCATCCAAATCGATCGACTTTCAAATAATCTTGCGGCAAATCTCTATCCGTTTTTTCAACTGGCTCTGGATCCTTTTACCAGTAAAAACCATCGTTCACAAGGGTACTTTCCTTGGGTGACGGGCCGAAGCTGAAGTCCAAAAATCTTGGATGTTTGATACATAATAATAAATATAGTTATGTCTCATATCTATTGATATTTATCCTAGTTATGTATCTTCATGTTAGAAATGATACAAATATATACGTGTTTCCCTAGCTCTTGCACTATACGAACCATTGCCATTTCCTCAGGCAGCTCCCCCTAAAGAAAGCACGCCTCAAGGACTGGCCATCCATTGACCAGCTTGGCGCCTGCCACCTGGGGCTACCAACAGTTTGGTCACTGTGACAATTATGTATTATGTTAGTATTATTTATGGTAACCTATATATATAACTATATTATATATATATAACTATATATATAACTATATATATAACTATATATATAACTATATATATATATAACTATATATATAACTATATATTTATAACTATATATATATAACTATATATATAACTATATATATATAACTATAGATATATATATATATAACTAAATATATAACTATATATAATAGTATGTTGACATATTACCACTGTTTGGTCATTGTGACATAATTGTTCATAATGCTATTTATGTCAAAACGTCCAATCCATCTCAATGGGATGATTAGTCTATTCGAGCACGATTTATCATGGCTTGTCGTGATTTATATCTGGTGTTTGGAATTGTTTGGATGTTTTTGTTGGTGTTGGTATAATTTTGTCCAGAAAAGCCACGATGAAGCTATCAGATCTATCAGTCCATGGTTTTCCAAAAACCTGGGACAAACCTTGAAGTCGTGGCTACAGTTTCATAACATTTATAAATGTTGAGTTGTACTATATACTTAGTAACTACTTGCAACATGTTCAATCCGATATGGCTAGGTGACTAGGTGACATTCGGTGACATAGTTGATCATATTTGAATGTTGCAATTCCAGACTTCTCCCAATGGCCCCACAATACAAGTTGTTCTTTGTTTATCTTTGTTTTACGGGCTCTTTTTAATGCAACCACATGGGATGCGGAATTCTCGCAAAGTTTTTTTCGTCACTCTTCGACTGAGTTTCCCTGCGGATAGGAGCTCTTCCCCATTGATATCTGGCGTCGCTGCGGAAAAAAAATCTTTCGGCATCCTCCGGCATCCTCCAGCATCCCGGAAACCCGCCTCCGAAACGCAATCAATGTCGCCCAGAAACCTGGCGACAGCTTCCAATCCAGAAATACAACTAGTATTGATGTTTATAGGGGATATACATATAAATAATATAACATAATATAAACTATATATAACTATAGTGCATAGGTTTTTGAACCTCTTTCACTTCGCAGTTTCACCTTTTTTCTTTCGCTCGCTTCGACATGGACCAAGAGTCAATGTCTCGAGCTTGCGATATGACATTAACGTTGGCAAAACTTGCAAAACAGCAAAGACAAATGTTCATTGAATCTTCGTTCAAAGTGCCGCAATTTCTTGAGATGGGTGTGTCCCCATCAGTCGCTGACTCTGGTTTCTCTTGCTAAAATCAACCATGATCTTTGGATATATTTGGGGCATCAGGGGAATCAAGAAAGGTCAACAGTACTTGGAGAATCTTGGAAACGCCCACATCCTGTTCAGAAAAATTGTCTTCCTCAACGAGTCATTCTTAGAACTCGTGCACTCCGAAACTCATCCTCTGAGAGGCCAATGTTGCCATGCTCCTTGGGAGAGTAGAAGGTGCCACCCAGTCCTTATTGTGTCTTTTTTGGAGCGCTGGGAGGTGCAAACATGTGTAAACATAGAGATCGAAGAGATCGAATCTCCACCATGTGCACAGTTCTTGGTTCTTTATGACGGTTGTCAATATTGTCATGGCTCCCTGGCTGCTAGATTTTGGCACCCAAAATGAAGCAACTCATGTTTCACACATTGTTTCCTGACAAGTTTCGATCCCACCAATCCACCATGGCACCATAGTTGGCATGGAAGAACTTGTGATGGTTGTCATGGAACTCCACTGGTGCCTGCCACACCAGCCAAGCCAAGAAAGGCTGCTCGTCAAGCCGAAGCCCGGAGTGGTCCTGCAGCCGCTCAAGGCCAAGAAACAGCCATTGATACAGGATATGATTGAGGAACATGTTTAAGGCCAAGTGAATTCCAACATGTAATATAACATATATATATACACACACGATATAACATTATATATATATTATGGACGCAACCAGCCTGAAACACTGACATACAGTACACTGAGAATGGATTTTTAAGTCACGTTGACATGGGGAATAAACCATCCCCACATGTCGCCGGATGTCCCAATCCCCAGTCCAAGTGCCCAAGGCCAATCCGAAAACACGTATTGGTCGTAATTTTTGGGGCCCAGAGAGGAACGCCATAATGTGGTGGTATCTAATACAATGATATACAATGGCTATGCCATCATATTATATGATCATAATTATTTGGTTTTACCTGGTTTTACTATTGGTTCATCTTGGTTCACATCAGCCCAGGCTCGATTGCATTGCAAGTGAAGATCCAGGACAACAGAAGCATCGCCGAGAAGAGGCTCATGGGCAGTGCCGAGATCACCGAGAGTGTCGGCACCGTCAGGGAGAGGAATTCCGCCGGATGGAGGGCCGAAACCACAAAGGCGTTGGGATTCTTCCAGAGATGGTGAGCTTTGTGCACGTAACGATACCACCAGGGCCGATGCAACATGCGATGAACCACGTAAGCTGAAATGTCCACCAGGATATAAGCCAACAGGAAACAAGGGATGTCTTTCCAACTGGGCATGCCCCAATGGAGGTTGGTCCATCCCTGAATTGCATAGAAGGCATATGATGATGCTGCAGAGACAGAGAGTATGCTCTTCACACTGAAGACTATTGCCCTTCGCATCTCCAGGTCAGTCATTGGCTTGTTTTGGATGCTGAGTTTTTGGCCCTCCTCCGGATACTTCCGGGTGTAGATGTAGTGTATGGATCCACAAACCATGGCATACATGAACAAATACGACACCGGGGCCATGAAAAAGACCAGAGGACGGCTGGTCATGGCTGCTATAGGAGCAGATGAGTTGCTGACCAAGCCCAAGGAGGGCAGAACCCGTGCGAGGTAAATCTCGCTAACGAAGGCTGCTAGGGCCATTTCTGTCAGCATCAGCAGGTCTTGCCAATGAAACGATTCGCCGGCGTCCAAGTAACGCCGTACTTGGCAATCGAACACATCAGACAAGCCAAAGGACCAGCCATCGGATCTTGAGACGTAGGTCTTTGATGGCACCACCATCTTCGAAGCCACAGATCGCTATTGAAATTGATAATTCAGGACCCAGCTGGTATGTACTGTGGGAAAAAAAGGGTTGTAGGTGGTCCACTTGCTGTGGAACATTAAAAGCATTGAACATGTCTAGAGCATAATTCACACTTGATTGTACTTTCACCAGAATGGCCGAGGGTTGCAACCAAACAATCTGGGCTCTTTCAAGCGCCTACAAGATCTACAAGTAGACTTGGGCAGTTCTTTCCAAGTGTTTGAACGATTTTGAAAGCGGTCGGCCCGTCAACATTTCCGAACATGTCATTCTTGTTGGCTCAGCTTCAGGTGGCGTGAGCCAAGAGTTTTCCGTTGTGAGCACAAACATTCAAGAATCAATTGGAGCTAATACTTTGGCAATCTTGCTGAATTCACTCTGAGGTCATCGATGTTCACTGCCACTCCAACGTCATGTCCATGACGTATCCCAAGCATTCAACAAGCATCGAAAACCATCGAATCTAAGGCTGATGTGTGACATGTTCAGAACCCCAAGTTTTGGAACATTTAATTCCCGCTTCCCACAACTTAAAATCATCTCTGTTTTGGCCGGGCCCAGGTCCCGAACCCCCCACCAAACCGCACCTAGGAACGCGGTAACTTCCTGGTCCTGGTGTGGTCATGGTGCGAATGTTACCTTGTTTCTGTGTCGGCGCCATGGTCATTCTTCTACTGCCAAATTCCCAAGTCTGAGGAATCAGCACAGGACGACACCAACCAAAAAAATGTTGTCCATATCTTCTTGGAAACACCTACCAATCATTGTTTAAAGCAGTACGTTAGAAGGTTTGCTGAAGCTTTGCCCTGCAGGTTTGTTCATAAACCTTGCATAAACCTTGCAACACTGGTCTCTAAATTGCAGTGAGTCAACAAAAGGTCAATGTGGAAGTATCATGAGTTATCCCCCAATTGACACCAATGCTAGCATTTACCCTCTGGTAAACTAACAGTTTGCTATTGAACATGGCCCTGGAAATAGCTGATTTATCATGATTTACCTTTTAAACATGCTGGGTTTTCCATAGCATTTTCTATGTTTACCAGAGGGTACCGCCAGATGAGGCAGCAACATCCAGCATCCCCGATGCCCCAGCCTGGCACGGCCTTCCACTGTCGTCCACGCTCTCTCAGCGACTTTTGACTTTTGTCGTCTCGCCTAGTGGGAAGTCTCCATTTTTGGGGAAGTCTAAAGGGCGGTTGTTTGATGGATGCTTTTTATATCAAAATGGGATTCCTAGCGATGATCCCAATCTTTTATGGACATTCAAAACACACGTTTCGCGTCACTTCAGCATTTCAGAACACACGTATTGGAAGGTGGTGAGCACCAGGATCGCCACATGACAGAAAACGACACAATGTGAGCAACAAGACAAACAAACAAACCCACAGAGAGGGGATATACAAAAAATAGTCGCGAAGCCGCGAAGCAACACTTTCAAGCTGATTCATGAAAGGGATTTGAACCTGAATCAGGACACCTTGTCGTGATGGCCAAATGTGTATGAAGTATTTTGTGTGCGCGTGCTCAGCAGTGTGTGTGTGACTAGATGTATGCATGTTTATATCTATGTGTCTGTCCAAATGTCTGTGAATATGAATAAATATGGTACTGTATGATACTGTATGTGTATATTATATATACATATATATAATATGTGTGTGTGTGTGTGACTACATGTATGCCTGTAAAAATCCATGTGTCTGTCTAAATGTCTGTGTGACTATGAATAAATATTGATATATAAATACATGCATGTTTTCGCGTGGATGTAATTTTCTCTTTGCATATACATATAGCACTAGTCCTTATATCATTCAATTCAATATCTATAATTATCATATTATGCATATGTATATATTACCTGGAACTCCGCAGTTGCTCTCATTTAATTTCTTGTCGCCTTTGCGAAAACCATCGACGTTTGGCTTTTGGGGCCAAAAGTTGTCGCCGCAAAAACAATTGATCTTGGTGATCAACCCAAACGATGGTGAGAAATCGCCAAGTTACCCTCTGGTAATTTAACATAACTATGGAAAATCACCATTTTTAATGGGAAAATCAACTATAAATGGTCATTTTCAATAGCTATGTTAGTTTACCAGAGGGTATCTCCCAACATCAGCCAACATACCAAAGTCACACTCTTTGCCGCGCACAGAGCATCGGGTGAACGCGGATTTACGCGCCGCATACGGGAATTTTTTCGGCGCTTGTTCACCTCCTTTTCACATTTTCAATTTTAAGTTTTGAAATCAACGGGCAATGGAGTAGTGGCTTAAAATCACCGCGCAACTCGGGAAAAAATGCGCACAACACCCAACATGGTGGATTTGTAGGATATGCGCTGGAACGGTGAAAATCCACTTTTGGACGAACAGGTTAAAAACCATCGGTTTTTGTTGGATGACGTTTTTTTTAGAGCGTCTTGGGCTTCCATGTGTAAGTATATGCTTACGTGTGTGTGCATATATATATACACACACATACATACTGTATACAATACCAACGTTTCTCTGTCAGAATCATTGGCTGCGTTCCAAAGCGACCCAAAAACCTGCGTGGCAAAGCCAAAAAACAAATACCGTATGACGCGGCTCCCTCACTATTGATATCTATTGATATATGATATATCCCATATAAACATGTGATTTTAATCATCAATCAGCTGGGGTGTTTTGAAACTACTGGGAGTAAACAAGCAAATTTCAATGTTGGTTGGTGGAGACTATTATACTATTCCAAAATCCTGCCAACAATTGTGCAGTTTCTTCAGCTGAAGCCTTCAAGCAACTTCTCGCGTGCCAACATGTTGTGAACTGTCTCAAAGTGGCAAACATGGCTACAGTATAGAAGTACCCTGATCATGTCCGATCATGTTTCATAGCTACCCTTTGAGTTGAAATCAAACCGTCTTCAAACAGCTAGGCCATTGGGTATCCGTAACCTGTTTCCAAGATTTTCCAACCTATGGTCTGCCTCTCCGCCCTGTTGCCTTCTCAATGGGTCTAAAAGGGTCTCCCCATCTTGACATCGATGCGTCCCTGTTTTACCTGCGATTCGGACCCCGGGTCACCGTGGTTTCCATCTCAAAAGCAGTTGTGAACATGACAACTGGGATGGGTCAAATTAGGCAACCTCCCCAAAAAAGTTGGATGGTTTTCAAATGGCCAGGCCTAAAGAGGTAAAATCATGTAGAATATCATTTTCATTCATGGTCCACCATATGTGGCTGCTTGTGGCTATCATTTATCCATACCCATCTGGTGGTTTTAATCCATGCCAAAAATATGAGCCATCTCAACCAATCATCCTAACTATGGTTGAAAAATGTTGGAAAAAACAATAAATGGTTGAAACACCCAACCACCCATACAATAATTGGAGCATATTGGAGAAACCCTGCATTTGGTGGGTCGAGTCTCATTTGTCTGAACTGCTGAGTGCTCCAGCAGAAGAAACTTCGATTGGAGGCCAAAGTGTTGAGCCTCGCATCGATTCGAAGGGTCGTGCTCCAAGTCTCGCAGATCTTTGAGGCTTTGAGATCAGCTAATAAAGACAATTTATAATGATTTATAGATATTTATATATAGATATTTATAGTAACGTCTAATTAATAGGAGTAATAAAAGAAGTCAGCGATCCAATCTTGAAGAGGTCGGTGCTCAACATCTCGGCGTACTGGTAGGTCAGAATCAGAATGAGGTGACCCCCAGGGCCGAAAGATGGAACAGGGGGAGAAAATGAATGAACATGACCAATAGTTGGCCCACCGTCCGGAACAGCCCGTGGGTTTTGGTGTCTTTTATCTTGCATTTATGAAGATGATGCTGCGTTTGTGTACGTCTCGGTGATGATAGCAAGCTGGCACGAAGGGTTGATGTGTTAACGTTCCTTGCACTTGCGTCATGAAGATGATGCGACGCTCCGGCACGTTGTCTTGGAAACTGCTTCATGTAGGTACATTGTAGCTGAAAGCTGAGGAAAACAACAACAGCTCCCCCCATAGAATTACGTGTTTAAAGAATTCATTAAGGTCCAGAAAAAGTAATAATTGCCCGCAACTTGATATTATGTTTTAGTGCCAACTTAGACTGGGAACTACACATGAGAAAATTCAACCACTGTAATTACGCATTCAATCCTTACGAATATTGCAAGATTCTTGCCATTCTTGCCCAGTGTAATTGTGCATATTGTCATGTCCTATCACGGTCAGCGGTGAACCACCATGGGATTCCAGCTGGCCCCTCGGCGGGATCCCATCTCACCAAGATGCTCATTGCTGCTGCGGCTCCCGAAAGAAAAAGACGGCGAGGACCTTGGTCCACTCGACGAAGCTTCGGGAAAAAACACGGAAAAACCAGGCTATGCAGACATCAATAATATTAGTGCTGATGATGAGTGTGTAAAAGTATGTCTATGTTTTTTTCACCCAAAAATACGCTAGGCTGACATTCGCCCAAAATCGATCGAATCCATGCGAGACTTCATGCAATCTGCTGCATTGTTTTTTTTCCCTGCAAATTGTGAACATGTAAAATAGTGAAAGTGCTTGCGTCCCATTTTCGCGCTTACCTAAGGATGTGCCAACATAATACCCCAAAAAACTGACCTGGTGGGGTTGGGGCTTCAGATTTTGTAGACACAATTTTTGGAAAACACCAAAACGGCCTCTACAAAACCAAAAACATTTGAATAGGAAACTTCCAGGCCTACAAAATCCAAACACCCAACCCCACTTTTGCTGGGACCTGGGGCACTGCAAAATCCAAATCATGAAAATCCACCTACTATATATAAGCACTGAAAACTTGGTCCAAATACACCCTCAAAAGTCATCCCAGAAACAATTGGATTTTGTAAAGAAACTTTTGTTTGGGGTCTAAAAATCAACAAAAATCACCGTTGGATTTTGCAGAGGCCCGGTTTCTGTTTTTTGTCGTGGCTTCAACTTTTCTGCCGCTTCGTTGCAAGGAATGTGTTCAATATTTTGTTTGTCTGATTTGCAGATTTTTTTTCCACTCAAATACCTTCCTGCGTTTGTTTAAGTGAAAATCAATACAAAAAACAAGGATTCCAATCAGTTCTCCTTTTTTTCGACAATATTTTTTCTGCCGAAAAATGCGTGATTCAATTTTGAGCCCCACCAAACACATTGAAAACACGTTCAAATGCATCAAGTCTTAACCTGTTTGACTCCCACCATTCATTCAAAACCTGGATCTTCAATTGCTACATGTTTTTTTGCTCGTTTGGAGATTTGTTTGTTCCCAAAATTACCATAACGATTGGAAATTGACGTGCTCGATATTTTTTAAGCTCTATTGGCCAGACTTCTTTTCTGAATTTGCGCCCGATTGCGCTTATTTGCGCTCGATTGCGCGTATTTGCGCCCGAAATTGCGGCCATGTTTTTTGCTCCAGATCGCTGTCAGATATTGAAAATGCTCGCTATTTCTGATTTTTATAACGATCCTGGATATATGCTCGAATGCCCCAAAAGTACAGGGTAGCAAAAAATAATGTAACGATTGAAGACCCAAGTATTTAAAACAATATCGATATGTTGTTGTCTTTCTGGTGTGTTACCCCGTTGTGTTACCCCGTTGTGGAGCTCGAAGGTCATGAGCCCCAGGTGTGTCTCCCTCGGTGTGTCTCAGCTTGACATCCTCCCCCTTTGTCCCCCCCATCAAATGAGAAATGGGAAGCGATACAAACGATAAGATTCTTATCATCTGTATGTGTTTAAAATTTATCTATGTATAGATACATGTATACATTTAGCTGACTGTTTTCAAAAAATAATAATTAAAGGATAGATGTCATACATATTTTTGAAACCAATTGAAACCATATGAAATCAAATGAAGTCATGGTTCAGCCAATTTCTCTACAAAACCAAAAACACTACAAAATGAAAAACATGGCTTTTGGTGTCCTCTATATAAAATGATTCCAAAAAAGTCCCTCTACAAAATCAAAAACCTGCTTGGAGATGATTCAAGATACCCAACCATCTCCCACAAAAAAATGTTTTGTGCCAAACGTTAACGTGTTAGATTTTGTAGTTTTTTTTGGGGGTATCCAAAATAACTTTTCGAACCATGTCTTAAACATACACTTTGTGTGGTGCAGTGTTTCGAGCCTTAACAAACTTCACAAACCAGAAATAAGCAGAACCCAAATTAACAACCCTGAATAAATGCAAAATCAAGTATAAACATGCCCTGAGTCAACCCTAAGTAAACCCCAGGTCCCTTAAGACAACCCTAAAGAAACCCTTACTAAACAACCCTAAATACTTGGTACATTTTAATAGCACCAGAAAACACCAACGAAACCCTAAACCAAACCTAAATGAACCGTAAACAAACCCTACGTAAACCGCAAGCCGACCCCAAATACACCCTCAACTAACTGATCCCCGAATGAAACTTTGGGTGAACGTCTGCCCCAGAGGGATGTAATGTGTTATGCATTAACGTGTTTAGAATTGTATACATATTTATACATATATAATCATACAAAATATCATTCCCATGTTTCAAAATGGATGAAAAACTGATGATTGTTCTCAGACTTCTTCCATAGTGAACATGTATGTTCATGTTAAGTGTTTCATATAACTACGCTTTACTACTTTGGTACGTCCCATTCTTCAGGGCGACCGAGTGACGCGAAGCGCGGGTCTTTGGACGAGAAAACTTTGCGCCCCAGGTGGTGTCGAAGATCTGCCCCAGAGCAGGCCTTCGCTAAAGCCCGCGGGGACAACCCACCTGGTGATGCCAGGCCCACTAGCTATGTAGCTATATGTAGTTGATTCATGTTGATTAATGTCAACCCCGGATTAATAAACCCAGGTTTATTAATTAGGGGGGTACCCTTCCAATAGTCATAATATGATACTGAAATGGTACCCTCCCAATTAAACAATCTAGGGGTTTATTAATCCAGGGTTGACATTATTCGTTGACCACGCACACATATATACAATATATGATATATTATATATATTTTATATATTATGTATTATTTTTTGAACATATAATAGATAATATATTATCGAAGGAAGTTTAGAAGTCAAACTTCCGACAATATGGCAAATGAAAAACAGAGGTGGGAAGAGTCAGAGAAGAGAAAGATTAGAAGAAAGAAGATCAGAAGAGAAAGAGTCAGAAGAAAGAAGATGCAGATGCGCGAAAAGGTAGGAAAGTCATGAAACACGGTGTTTTTCCAATGATTCGATTGTCGAAAAGTAGGCTCGCTAAAGCGGCGGGTGCGGAGGCAGCTGGCCAGATGAGAGATGAAAAATTGCACGCCGTCGTGGCACGAAGCACATTTCCAAGTCAAAATGTACAAAGCACACCAGCTTTGGACCACTTTTGGAAGTTGAGATGTCGAAAAAGTGCACGCCGTTGTGGCGCGAAGCACATTTCGAAGTCAAAATGTACAAAACACATCAAAACACACCAGCTTCGGACCACTTTTGGAAGTTGAGATGTTGAAAAAGTGCACGCGGTTGTAGCGCGAAGCACATTTCGAAGTCCAAAGTGCAAAAAACTGAGGGGGTCGGAGCACTTTTTGACGTTCAGATGCCTGTCAAAAGTGAGCAAAACGTGAGGGTTTTGTAGCATTTCCAAAAACGATGGCAGGCGTGGGACATTTGAAGAGGATCTGCAAAGATGCATTTTCCGTGGCAGCCGAAGTACAAGAGACATGTTCATCAGAGCTGTTAGGAGGTCCGGGCGCTGATTTCTTGAGAGGGGTTGCATTTTGGAGCATCAGATCTTCAGGTTTGCTGAGATGATTTTGCATGACAGGTGCAGCACTTCGTATGACCTTGTATCAGTTTTTCATGGCAGGCGCAGTAGTTTAGACAGGTGGAGTCGAAAAATCGCAAAACGCATTGGTACGAGGCTGTCAGCTCTGCACTCAACTTTCCATTTCTGAAGGAAGTCTCGCAGATATTTTTTGTCTTTTGATGTTGTCAACTTAAAAGAATGCGGAAGTCTCGCAGAACTGCTTCGTTTTTGACGTTGTCAAGTGCAAAAATTGAAGAATTCTCGCTGAATTGCTGCGTTTTTGATGTTGTCAAGTTCAAAAACTGAGGAAGTCTCGCAGAATAGCTTCATTTTCACGCTTGCAGACAGACAGATAGATAGATAGACAGACAGACAGAGAGAGAGAGAGAGAGAGATAGACAGCTAGACAGAGAGAGCGAGAGAGAGAGAGAGAGAGACAGAGAGAGAGAGAGAGAGAGAGAGAGAGAGAGAGAGAGAGAGAGAGAGAGAGAGAGAGAGAGAGAGAGAGAGAGAGAGAGAG
>Ga0126342_10010924_pt1 | contig 16232 bp, 13 predicted proteins | sample Cyp1metagenome_FD_92528 | JGI IMG/M metagenome (GOLD analysis project Ga0126342, IMG submission 92528) | Coral microbial communities from Lord Howe Island, Old Settlement Bay, Australia - Cyphastrea 1 metagenome | ecosystem: Host-associated > Invertebrates > Cnidaria > Coral ... | reverse complement strand
TGCATTTCCCATTATCATTCTTAACTTATCCAACAACATTTATGTTTCAACATGCTGAGTCAAAACGTCACCACTGCAACAAAAACACACACAGCCTCAATCACATTTCATTTCAGGATTTGCTATGTCACTTACAAGATTGACCTTAGCACATCTACAAAAAATAAGGGTTCCGTTTCTCCTGAACTGACCTGGACTTTTGAAATTTAGCACTGAACCCCCAGGAAAAAAAAACTGGTAGTACAGAGGAGGATACTAAACATGCAATTTCTGCAAGCGATCAATGCCTACCAATAAAGGCGCTGTAGTTTTTAAACAGGGTTTCTCTGGACATGGATATGTTGAGGTGTTCCCTTGAGTGCAAACACAAGACAGCTCACGGCTTGGCCATATGGCAACTTGGCATCGTGTGTTATGAAAGAACCGCAAGGAGAAACAAATAGGCACTGCCAGATTGGGATGCAGCACTGGCGTGTTGAGAAACAAGCTCCAATTTTTCAGCAGGCTGCAACTAGTTGGACGTGTCCAAGACTCGCAAACATCTCTTGCATTTGCGGTTCTCCTAAAAGGCCGTGCTTTCGATGATGCGATGCTCAGATGTGGCCTTGACACCACACTTGAAAAGCTTCAGTTCACTGTCGGCTTCCACATGAACTATTTTGCTTGTGTCGTGCTGGTACATGGTGTGGGTGCCCCAGGCGGATTGAAGAGCGCACGGGTCGGCGGACCCAAGGGACGTCCAGTGCCCTTCGGCCGAACAGCTACTGGAGCTAGATGCGGAGCTTGAGGAAGAAACCCCATTTGCCTCATCTGCTGTGGGGTGGCCCCCGTGTCCATTTTCAGACTCTTTGCAGTCGTGACCCGTTGCTTCTTGTATGTGGCCTGACCGGGTAAGATCAGGTCTGAGTGAGCCTACTCGCACTTGCCTGAGGACATCCTCCAACGCGCGTAAGGGTGCAGAAAGTAAGTCTCTGGAATATATCTCTAGGGACTTCTTGCCTGTGGAGTGATGCCCGAGAATGGTTCTATGGTGTTCATCGCTTCCGGCTTTTGCCATCCACGAAAGAGTCGTGGCTTTGAGACTATGTGAAGACACCTTCTCAAGCTCTGAGGAGCAAAGCTTCAAGAGCTCCCCAAGCCATTTGCTGGCTTCGTCTGGAGTGCTTCTGCCGGTCCAACCTCCATCCTTTCCTGGAGCTGGCAGGAGGGGTCCTTTGGAGTGCTCTGCGAAACCCAATTTGACTGCTTCTGCCACCCTTTTCCATGTCATTGCCCATGGTGGACTGCAAACCCCCCATATGGGTGCTACGAGCGGCATGGGCAGCCCGTGCTTTGCCACTTGCGATGCTGTCTTGTGGGAGAAAGTGCTGAAGCCCAAAAATCCTACCAGCTTGCCAATTGAGAGGGCCACGTCAAGGTCAAAGTCTTGCACCCTTTTAAGGTCAGACCATCGGCAACGTGCATAGATCGCAAACAAGAATGCACCCGCTGCGTAGCGATCTGATCTTGGAGATCGACTTTGTCGTTGCCTAGCATTTCCTCCAAATGCATCACGTCTGAGACTTTGAGGGGCCTTGCCTGTTTTCTTTCAGGACGCCTGGTTGCAGCTTTGTCAAGGATGACTTTGGTGAATGCAGACACCAATGGCTTGCCAAGATCTCTGACTGGCAGGCCCAACACAAATGTGGCAAAGTTCACTGCCTCAATGAAACCTGAAATGGTCCCGTAGGCCACGCCATCTTGGTGCTTTTCCCAAATGTAGTCAAAAATGTCGTCTGGACTGAAAGGAATTGGGTGCTTCTTGTAGAAGCATCCTTTGTGCCAAATGCAGTATTGGGCCAAACTGTTTGCCCTTTTTGCCACGGTGTTCGGACTGCGGGCCCCACACAAAATGTTGACCTGTCTCAGATTGAGTTCGATGTCTTTGGTGTCGAACTTTACTCCTTGTGGAGTTCCAGCCGGACAAGAGACCATGATGGCGTAGAGCTTCTCCAGTGCCCTGTTCCATTTGGCATCGTCCAGCTCTCGGTCTGTCAAAGAATTTTTGAAGACAATGGCCCTTGCGAACCGACGTTGAGAGGCCTCTGCAGTTCTCAACCTCTTCGATGCCTGGCCTGTGCCGGCGTCTTGATTTATCGGTCCATGAGGTCGTGTGATGCAATCTTCCTGTCTGAAATGCACCAAAGTTTCGCGCACTCAAGCTGCATCAAAAAGTGAACCAAAGGAGTCACAATTGAGGGCGTTCCAATGTGCAAGATGATTTCCTTAATGCAACTCTCTGTCTTGCTGAACCTCGAGAGCAACAAAACATCTCGAGTGTCGATCAAAGTGGCAAGCATGTCAGAGATTGTTGAGTATCCCACCCCAGGACACGGCGGGCTATGTCCGGCATCATAAGATCGGGATCTGGCCCCCGAAGACAATCCACGTTGTCCCGTCTGAGTCGTCACAGGATACCTGGGGTGTCAACGCAGGTCTCTTGAGAAACGACATGAAATATTTAATCTGACTGTTGAGGAAACATCTTCTCACTTCACATATGATGATCATGAGCTGGAGCCCCGGACATCGTCTCTTCCTCACCTGGGGAAGTTGGGAGCTGCTCGCTATCTCCGATACAGGGTCGGCACTTTGTGACGGAAGAATCTCAAACTGTGTTCACTCGAACACGTGTACCACTCGGCACCCTGAGGAAAAGACACGTGGACTTGCACCAAGAAGGGGTGTCAGCCTCTGGCTCCTGTTTTCGATAGACATAGATTGAAGGAACCTTCACTGTACTGAAACCACGTGGGTCCTCTTAGAAGTGGGTGCTCGAATGCAAAGGAGGTGGTGCAATCGCAGACCTTGTTTTGTGTCAAGGATATGAGACTATGAAAATTTCTTCAATGAAACCAGTCACATGCGACAAGAAGGTGTGTCAATCGAGACATCGACTTGGATATCGAAGCACGCCTGTCATGTCACCCGCTGGATCTCTACTTACCCAAGGTCTTCATGTCTCAGAATTCGTGAAGGCTCAAAAGACAGTTTAAACAATTCAACATCAGGGACCTGGAGTGAACTCAATTCGAACTGTGAACGTCAAAAAATTGGAATCAACATGCACGCGACCAAAAATTTTCCTGTTTACTGAGTTGGTGACTGAAAACGGGTGTATGTCACGACAATGGAGAGCACGAATCTTGCGACACCTGTCACATGCTCGTGTCACCACTGCTGGCTCGGGTCACTTGACCGTGAGTGGAAAAACCATTGACAAGATATCAATGTCAGTTGGACATCAGTTTCGGTCACTCGACCAGAGGTACCAATGTTAGACGAAAATGTGTGTCACTTGACACGTGTCTGAGGCCGGGGCACATGCCCGTCTCGCCGGAGACTTGACCGATGGAGCCAGCTGAAAAATTGAAATCAAACATGCATCAACATTCAACTCGGTGCCATGCACACTTGTGCACCAATGCTGTCAAAATCGTGAAGCACTGCCATCACAACTGAACATGCACCAAGTCTAATCGCACAATCGTGCAAAAAGAAAAATAAGGAGATTCAAAACATGTTCAAAAATTATTTTCTGACTTGAATTGCTGTGGAATCGTCAAACCCCCTGGAAACATGAAACAACATATTTTAGAGAATGCGGATGGCGCTCATGCGCAGTTGGCTGTGCCGATGCACTAGCTCAGAAGCCTGGATCTAAAGATATCTTTGCGATATCAAATCAAAAAGTGGTCGGCGACAAAGATTGGCCAAGTCGGCTTTGGAGACTGTGAAGTTGAGCTCAAAACCATCCACGGGAGGAGCTGGATGGACCACCTTTTCCTTCACCTTTTTCATGATCGCTACTGTAGTAGCGCTGCCTCTTTGCTCTGGCAATATCGATTGACCCCACGTCACGTAAGTGACCCCAGCCAAGAGTTCTCATTTGGTTGAGAGCTTCTCTCACTCAGACCAAGCAGTCGGAAGTAGCCCAAGCCAGGTTGCAGCGCGGCATTCAGTCTGGCCTTCATGTCGTGCATGAGATGGGGCGGTAGCTGGTGCGCCGTCATCACTGGGTCGAACCTCATAGCGTCCGGATGGGCAAGTGGGGTTCCATCAAAAACACTTCCCTCCTCAAGAGGGGTTCCAACATCGGTCAGGGTCAATGGAGCATCATCTGTAGAAGCCAAAGCAGCCGACTCAGGAGTTGCTGGTGGACCATCAGCCGGATCATCGGCATGGTCATCGCGGGGATCCAAAAGGTCTTCGACCCACAAGGCCGCCGATTGCACTGCAGAAGGAATGCAGAGCTGGTCACCAATGTTTGCCTTGATCTGCCTCAGAAGTCATGTGCTCACTGTAAGTGTAGCGAGCCTGAGGTTGCAGATGAGCTGGTTGGCGATCTCCATGAGGGATGTGGAAGATGTTCACTTCGACGCTGCCCAAAGGTGCAGTATCAGCAGCGAGCATGGCAAACAAAGCGATGGCACGAAAATCACTGGATCCGTTGAAAAATGCTCACTTGAGAAGGAACTCCCAATCATAAAACATACTTCGCGAATGTGCACTGGAAAGTGTTACTTCACACTTACTGACATGCACAACTCAATCCACGCAACATGTTTCTGACGTGTCTCCAAAATGTCAACACTTGCCATGTTCTCTTCATAAATAAAACTTTATCAAACGAGTTTGAGTTCCGTCATATTATATTATATTATATTAAATTATATTATATTATATTATATTATATTATATCATATTATCTTATATTATATTTTATTATGTTATATTATATAAAATTATATTATATTATATTATATCATATTATCCTATAAAATAAAATATATATTATTTTTATTTTATATTATATTAAATTATATCATAGTATAGTATAGTATAGTATATTATGGTATTTTATCGTATAATATATTATTATATATTATAATATAGTATAGTATATTATAGAATATTATAATACATTAAAGTATATATTTTAGTATATATTTTAGTATATTAGAATATATTATGGTATATTATAGTATATTAAAATATATGTTGTTTTTGATATTATATTACATTATATTATATTATATTATATTATCTTATATTATATTATACACCCATTATTGTATATATAGTTTCCCTTTCAAATTGTTCACACCCAAACAACTTTTATGGGAACACCTCTTTTTGTAGCAACAAATGGTTTGCCCTTTTTGTAGCAAGGGACATTTCAGCCAGATATGGTGTTTATAGGTGGGATATTTATGATGGGAAGACTTCGTATAAAATTATTTCAGTGGCATATTCCATGATTTCTTACCCCAAATTTCCTCAAAAAACGACATGGGAAAATACGATGGCCAAGCATGTCCGGCCATCGTATTTTCCCATATGGTATATTGGCGGTACAATAAGCCAAAAAACAATTTGATCATCACTGACCTATTGATGGAAAGTAATCCCCATTTAATCAACACTAACCATATTGTACTATATTATACTCCCACTATTGTATAGATAGTCCCCTTTAAAATTGTTCACACCCAAACAACTTTATGAGAGGTTTTGATGGCGCGATTGGATAGCTTAGAAAATAGAGCCGCCTGTTGCTAGAGCGAGGTTTTTTCCCACATTTCGACGTTTGATTCTGCGCGCGGGCCGAGCACTGGCAGAAGAGAGCTATAGGGTTTCCTGTATGACCCAACGCATCCCAAAATAAATCACTACAAAATGCATTTCCGACTTTCAACTGCTAAATGAAACGCCGCTACAACATGCAGCGCACGCCCTTTTACTACAAAAACTGGTGCACGACTCCATTTTTTGGCTTGAATTCTCCACTAATCAGAGGATGGTACCAAGCACGTGTTCACCCTTTTAGTAGTGGAAATGGTAAAGGGATGTAAAGGGGATGTAGTTTTGGCGTTTGCAGGCATAAGGTTCCCAGACCGGTTGTGCACCTTTTTTCTCCTCCAATCATTATTCATGTGAATCATGGCCTTGGGGGTGAGGCGCCAACACTGGTGGTTATGGAGTGGTTTCACCGCAAAAACATTATAAATTTACACGCCATAACAAGCATCAAGGAGCAGTTATTTCAACAGGAAATCGTTGATAACCAGAGGTGACGCACCGGTCAGCCCCCAAGGTCATAGGCGGTACAAAGCGCCAATATTTCGGGTAGAACCAACGGAGATCAATCATGACTCATGACGCTGTTTTTTTTTGACGGACAACATGTTATATAAATCCTCGTTCCACATGTTGCTGCTGGGGATTGGGGAAACAGGAAAAATGATATGAAACGCTTACTTTCAGGAAAGTATGGGACAATCACTTATTTCCTGGACACCTTGCAAAATGGATGCCAACCGCAAAATCGCACAAAATCGACCTTATCCCTGGCCAAAACGTCGCGCATTCCGAACGCGGAGTTCGTTTCCTTGATGAATTCCAGTTCCTCTTGTTCAATATTGATGCCGGCACCGATTTCCCAAAGCGTGTTTTGAGAAACATATTTGGTTATCCTCGTTTGAATAAACCTAGTGTAGTTGGGTCCGTCTCTTTGTAGGTATGGAAAAGTTTCCCAAGCTAGCAGGCTACAAAATGCAGAGTCTCATTCAAAAAGTAAGATTGTCTCTTGCTACAAAATGAATATTCGTTTCTGAGAAAGCCTGAAGAGTTCAAGATTCCAATTGCTACAAGCAAGTTTCACTACACAAGTTCAATTACTACAAAATGACATTGCCACGATCCATCACGGCATAAATGCATGGTTACTACAAACTTGAAATCCAAGATGCAACTTCTCCAAGATGCAACTTCTACAAAGAAGGAATACCAACTACAAATAATACAGCTCCAAAATGCTACAAAATGGTTTTGGTTTTAACATAACTATCAAAAATCAAAAAAAAAAACTGTTACTACAAAATGACAATTGGATATGATCCAAGTGCAGTTTGCTACAAAATGGCACCCGACCCCGATCTAAAAACCTCCAATTGACTAAAAACAACAGGTTGTACTTATCACAAGTCCACCCATTCTGTAGTGGAAATTCGAACGGGGATATTTGGTTATATTTGGTTGTATTGTACTCATATTTTTGGTGAAAGACGCGGGCGTTCTTCGATACAGATCAATTGAACCGTGTTTGTTCACCCCAAAACAAGAAAACACAAGCAAAATCGCGGCAGCCACTTTTACCAAGGGCATTTTTGAACCAAAGGTTTTTTGGCGTTAAGTCAAGATGACGTGTTGACCCGACAGGGGGATGCAAGACTAATTTACATATGAAGGAATGGGTATGGTAAACCTCCATTTCTTTTTTTAAGGCAACCCCTATCATTGAACTGTACAAGGTCGAACACAGGGTTACTACCTACCGAAGATTGGCCAGGTCTAAGGACGGATGCAACCTTATCATGTTTCATGGCTGAGCAAATGTATTCCAGGCAGGGGATGGAGGGATTCGCTTTACAGAATCCATGATGCCCGGCGATTTCGATCCGTGCTCTTAACGGACGCTTCATAACGGATGCATCAAATCCAATTTAATTACGGATACTTGAAATCCAATCGGCAGCAGGCGAGGCGCCGTAGCAGCCAACCACCTTTAGGCGTGGAAAAGGAAATTCCAAAGAAAGGAGGGAGTGAAAAACTGTCTGAAAATATCAGTCGCGTAGAGTATCAAAACTATTTGCCCTGGCGATCGCGCGAAGTGAGTTGATCTACTTTCCCGCTATCAAAAACAAACACAAAACAAAAGCACGAACTGGTGGGGTTTGACCTCGGGGCATTTCTTGCAGCTATGATAAGTACGACACCACACGTTGCACCCTAGACTTAAATTTCGGAATCTCCCAGTTCTGCAACGGGTGTTGAAGGGTGACTATGTTTTTTTGAGCGCTTTAGACCTGACCACGCTCTAAGAAATTGCGTTTTCGCACTGGAAACCACCGGCATTTTTTAATCACATGAGATTGATGCGAGGACGCTAATTTTGTTCAGTGTCCTCACGGTGGTAAGCAAGGTTGCGGCCATCTTGCTTGCCAACAAGATGGTGGCATCTTGTCCTTTCACTTGCCCAGGTGCTTCTCAAGCAAGCAAGCGCATGAACCTTCCCTGCACTTCCGTGCACGTTTCATGCGGTGAGTTTTCACAAATGCCAATCACAAGAAATCCGTCGATTTCTTTGAATGGAAACCGTCGGCGCGATTAGTGCCGGAACTTGTGAACAAGAAGGAAAGAATGAAAACCATATATCAATCCATATTTTGCCATTGGTTGCGATTTGTTTTTTGATTCTCGTGAAAATGGTTGTTTGCGTTGGCGTTGCAGGAAGTTGGGGTGCTGATGGTGCTGCCGCTGCTGGTGCTGGATCTGCTGGTGCTGCTGGTCTGAGACAGCTTGTCAACGCGAAAGGAATCAAACCTCTGCAAAACAGGACAACGAAGCGCTGGCATAGTATGTTTGAATGTTTTCCGCAGCCTTTTGCATCGACTAACTTTCCCAAAGAATGGCCAATGATACCTTTCACAGCGGGTCGGACGAGGACGAGGTACATCATTCATCATTCGTTGCCGATCATTACACATTTTCTTTCACCACGGAATGCACCCGAAGTCAGTTATAATTCTTTGGATGGTTTCTTTGGAGTTTCTGCGCTTCACAAAGGCCGTACGCTGAAGAATTCTATGCCCCTTTGCCCTGGCAAAAATGCCACAGGAAGGCATGTTTGGAATACTCCGAATCCGGCACCGCTTTTTGCGGTGTTGCATTGACAGGGTGCGCTGCTATAAGTTGAGCATCTCACAGAACTCCATACAGGATCATAGAGGCGGAACATAGCATAACCCACAAAACAGTCAATACTGGCCGCACTATCGGAGTTCAACCTCAGACTAGAATCGGGGAGGCTGAATGCTTCAGGCTGTGACACTCTTTTACAGTGGCAATGGCAATGGCAATCATTGTTCTGCGCCTCGGCCCTAACCTTAACAAAGTACTTACTCCTCTGTCCTTTTGCACTTGCAGTGTTGACCAATCTAAGCATTGAATTGCGGCGCGCGTCAGCCCGAGCATTCAAAGAACTTTACCTCTACACCACGCCGGGCGTTGTGTCCGCAAGGGCATGTGCATGGATTGCGTTTTCCTTTGCCAAAAAAAGTTGTTGCACATCACTCACAACATCTCACAATCATCTTTGGCGCACAAACAAAAGGCGTACAGAAATAGCTCCATTTTCCAGTTGGAAATTCTTCAGTCAGACTTTGTCTGTTCCCACGCCAGCGGGCAAATATGGACAAGACCGAGTAAGTAATGGGCCGCACTGAGATGTCTGCTGCCCGGTTGTTTGCCGAAAACAGAACCATGGAAGAACCGTCAATTCACTTTTCCAAACAGGTGCATGCGATGCGACCACGGATTCACTTGTACCACCCCAGCGTTTCTCTGAGTTTCGCGGCGTTGACACCTCCTCAACTTAATTGGCAACACTGGATTTGCAAACTACGATGGAAAGTTTGGAAGGTTACTGTCTTGCTTATCGTAAATATGCAGTGCCACCTTCATGTTTGGGATGTGTTTTCGTGACTTGTCGCGTATTTGTTTGTCTGTTTGAAATGGTGATAGCAAATGTCGACCCGGGTCTGTAAGTTAAGTTTGCAGGTTCAAATTGATTCGGAGCGGCATGCTGATTCATGTTCATCACATCTGTTTTTCAATCTGATAAGGATCAGATTCCAAACTTCTATCCCAAATTCCATGGCGCTAGACTGCGAAAAGATCGAAAAGGAGTAGGTTCCAGTACGCAATTAAAATTAAATCGTCATGATTCATGATTATTTAAATCTTAATTGTTGCATGTTGCATACAGTTCAACCTTCCCCTGCTAGGTGTGAATTCAAGATTTGATAAGGATTGAAACGCGATTTAAAAACAATCAACTCTTCTTTTCCTATAGATTGCTCATTTGCCAAAATAAAATCGGCTCGCAGTCTCGTTCACAAAAAGAAGCGCAGTCAGAAGTCAAAAGTCACGCATTCCACTAGGTCAGCCATTGAACCCATTGTATCCCGTGCCGCGCATTTCGGGGAATCGGCAGAATACAGTACTCGAATGTACTGGATGAATCTCGATGATATTCCATGACTGTACAGGATGCTACTACATGGCCATACATGGCCTGCATTGCACGAGTCCGCAATGCAACCTCAGAGTTTTGCCTCGACATGCATTGACTATCTGATGTTTTTGACACCGTCCTGGCTTTGACGCCCGTCCTAATATTTCCTCGAATTCTGCGTTGGAAGCATTCTGGACCATGGTCAAGTTTGATGCGCCTGCAAAGAACTATTCAGTTGTTCATCATCTTTTGGTGGACCTATTTCTGCGCAAGTAAGAGTCCTCTTCTTGTTTGCCAAAGATGTCTTGTGAATGGGAATTCAAATCAGGGCAGAAACACTCATTTGTCGGGCAATGCGATGGAGATCAGCATTCTTGCATGGCCCGCGGAGAAGCCGTAAATTGATATAAATTGTAGATCGTAGATGATTTGTTCATGGAGGTGACCAGGGTCTTAGTTTTGAGGGAAGTCGGCCCGTGTCGTTGTCTATGGACATCTGTATGTCACAGGACCTTCGCGCGACAGCCCTTGATCTGCCAGTTCGTTTTTCCTCATTGGCCATGCCATCGCTCATTAACCACAGCGCAGAGTGGGCAGACGGAAATACAAAACGATCAACCTGGTTTGTATTCGCAGTGTTTCCTTTGAACGATCAACCCTCCGACCCCTCTGACAGCTGCTATGGTGAAACAAGTCGCACTGCCTGGACGATGAATGCATTCGCACAACCGGCACAACCCCTCAAGCAACTCTAGCTGCACCAACATCACGCAAACAACAAATCGGTCAAAGAAAACTTCCATCACCCCTGCGGCAGGCTTCGACTTCCTGTGTCACTGCTCAGCACTTCCTCCAGCTGTTGGAAAAAGTTTCCCTGAAGTGGAGAAATCATCCCAAAATATCCTTAGATCATCTATGATCATCTGATATTCATGATAAACCAAAAGCCGATTCCAAACCACTGATATCATATCACCATATATCACCCATCGTAACATCTCCAATTTTGCTTCTCCTGCCTGGAGCAGAGGGAAGCTGTTGCCGGTGATGAATATGCACAGCAAGTCGAAGCATTCTTAAATTGGGTCCATCCGACCATCCCATTTGGGACAATGCTCTCACTAGCCAAGCCTTTTGCGGTTGCAAATCACAAGCACGTGCCAACAGAGAAATGTTGAGAAATCGAAAGAAATGCGACGTCGAACTGGCCCAAGAATAGATGCTTCAACTGGGCCAATCCGTTTCCATGTGCAAAAATTCTAGTAGAAAAGCCATGACGCTGAAGTCACGCCATCCGACCCCTACCAGAAACAAATCATTACAAATCATAAGAAAACATTCGTATTCATTTGTGTTGCCAACCACCTCCAACCTCCAGAACCATCTCGCTCTCTGACTAATTACGAGAGTTCTTGAAGATGACAAATGTCAGTTTACCCACTGGCAAGGACTTCGTTTGGTGCATCGTTTCATCCAATTGGTTCAGAGAATCATAGTTAGAATATGTTAGAAAATTATCAAATTTCATGTTAAAAACACCCAAATCATCAAATCCCATCGGGATTTGAACCGCCTCCCCGGAGCTACGTGAGCGGCCATGAGCCTTGTGCGGCTTGGGCCGGGTCTCCGGTAGATTTGAATCTGATACTACAACCAATACTTGAGGATCATAGAATCAAATTTAATCAGATATGATCAGCTAAACCATGATAAACCTCAGAAGAGTTGATAAGAGCTGTCATGACATGTCTACATCATAGTTCATCATCGCACTGTATTTCGAGGAAATGTAGCTTTGAGTCGAGGGGACCAATCGTGACAAACCCAGGCGGTTGGTCAAGTCACACCATGTCCAAGGTGTCTGCTCGCTCCTTCCCATGGTTGTTTGACACAGAAATATTGCTGCATCCTGCGGCCCGACAATGCAACTCAGCCGCTCAGCCTGAACCATAGTTTTCAGTTCTTTTTCTAGAGCCTGGTGGAGACTCGAGACGAGGGGCAACATCCACTGACGATCAGACCAATTTTGGTGATTTTGGTGTTTCTCTGGGCAACGATTCCTGATGATGTTTCCCAACAAAAAGAACCATTGGACATCTTGAAACAAAGTTCAAGCCTGCAATTAAAAAGTGTCCAACCCGTGGAGATCAACTACATACAGTATTCCCTTCTGAAAGCATCACAGCCTTCAAGGCCTGTGCAACTGCGATCTAGCACCGTATGCCCCTAGTTCTACAAGTCGGGGGTTGGCGCTATCCTGGGGAAAAAAAAACATGTAAAATCCTGATTTTGAACAACGCCAGTATTGCAATGTGGTAGATGAAGTTGGAATCTCTTGGATCTGGAATGTCCTGCCCAATTCTCGGAGTCTGTTTTGGTGCATATGATCCAGCAATTGCCATCAAAAATGATGCCAGAAGCCCAGCATCCCAGCGGCACCAGCGGCACCTCTACCTTTGAGTGGCTCTGTCGCAGCTCCTCCCCACAGCGTCTCATCTCCACCTGTGAGGTCACGTTCAGGCTATGCGGAGCGGGTTTGGAAGTAGAAGCATGGCAGAACACCACTCCATCTATCAGAAGCTGTCATAAAATCACTTCGTCATAATGTGTCCCTTGTACTTGTTTGTAATTGAGCGGCATTGGCTGAGAACCGTTGGGAAGTCTCCCCAGTGCACAAAATTATGGAACTCTTGCAAAGCAGACAACAACCTGTCTGCAAGATGTTAGCCAAATCCTGCCTCCAAAATGTGCTTTTGTAGCATGGCTGTTTCTTCTTGTCGTTTCGCTTGCTCCCGGTCAGACGAGACTTGAGAACGCCTTCAAAACATTCACTAGGTCCAATAGCTCAATCGGATTCAAAAGGATTGCAGCAGACCAACTGGAATCAATTGAATTTGCATATATATGTATATATACATATTACATTCATTTGTAATATGGATATGTAATATTATTTGATGACATTGGGTAGACATTGGGTACACATTGGGTACACATTGGGTACAGCATGGTGCAACACAATGGGTGGGATGTACAGCGGCAACTCTTCCCTCGCCTTCAACTCCTCGCGTCTCAGCAGTTCCTGGACGACATCAATTTTCACTGGGATCACTGGGTTGACCTTGGTGAAGAATATCACGGAAGCCGGTCATACAGTACAGGGCCAGTAATTCACCACCTGTTTTGGGGGATACATGTGACACCACCTGAGGAAAAATTGCCTTTTGCTTTGCTTGTGCTGGGCCTCGCATAAGTGAAGTATGATCCCCCCAGAAGGTGTCTAATCCCTCAGGTCTGAAACAAACTTACATGCTAAAAATGGACGTTGCGACCTTCTGCCACAAAGGTGGTAATTATGGCTTTTGCTTTGGACTTACATCCCTACAAAACCCTTGTCAAATTTCATCACTCTGGTGAGCAGGTGCAGCAGTGTTTTCCCGCGCTGCCGCAAGCATTGTCGTTTCCAATGCCACAAAGGCTGTCAAGACACCTGACACTGGCTAATTATTGGGGCAGTCACCCTGCAGGGGGCTGCTTTCATGGAGGAAAAGGATTGGCATTGGGGCTGTGTCAACACCTATATCGGACACGTACAAAGAGCAGGTGCTAGCAACGCAATTGCCTGGTTCGACGCAATTCGTTTGACCCCCAACAAATGGATGGTTCAAGCAGGGCTACGTTCTAAAAGAATCTATGGGGACCTGCTCAATGAACTGGTTCTAACGTCGCACTGATGATGTAGCAAATCTTGCCTCTGCACTCTTCTTGCTACACGTCCAGTGGCTTGTGTCATATTTTACCATTATTTCTGTAGCATCAGACCGGCCCTGCCTTACTCACAAGCTTCTGTCGAAGATTCTCGGGTCCTGGACAGAGCTGATGGCTGTGCTTCACTTTGCAGGTGGTCAGTGCCAGCCCGTCACAGAAACAACTGAGGCATATCTGCGCAACTCCATTGAGACTGGAGCTGCCAATTTCCAAGTTGATGGTCAATTTCCCATCCAAATTCCCATCCAAACGCATTTCCACTCAGTGTCAACCTTTCCGGCCTCCATCTCAGAGTGAACAAAACAAAGGAAATGGCACCTGGGCATCGGCTGACATGGAGAGAGATTCGATGTCCTTTGACTGAAATTCACCAAATCCCGGCATCCCCGCCTCAGGGATTCTCAGATCCAAGAAAAGATTTCAGAAAAGATTTCAGAAAAGATCCAAGACTTTACTTTTACCCGTTTTAACATGCCCAAAACATGAGGATGCCCAGCTCAGGATTGTACCCAATAGCACAGAAGCGATCTGGAAGATTTGGAGATGTGTGGAGCCCAACAAGCCGCGCCTCAGAGGCATTACATGTGGATGGCATCACGTGGCCAATTTGAATTGATTTTCGTGATGAATATTGATGAATCAACGGTTCTCTTAATCTCCAATGGCCAATGGATCGGGTAGTATAAGCCCCTATCAGAACCTATCAACTATCAACAGTGGTTCTTCTAGTGACTCCCATGACTTGAATGGGCACACACAGGCACACACATCCCAATGCACCGAGCTACTCAGCATCTGCATCTGTCAGGACTTTGCTCTGCAGTGGCAAATGTTTTTCCACGTTTTCACGGCCAACATAGGAGCCTGGACCAGACCAGGAAGTTGGCAAACACGCAATTGCTGCAGTTAACGCCACACAAACGCCACACCTGTCCCCTGAGACTACGTTTGAGGTGGGCAACCCTGAGTGGCGGGCAACCTGAGTTTTCAATGACATCATCTCAAATGGCCAGTCTATTCCTGTCCATGTTGCTAGGCCTGAAACCAATCTCAATATGGATCTGATTTTTTCCTTCATCAAACTTCCCAGCCCCTCCACCCACTCCATTCGCTGAGTGGCTCAGCAGGAAACCATAGACTCGGTCCAAGTCGAAAGCCGAATCCAAGTTCTCCTTCCCCGTCAGATGTAACTCCAGTTGGGGGCTACAATCATTTATGAACCACGCGAGTGGATCTGTAGAACAACATACCTGTACAAATGTTGCGTTGACATATATATATATATGCTATTGTATTGTATGTATATATATACACAGAGAGAGAGAGAGTGTGTGTGTGTGTGTGTATGTGGGTTGATTATATATACATTACAAATCCATACATTCTAGCTGATCAAAGGAAGTTTAGTTAGAAAATTTCCGAGCTGCAGACGATTGTCATGAGAAGCATTCTCACCATCATGTCAACCACGTTATCATCAAATACTTGGGATGTGTAACAGGCCGGGAACACAAGAGTTCAGGCTTGAAAAAATTATCGGACGCGAAACCCTGTGTTTTTTCGGGTAAAGTGGTTTCCGTGGTCGCCGAATTAGGGTCTCTGTTTCCACGGTTTCGGGCCTCGATCTGCAAAAATTGTCGACAAAACGTGCACAGGATTGTAGCGAGGGCTCGATTTCACAAAAAAAAAACTAAAAACTGAGGCGTTCGGGCCTCTTTTGGAGGAAAAATGTGCACGAGACTGTAGCCAGAGCTCGATTGCACATAAAAATCGTAAAAACTGACGTGTTCGGAGTGTACGGCACTGTGGTGGGAAGCACATTTCAACTTCAAAACGGTAAAAACACAGCGAGTTCAGACACTTTTGGACGTTGAGATGTGTAAAGCAGGTAGACAGACAGAGAGACAGACAGATAGATAGGTAGGTAGGTAGATAGATGGATAGATCGATGGATAGATAGATAGATTGATTGATTGATTGATAGAAAGATAGATAGATAGACAGATAAAGAGATAGATAGATCGAAAGATAGACAGGTGGATGGATAGATAAATAGATAAATAGGTAAGTAGACAAATACAGTATGGCTTAGGAAACGAACCGTGAACCGGGAACCGAACCGTTCAGGAACCGGCAAGCTAAGAACCGGCACGAACCGAACCGCCAAGTATTCTTATGCAAACCGAATGGAACCGAACCGGTTCCCAGCATGGCTTAGGAAACGAACCGTGAACCGAACCGTTCAGGAACCGGCAGGCGGCTAAGAACCGGCACGAACCGAACCGCCAAGTATTCTTACGCAAACCGAATGGAACCGAACCGGTTCCACATTCTCAAAATTAATTTT
>Ga0126342_10010923_pt1 | contig 16233 bp, 9 predicted proteins | sample Cyp1metagenome_FD_92528 | JGI IMG/M metagenome (GOLD analysis project Ga0126342, IMG submission 92528) | Coral microbial communities from Lord Howe Island, Old Settlement Bay, Australia - Cyphastrea 1 metagenome | ecosystem: Host-associated > Invertebrates > Cnidaria > Coral ... | reverse complement strand
CGCGTCGCGCGTCTCGCGCGCGCGCCTCTCGTTGCTCGCGCGCCTCGCGCGCGCACATGTGAAATGCTCGCGCGCTCGCGCTGCGCACCCCGCAGCTGGTGAGGCACCATATATGAATTCATATGTTTTGAATCAAGCCAAGTTATATATAACTAGCATAAACCCTAGTTATTCTAGTTATAAACCAACTGAGCTATCGAACGGGGCACCAAATTGTAGTGAAATTGGTGAAATTTGCCCCAACTTCGCCATCATAAACCAGCTATAAAATCGATAAATCCCCATTTTTGTTGGTTAAACGGTTAAATCACCATTTTTCCATGGTTTCCTCATGGGTTTTCCCATGGTTCCCCCACCATTTCCCCATGGTTTCCCCTATCGTCGCCCAAGGAGCCAGGACTCGAAGATACAATCAGGTCCCAGGTCATTGGCGTCCTGTGTTGGTGAATTCAGCCAGCGTCAGCAGATCGACCCCTCGATGTTTTGGACATTTAAACATGATTAAACAATCCCATGACGGATCCATGGTGCTGGTATATATTCTAACATAAAGGGGGTATATTGATGGGATCCATGTTACCATATATAATATACATGGATCCTATGGGAATGTATGTGTATAGATATGATTGATGACATATATATATATAATAATAATAATTAGTAATAGTAATAATAATATAATTATGTAATATTTCCCACAGGCACCGTGTGTTGCCCAGACCCACAACTATGATGTTAGATGATGTTAGATGATGTTGGTTGATGATGATGATGATGACGAGCGCGATCGCATCGCTTGGCAAGCAGCCAGTGCCCAGTACAACTTGTGAACCCAGTATAGGCTGGGTGCGGCAATCAAGAAATAGATCATAACATGTTGAGATATCCTAAGAGATTAAACACTGCCACTCCCTCTGAACTATATATTAAAATTAGGAATAACATGAAACTTGATCTTCATGTCATTATGAGGGATTAAAATCCGCCACCCCCTTGAACTCTATATTGAAATGGGAAATAACATGTAAGATATCTTCATATAATCATGAGGGATTAAAACCTGCCACCCCCTTGAACTATAGATTAAAATGGAAAATAACATGTCAGATATCTTCATATCATCATGAGGGATTAAAATCTGCCACCCCCTTAAACTCTATATCGAAATGGGAAATAACATGTCAGATATCTTCATATCATCATGAAGGATAAAAACTCCGCCACCCCCTTGAACTCTATATTGAAATGGGAAGTAACATGTCACATATCTTCATATCATCATGATGGATTAAAATATGCCACCCTCTTGAACTATTGAAATGGGTACTAACATGTCAGATATCTTCATATCATCATGAGGGATTGAAATTTGCCACCCCCTTGAACTATAGATTGAAATGGGAAATAACATGTCAGATATCTTCATATCATCATGAGGGATTAAAATCTGCCACCCCCTTGAACTCTATATTGGAATGGGATATAACATGTAAGATAAATTCATATCATCATGAGGGATTGAAATCTGCCACCCCCTTGAACTATATATTGAAATGGGAAATAACATGTCAGATATCTTCATATCATCATGAGGGATTAAAATCTGCCACCCCCTTGAACTCTACATTGGAATGGGAAATAACATGTCAGATATCTTCATATCATCATGAGGGATTAAAACACGCAACCCCCTTGAACTCTATATTGGAATGGGAAATAACATGTAAGATATCTTCATAAAACTGCCGGAAACGTCCCGGTAAATCTCCGGGCAACACACAGCGCTTGGCCGTAATATTATATGTCTATATACTATGATTTTCCATGACTGCCTGAGATTGCGGATTACACATTTTCAGACTTGTTGGAGTTCAACACAAACAAACATTGGGTTACAAACAAACAATGTGGGAACATCAGGGCATCTCCGAAGCCAGATGATCAATCGGGATGCTGATGCCCAAATGCCCAATTCGTGGGTCGATCACATCAGATAGGGCCCACAAATTATAACTACAGTTAGTAGGGCCCCCTAGTTATAAGTTCGTTCATAAGCCCCATTAACTATATATATGTATATATAATATATACATATATCTACCATAAACCATACTTAACCTACTCATAAACCAACTTAGATATCCTTCGGGGGGGGCCACATTGTATGATCACAACAACCAGTTACTAAGCAACCCAAGTGGGACGATCCACCATCACTGGATACCCTGATTCTGGCTAGTGAAATCAACCAAAAAAAACAGCATCAAAAGCGGTCATAGTTCATGAAAATCAACAAGTATCAAAATATTCATAAAACACTATAATTTATCGACCAAACATCAACATCGAGAAAAAAACAAAAAAACATCATCAAACAAACAAACCTCCATTTCAAAAAAACAAACCAGTTCATACAACAGTTCATAAAACATCATAAATCCACCAAAAGAATCCACCAAAAAATCCACATCTTCAACAAACCATTGGAAGATTCACAGATTCCAAGCTCCATCTAAACGGCCCAACTGAACGCTATCATTTTTGTTCAGCCACCAAAATCATGCAAAATCCCAATAAATCACCATGTTTCATGGTGAAACCACCATTTTCCCTAGGGTTTCCCTCGGGTTTCCCTAGAGGGTTGCCCCGCCACCCGGGTCTCCAGCGGATTCCAACTCTGCAGGACTTCCGTTTCGTAGCGCACCGAGGCCGCGATCAACGCCTCGGTGGATTTTAACCGATGTTCGCGGCACGGTGGCCATGGCGGCCATGAGAAGATATGGAGGTCATATGGGGATGGGTCAAAACCGTGTACCCCTGTAGTTCACATCAAAATAGCTGGGATTTATGGATGTGAATAACCCCCTAAAAATGGTATTAATAGGTATTGATCCATACCCATATAGAAAATAGACAAAAAAAATGGAGGAACGAATAATTCAACTAGAAAAGCTATAGGAGATTAATAGTTGATTTACTGGTAATTTACGATAGCGATTGAAAATGGCCCATAGAAATAGTTGATTTACCTATTCAAGATTGTGATGTTCTATAGCTATGTTAGTTTACCAGAGGGTATCTGATTTAAATATTTTTTGATGAACACATGGGAATTCAACTACTTGGTGGCGAACTACTCACGGATCGGAAGTAGGCTAGTTCACCCTAGAAGTGGATTAATTAAGCCTACATGTCCCACTCATAATCAGGGGCATGACCGATTTATATAGTAAGTGGGAGGAGCCACCAAGTAATGTTAGACATGTATATGTTATACATATAGCTGGTATATTTGGCGTAGCCAAGATGTTTGAATATACTTCGTATGAAACTCATAAAATCATGGCCTAATAAACATGACACATGTGGGATATGATGTAGCCAATATACCGTATATTATATTTTTCATATGTCGGACACTGTGGATGGTTGCGAAATCTTGCACCACTTGGGATTCCTATTAGGTAACCAATGAAACACTGAAACACTGAAACATTATGGGATCAGAGGATTTCTACAGTTATGGCCCAACTACCATCTGGTTATTTGTTACATAGCCATGGAAAATCACCATTTTTAAGGACGGTAAACCATCTATTTCCATGGGCCATCTATACCATGGCTATGTTAAATAACCAGAGGGTAACACTTATTTTTATGGGCTTACTTCATGATATATTTCACCGACTAGTTATAGGAGTTATTTCATTCCATTTAAGGCCCTGTTAGTTACTGTTAGTTGGGCCAAAACTGTACCATCTACCAACTGCTGCAGGATTTCGCATCTCCATCAAAGGTGCCTTGCTAATTCCCGAACGAAATGGAGGTTTTTCTTATATGGGAACATATAATAAAAATATGGGAAAAAATGTTTTCCAATTCCATGTTTGATTGCTGGAGGGTATAAATCTTGATAGCTCAATCTCTCTGACTACCACACTTTGATTGGCGTAACGCCATGTAAAATAAACACAGTTTACAGCTTAGACAATCACATTTTTTTATCATATACCGCATATACAATATATCTGAGATATCTGTAATATGATGGTAGTCAAATTTATTTTGATTCCATTTGATGTTGGTAAGAGTCTCACTTGTTCAATAGTTGTCCTGCAACATGTCTATCTTCTGGTCAAAAAGGATCAACACAATCAATATTATACTTGGAAAATTCTGAAGTTCTTGTAAAGTATCAATATATGATGTGTTGATAAAACGTAATAACTCACCAACCTGCAATGTTCAGCCATGTGGGCATGATTCCCCTTGCTTATCCAGCTATAAATCACACATTTCATAGCAAAATACCCTCTGGTCATTTCACAGATTTTTTCTATGAAACTATGGCCAATTTAGCTCTGGTTGGTGGTTTCAACCATCTTGAAAATATTAGTCAGTTGGGATATTATTATTCCTAATATATGCAAAAATAAACATGTTCCAAACCACCAACCAGGCTTTAAAAGCTTTGCCTGAAAATAGGCTAGCCCTAAATCCCCACAGTTACGTATAGTTACTCAATTGGTTTTCCTATGAATATGGCCATTCCATAAAGACACACCCAAACCTCCAAGGATCATCCACTTTTCAGGATGGAACATGTTTCAACCATCAACCAGATTATATGAATAAACGTCTAAGCAAACACATGTAAAAACCGCTGAAGTGATACATAATTATTAAAAAAAAAATGAGTACTCGAGAAACGCTTCAGGTAGGCATCTTTGTCGATCTTTCAAAATATGTGTACTTGCATTCAAATCCCGTCGGCGACATCATCGCAGCTGACCGATACAGACTGCAACACTAAAGTCTGAAGGCTTCTTGGAAAAGTCACACCCTGCAGGCTCTGGTTGAACCCATCGCCAAGTGTCAAGCTTTGCAGAGTGCTTGGGAAGGTGACACCAACCAGGCTTTGGTTGAAGGCACCACCAAACGTCAAGCTTTGCAAACTGCTTGGGAAGGTGACACCAACCAGGCTTTTTAGGTTGAAGGCACCACCAAACGTCAAGCTTTGCAAACTGCCTGGGAAAGTCACACCAACCAGGCTTTGGTTGAAGGCACGACCAAACGTCAAGCTTTGCAAACTGCTTGGAAATGTCACACCAACCAGGTTTTGGTTGAAGAGCGTCAAGCTTTGCAAACCACTTGGGAATGTCACGCCTTCCAGGCTCTGGTTGAAACTATTGCTAAGCGTCAAGCTTTGCAAACCACTTGGGAATGTCACACCAACCAGGCTTTTGTTGAAGGCACCAACAAGCGTCAAGCTTTGCAAACCACTTGGGCATGTCACACCAACAAGGCTTTTGTTGAAGGCACCAGCAAGCGTCAAGCTTTGCAAACTGCTTGGAAATGTCACACCTTCCAGGTCCTGGTCAAAATTCAAACCAAATGTCAAGCTGTGCAGACTGCTTGGGAAGGTCACACCTGTCAGGCTGTGGTAGAACCCAGGGCCAAACGTCAAGCTTTGCACACAGCTTTGCAAGTTCGTTCCTCCACGTTCTCGTCACAATGAAAACCAAGCGTTACACTATCCAGACTTCCTGGGAGAGTCACAATCTTGTTGAATTGATGACCAATCAAGAAGCTGTGCAAACTGCTTGGGAAGGTCAATGCCTTGTGGGGTCTTGTTGCGATCATTTTGAACCGTAAGACTTTGGAGACTGCTTGGGATGTTCTTAATGTGTAGGTTTTCCCTGTAACCACTGCCTAGCGTCAAGCTTTGCAGGTGGCTCGGCAAGGTCACACCGTCCAGGTTTTGGGAAAAGTCACAACCAAATGTCAAGCAGTGCAAAGTACTTGGAAAAGTCACACGCTGAAGGTTCTGGTTGAACCTATCACCAACTGCCAAGCTTTGCAAAGTAGCTGGGAAGGTCACACCCTCCAGGTTCTGGTTGAAGCGAAAACCAAATGTCAAGTTTTCAAGTGACTTCCACTTAAACCTGGAAGGCTTGACGCTGCCAACCAGTCTTGAAATTTTCAAGACTGCTTGGCAGCGTCAAGCCTTCCAGGTTCAGGTTGAAGTCATGACCAAATGTGAGGCTGCGCAAACTGCTTGGAAAAGTCACTCCCTCCAGGCTTTGGTCGAAGTCACAGCCAAGAGTCAAGCCTTTCAGACTACTTGGAAAGGTCATGCCCTTCAGGTTCTGGTTGAACCTATCGCCAAATGCAAGCTTTTCACATTGCTTGGAAGGGTCACGCCTTCCAGGCTATGGTTAAAGCTATCGCCAAGCGTCAAGCTTTGCAGACCACTTGGGAAGGTTACCCCCTTCAGGGTCTGGTTGAATGCATGACCAAACGTCAAGCTTTGCAGACCGTTTGGAAAAGTCACGCCCTTCAGGTCCTGGTTGAAGGCATCACCAAACGTCAATCTTTGAAGGCTTTCTGGAGGTTGTGCAGGTACGGCACCCTTTATGCATGTGACCCCGTCCAACGCAAACGCGTCATCTCTGCTGGCCTGTTCCTGAATGAAGGACCATGCAGTGCCATGCAGCATGCAAATTTCTTGGGCAGAAGGTGTATGTCAGTGTTGCTTCCTCCACAATACCTTGCTCTTGCAAGGTCTTTTCGAGCACCAACTGCCAAATCCCATGATGGAGAAAAAACCTTGTACCAGGCTTTGATGGAAGCTTCTCCGCGACCATCTGTCGCACTTCACGGCCCAGAGTGGCCGCAGGGAGCTTCGTATGTATCAACTCTTCCCCGCTGAAGCCGCAAATGTGGAGCTCAACCAGGGCAGGTCGACCCAGTTGTTCACCCTGGTCGGCATCAGGCGCGGCAACATAACCAAGGCTGCTCGACATTGCAAGGCGGTTAAACTCTCTTGCTCAGAACATAAAAACCAAAACCAGGAATGTCTTTTGAGGTTTCAAACATCGGAAAAAACGGGGCATCAATGGACCCATAAAATTGATCACGAGTCATCAGTTCTATCAGTATATATCATCCATTTTGGGTGGTTGACAAGGTCCATCTGCAGGGACTGCTCCAACAACGTCATGCGAAATCCTTCTGTACGTTTTCAGAGTAATTTTTCAATTGGTGGACACATATTCCATCTGGGCATGTCTGAACATTGGGCAAAACCCCCAAATGGCCAGTTTATATATAGTGAGCAACCAATGGATTTCGGGGTACGCTATTTTTAAGACAACTCCATATGCTTACACGATGTGTATGGATTATTTTGGATTTTCATCTGTGCTCAAGAGAACCCAAACTTAATCAAGCTGTACGCTGTGGCCGGAAAAAAAAAAGAACAGGCGGCTCAAAAACAGATGTCAGCGATGTGCATCACTGTTGGTGAATGATTTACAGTACAACGGGTGATATTCCATATGTATGTAAGTGGTGATATAACGTGTAAATATAAATATATGTATATATATATATTGCAAATATAGTTATATACACAGATGATAAGCCTGGTGATGTTCCACATGCAACTCGGTTATCTGGTTCTTAATCCCTTACTAACTGGTTTGAAGACTCGCATCCCAGTTCATCAGTTGCCATGGTCAAGATATGGGATGAAGGTGGCGAACTACCCACGAATCCTAAGTAGTTTATATATATATATATTTGTATATATATATGTATGTATGTATGTATGTATGTATGTATGCATGCATGCATGTATGTATGTATGTATATACATATATCATATATGTATATAAATATATACGGGCCACGGTCAATATTTGGTATATAGCTCCAAGTCATCAATTGTTGAAGAGTGTATTGTCGTTTTTGAGGTTTTGGTATATAAGCAAATGTTATCGTTTTTTGAAGAGTGTATTATCGTTTTTCAAGCGCCCCACCTCAATTTCCCAGAAATGAAGATGTCTCGAATACTAGTCTCCATTAACCTAAATTTTGGCTGTAGCTCATATGCTTATATAGTGTTGTTAGCGGGATTTTTATAGGGTCAATCTACTGACAACTAGGGTTTTTTCTTCCTGGTTGGTGGTTTCAACCCCTCTGAAAAATATTAGTCAGTTGGGATGATTCTTCCCAATATATGGAAAGTCATAAAAATCCATGGTTCCAAACCACCAACCAGCTTCACATGTTACAACCTACTTACGATCCCTGAGTAATTCGCCACCAAGTACCAATGCTTTGTGTATTCCCATTCCCCGGATGCACCAGTTGACCCAGTACCATATGGAGGTTTCCATAAATGGAGCTGGGCTGGTGGGCCCCAAGAAATGACTAGAATCTTTTGGGGTACCCCCGCATTCCAGGAAACCTCCATATGGTTCTTACAGTTCTGGCCCAACTAACAATTATAAATGGGTTTATCATGATAGATAGATAGATAGATAGATATATATATATTATGTTCCCTTATAGGAATTATAATTCCGTTTACAAGTGTTACAATGAGGGGCCCCCAAGATAGCTAAGTTGCTTCAGAACTACAATGTCACTAGGGTTTATTGTAGTTGTACCGAACTAGTGAGATGAGGTTATAAACTAACAACACCAGCAAACATAATTAGCGGGCCCCACATTGTAATAACTATGCAAATTATATTCCCCATAAACCCAAACTGTGACGTTAGAGTTATTTGCCTTAACTTAGCTATCATAAGTCATAAGTCATAAAGCAGCTATACAATCCCATTACTGGTGGGTGGTTTCAACCCCTCTTTTAAACATATTAGTCAGTTGAGGTTATTATTCCCAACTGAATGGAAAAACAAAAATGTTCCAAACCACCAACCAGATTATCATTATAGTTAATTCAGTCATTACTATAGTAATCCTATAACTATCCATGACATTACAATGATTCATTGTGATACCATGATTATAAAATTCCATGGTCCCAAACCACCAACCAGCAAAGACATAAATCAGCTATACAATCTCATTATATTGGACCGTATGTTTTTTTTTAAACCGAGAAACAGGAGCACTGGGCGGTTGCTGCCCAGTGGTCGCCGAAAACGCGGATTCCGCCCAGGTGCTAAAGAATTCCTGGAAGTTCTGGGGAGTTGTTCGAGGGATTTAGTGGAATGTGTGGTGATTTTCTAGTGGATTTGTTTGAAATTCTGCAGATTTGGTGGAAAGTCTGATGATTTCACAGAGGTTTGTGGATTTTTGCAGGGTTTTCTAGGGATTTGGTGGATTTGTTTGGGATGTTCCAAGGATTTGGAGGAATTTCTGGTGATTTTCTGGGGATTTAGTGGGATTTCTAGGTATTTCGTAGAAATTCTGGGGTTTTCTAAGGATTGATAATTGAGAATGGTATTTATGGTTGGAAGTTAACCAACAAAAATATAGATTTGAGATGATTTAAACAACAACAATCATCGATTCAGATGAGGATTTTAAGCAAACTCTCGTTTCAACGAGAAAAATGCTGAACACATTACTTACAAACTGCAAGAAACAGGGTGTCAACCAGCACAAATATGGGGTAGCACATCATGATGGGGAGACCATGGGATTGAATAACCAACCACGGGATTCTATGCATATAAATATATATATATATATTCTAGGTATATATATATATAATTAAGTGTATGTATGTATATATATACACATGTATATACATATACAGTGGATTAAAAACTCATTTTCCCATCGTTTCCGTCATAGCCACGGCATCGTCACGCCTGGTCGTGTGCACCAATCAGCAAACACTTCACGCGCACGCGCGCGCGGAAGGTGGAGGACGAAGGGCGGATCCCTGTGGCCTCGGTCCACTGGCAGAATGAGGTAAAGTCCTGAATATGTACACATTTATACTATATGATAGTGGGTTATACCATATGGTGGTTTGAACCATCTTGAATAATAGTATTAGTCAATGGATTATCCCATATTATGGGAAGAATGTTTGAAACCACCAAACAGATATATATATATATGGCTTGCAACTTACAACTATAAAGTTGGGTAATTAATTACTTGGGATTGTACCACGGTCCTCCTAACTGCTTAGGGCTTAGCAACCGTTATAACATTATTCTATGGGATAACCCAATAGGGACCTAGCGCGGGTTTGACAAACCGCTAAGTGGGATGATCCTCCAACTAACCATCAAACATATGGGGAAGACTATGCCCAATAGGGGATTTCATACAATGTGGTGTCCCATAGATAGCTAAGTTAGTTTATAAGTTCCATAACTATGGTTTATGATACTTATAACTATAGTCAATGGTGTTTATAGCCAACAAACATAACTGGGGGACTGGGGGGCCCCACATTGTAGGGGATATAACCATCAAACATATGGGAAAATAGTGATTTGGCCGTCAAACATGTGAATTGAATCTCTAAGAATGAGAATATATAGGGTTTTGTAGGATTTTGATTATCTGTCTTTGGGGGTTGCTATAATATATAAAATTTCTAATTCATGAGCTCTCTGGTTGATGAAACATTCGGCAGTAGGGTTGCTTGTTGAACCCACCTTTTTTTGGGAGGTTCTTCAAGGTAATTGTCCTTGTGGCGCTTCCTGTATTCTCCTCTGCTTTTTTGAACCATTGCTTGAAAAGCAGACTTCCCCGGTCGATTCAATCGATCAGAGCAAATACAGCCGGTAGGACGCTGTTGCATATAAAGCTTGGGTTTGATGAACCAAATTGTGGGATCAAATGGTGGGTTTCTTCTACATTTTGGATGATTTTGGCCTAAATCCGGGAGGTTCAGTCATTAGACGAATCAGGTTCAAATACAAAAGGAACATCCAGAATTGATCATAATTCTTGATCATAAATTATCATACGATGAAACAGTATAAACATCATAGGATAGGGTCAATGTGATTGTCGATACGAGTGCAGTGTTTGGGCAAACTCAAACTAATCTCCAACCAACGAAGTACCATACTCAGAGGAGTCATGTCACATGTCCACAACTCTGGTGTCATCCCCGTCTTTTGCTTCGTCAACAGCCTAGCATAGTTACAGTCCGAATTTGTCCGAAAATTTGGTACCCCAAAATCGAATAACTTTTCCCACCAATCTGTCCATTTTGTGGATGTCCCCCCTCTGATTAAGACATACACCCCCAGCTTTGAACATCTGGCTGAATTGTAAGAACTCGAACTCCCGAACCTAAAGATATCTGATGATTCCCCTTGCGAATCAACCATCATTAACGTCACTGTGCGCTCCTTACAATCCACCCTTCACTTGTTTTCAACATGTTTCTTGTGCAAAAGTCAAAGCTCGGTCTCACCAAGCCCTGATTTTTTAGTCGCCCCACTGGTTGCCCAGTTTATGTACAGTGGCGCTTCCGCCAACGACGACTCGGTCAATTCTGAGGCTTACCATTAATGGAAGCGTGCAAGTCGGTCCTAGAGTTTTGGGGGAAGGAGAAATCATGATTGTACATACCTGTATATTTCATGCAAGGTTCAATTTGTGTATTTTTTCCTCGGAAATCTCATAAGTGAATTCGAGTTTGAACATGTGAGCCACGACAATGCCTCCTTTGAAAGACTCAACTGGTGCATTAGAAATACTGGGCATGGTTACCCTGTATATCCACTTAGTTCCAAAATGTGGAGCACCCTAGTTATAAGTTGGTTTATAACCCCATCTAACCTAACTATAGTTATAACTGCCACAAACCCTAGTTATTGTAGTTATTTGGCCCAACTGAACGCTATCAAACGGGGGCCCCACATTGTGGAACTGCACCCCCAAGTCCCCAAGTAGTGTCGTCAGACGCGGGAAAATTCACTGACAAAAGTGTCACTTGGCCCAGCATTTCCTTGGCGCTCTGGTTCTTCACAGGGCACTAATGCTGGTAGATAAGCCAATGCAAAAACAAGTCCTGGGGGACCATCATCACACTTCTGGGATTTGTTTAGGGAAATGGAATTGTCAACAAATACTTGAACATCACAACCCAATGATATATCGGTTAACTATCATAAACCATAGTTATTGAACTTATAAACTAACTTAGCTATCTATGGGGCACCACATTGTATGTATCATAAAGTGTTTACCAGCTTAGCTAACTGTGGGGCACCACCTTGTAGGATTTTGATCTTCAGTGTTTATTCCTTGTAGGTGTTCACCTAGGATTTCGCAACTTTGGCCAACTATATCGATCATTAAAAATTATCCCCTTCCAACAAAAGGGGGGCCTAAGATAGGTAAGTTGGTTTACAACTAGGCTAACTACAATGTGGGCCCCCCTAGTTATATGTTGGCTTACAAACAACATTGACTATAGTTTAAAAAAACACATAAACCATAGTTATTGGACTTATAAACAAACTTAGCTATCTATGGGGCCTCACATTGTAGGGACCTTCTTATAGAAATCATCTGTAATCAGGGACCGGAAAAAAAACGATCCTCCGCCTTGAAATTGTTTCAAGTCCCACATATGTCCAGCATTACATCCCAATGTTCATTGTGGGGTTGTCTGAAATGTCACCAAAAAATCTAAGGTTTAAAAGTTTAAAACTTCAGTTTCCTCATATTATTTGCCATCAATCGGACTAAATCCCACATTTTCAGGCACCAAACCCTGCTGATAAACCAACCTTCAACCACTAAAAAAACAACTTAGAAACAACTTCTAAGCAAATCTTAGATATCACAATCCTTACAAATAACACAAAACAAAACAATATTTTATATGTTCTAATGTTTTCCTATAAACCATTCACCAACGGCACCCTTCCCCACTGTGTCCACGCCACGGAAGTGGCCTCCACAATCCGGCGCGCCCCAGGCGATGATGACGCCATCGGCGCGAAGAGCCGCGAAGGCGGACGTGGAGGCCTGCCCCGGTGCCGGAGATTCGTTGTTAACTAAGTGTATGTTAACGATGTGAACCATATGCTAAGTAGTTTCTAACCAATCAATACTTCTTGTAACGTGGGATGTGTTTTTTTCCCCAGCAGATTGAACCAACCAAAATGATAGATTTCATAGGATAAGAATGGGATTTAATGGAATAATATTTGAATTCAATGGGATTTTGAGATACTTAATTCACCAAACACGAGGATTCAATGGGATCTAGTGTGGATTTAAGTTGGATAATCATGGGATCATAGCGGAACTGCTGCCATTTTCTGTGGTGAAACAAGTGCAGCCTTGGTTCCAATCTGGCGCTCCGAGGTCTTTTGTTTCTTTGGTCGTTTAACCAACAACGATAGGGATTTACAGGGATATCATTGGGATGATCTAACCAGTAACTTTCACAATATCAATATGTTGGGACTGTCCTATTCATCACCCACCATGATACCTACTATTGAGTTTATATATCTCTGGTAATAACAAAACAAGGATTTTATGGAATTTTGTTGGGGATATGATTGGGATGTCATGGGATAATACTGGATATAATAGTGATCTAACCACCAATAGTAGGAAATCTGTGGATAATTCTAATCCAATAGCAACCAGACCACAACAAGGATACAATGGGCATATATGTTTAATGATGAAACACCATCCAACAATACTGTAATTTATTAAGTTTAGTAAATCTACTATTAACAATGGTAAGATAATAATGCAGTTTATGATATGTCATTTGTTGTTTTAACCACATATTTATCTCACATATCATCAATGGAAGTCGGATATTAACTTGGGATATTCACGTTGCATCGAAATGACACATCCCACTATATTCCACTATAGTGTTTGAGGTATTCTAGGTTTAGATAGTGTCTCTTAATATCAAATCATAAAACGTCAAACGTCTAATATTTTGACATAAATTAGATATGTAAACTGTAAACTAAACATCAAACTATTACAAACTGTCTATATGAACTCACTAGAACTTAGGTTTAAACAACATATGAAACTCACTAGAAGTTAATAGAAGTGTTTAGACTCCTTAAACTAGGAGTCATGAAAATTCACTGCCAATAGTACTAATATTAAAACGAGGAGTCAATCATCAAATTCAATTTGACATTAGTTTATTGCATAATACCATATATTTTTGGATATACCAGAATCGATTTCTTGGATGATACCAGAATAAACTGTCCTATTCAATCACAATATTGTTTCAATCATCAATTTTGCATCCCAATTCTGATTTCCACCGCAACCTTGGTGGCTCATCGCTGTTAGGGGACTTCCCATGGCCATGCTTGAGAAAACCAGAAGCTAAATCCCATTGAAATCCCATTAAATCTTATTAAAATCCCATGAAACCCCATGAAATCCTAAAAATCCAACTATATATATATATCCCATAAAATCCCGTTATATAAGTCCCATAAAATCCCAATATTTTCCCAACCCTCCATCGCCTGGATCTGTTGCACTTTCACCAGCTGCCCACGCACCAGACTTGAGTCTCCACCCCTGGCGCTGTCGCCCCAAGTCACCACCTGTCAAGGCACGCGCTCTGGCGCTGTCATGGTTGGTGGGAAAATAGCCATGTTCAACTGATGATTTAACCAACCAAAATGATATGTTTTAACGGGATTTAGGAACATGGTTAGTGGAAAAAACCATGGCCAATCTTAGATACCTTGTAACCATACCCACTATGATATAACCAACGGTTTTATATTTGAGTTTGTCTGAACATAGGGTACATCAAATTATTTCCAATTCCAATGGGTTATTATCATTACCCCTTCTTTTAAGTGAACATTTGGAGGCTACAACCCTATTCTCAGACAAACCCATTTTGGTACTGTTATACATCTAGCAATATATGATAACCATACACTTTTAAACGCGCACTATAGTTATATACAACCATATCTTAATGATGTGAACTAAAGTTGTAACACGGCCAATCTTAGATACCCTGCAAAAAAATGACAAATTCTTAGCTGATGAACGATCCTATTGATACCAAAAGACTAAAGGATTTGTTTCTACCCATCTAAGATGGACCTAGAAATAGCCATGGAAATCACCAATTTCATGCTGGAAATTAGCGAATCCCATGGGCGTGTGCAGGAAGGCATTGATCGACGCGTCGATTGAAGGCTAAGAACTTCCACCAGTCCGACGGGTTGGACGTCATTTTTCGGCTCCACATGGGTGGTGTCACGTCGCCTTTGATCGCCTCCATGTTGCCGTTCGGTGTGAGATTCATGATGAGGCGGAACACCTAAAAGGGACAGCCCGCTCATCTTTTGCACCAAAAAAGCCCATGGAGAAGTGGCCGTTTTTTTTTCCCTGGAAGATTTTCTCGGCTCGCAGGTATACACCTTCACCCCTGCATCTACTACCTTCTGGTGATTTGATACAGTTCGCCATGGAAAGATCCACCCATGCTATGAAGAACAGTAAACCATCTATATTTCTATGGTAATTACATCATTTTTAATGGTCCATAGAAATAGATGGTTTACCGTTCTTAATAGCATGGTGATTTTCCATGGCGAACTGGAACAAATCACCAGAGGGTAGTCCTTGGCAAACGGCCAAGCCTCCACCGGCACCGGCGCCAACCCGGGACTCATGATTTCACAATAAATTTGCAGCTGATTATCGTACAGTGTATGCCGGGAAGGTCAACAAAAAATGGTTTACCCATGTTAATCATGGTTTATGATGTATATATATAGTGGCCCCCCCAGTTATGTGAATGTTGGTTTATAACCCAATCTAACTAGTTCGGCAACTAACTACCAGAAACCCTAGTGAAATTGTAGTTATTTGGCCCAACTTAGCTATCATAAATCAGCTATAAATCCCATTAAATTCACATTTTCCTATGGTTTCCTATGGTCTTGGGGGCCCCACTTTGTGTATATATATATGTATATCTCGATAGCTGATGGGTTCCCCAACTGGTTTCCTGAAAGGGGGGGTACCCCCAAATCATCAATCTTAATAATAAACCCTGCATTTTGGGGTACCCTATCTTAAAAAAAAACATATCACCAAACAAATGCAACTTAGCTATCAGAAATCAGCTATAGATAGCAATAGCTAAGTATGTTTAACCTAAAATATGGTGATTATAACTTAACCCATTAAAAGCACATTGAATCACCATATTTTGTCTGTGTTAAATCACAAGCGAAGTGCCTTGCCATCGCCACGGAGCGCTGCGAAGGCAGCACCAGAGGCCTACAGAAATGAGGGGTCGCCATGACTCCCGCCAGATGACAACCAAGAAAACGTAGGATAGATTATGGGTATACTATTATAATATAATGGAATATCATGGACTATAATAGAATATCATGTTTGGCTATGTATATTATATATATACATACACTGTGTATGTATATATATATATAT
>Ga0126342_10010922_pt1 | contig 16233 bp, 17 predicted proteins | sample Cyp1metagenome_FD_92528 | JGI IMG/M metagenome (GOLD analysis project Ga0126342, IMG submission 92528) | Coral microbial communities from Lord Howe Island, Old Settlement Bay, Australia - Cyphastrea 1 metagenome | ecosystem: Host-associated > Invertebrates > Cnidaria > Coral ... | reverse complement strand
ATTTTTGGCAATATTTTAATTGCGTTATATAAGGAAATTTAATTGATTTTGAGATCGGAAAAAATAGTTTTTAGTATTAAGGGTTTTTATTTAGTATTAGGGGTAAGCTTCGAACTGCCATTTGTGGCAATATTTTAATTGCGTTATATAAGGAAATTTAATTAATTAATTAACATGACTTCGATTTGGTTCCCTAATAATAAATACCCCCTAATACTAAAAACTACATGCCGTGTTTTGTATTAGGGGGGGGGTTTAGTATTAGGAGGAAGGGATTACGGCCCAAGTTTTCAACAATTTTCAACTGAATTATGAGTTTTTAAAATTCCACCACATTGTATCCAAGGAGCTCAAACGACTTGCAGGGAACAGTATGTCTCTTCGAGCCGTTGCAGTAGCTCTTATTGTTGGGCTCCGATCAATCGATCCTGCCCTCTTGGACCGGTATTTGAAATAGGATCAAACCATTGAATCTGAAACCTGTAAAACACGTGGCAGCTTTGCAGCCAATGTCTTGACACTTGACGAGATGTGGTGTTGCAAAGCATGTGGCAAACAAGTGAAAATTCTATATATCCCAAATCATTGAAGAGCTTTGGCTCCACTATCTTTTTTTGTGGGGTATGGTCTGCCATGCCTGTCCTTCACCGCTGGGATGGGGATGATGACGAAAAGCCAGCTACCTCCACGTGGCGATATGATGAGAGCTCGAGTGGGGAAGCTATATCTTCATCAGACTCAACATCGAATCCTGGCAAGAATCCTGGTGTTGATTGCCTGGTTGGCCCTTTCCTTAAATTTGTATCAAAACAATCAATCTCATTGCCATTAGATACATTTAGATACCGTTTTACTTGTGATCAATGGGTCCTAAGGGGAGCAAGTGATGATGACGAAGATGATGCCAGCTCGGATGACATGGCCAAGCCTACTGTGAATCTCACATTAGCTGGGCTGCAATCATTTCATGGGATTTCAACACGTGATGATGAGAAGGAAAATGTTTACAGCTCCAACGGTGCCAACATGAACCGAATCAGGGATGCGTTGAAGACGCCTTGCAGCTGCAAGTCTCCATGCAGAATACCTCAGAGTTTGTTGGTGAAGGTGTGTGTCACCTTCTGGGCTCTTGGGAAAAGTGCTCAGGACGCAATACTTTGGAGTCTGCAGTGTGTTGGCACTGGGCTGAAATGCAAATACAGCATTGAAGGATGGGGTTAGACAAAATCCGTTATATAAATGATAGTATATATATAATCTATTTATTATATTTATAAATATATATTATATATATGAATATATATATATATCAATATATTATATATTAATTTATTATATCATATAGTATTTAAATGATGTGTATTATATTCCCCTGTTCCCCTGCCAGGCTACAGCATGTGCAAAGAAGCTTGGCTACGTTTCCTTGGGATTGGTAAAAACCGTCTCAGCAGAACCAAGAAGCGCCACCGTGGCATTGACGAGCGGAGTTTGAAATGTGGTAACTTGGTGACGAACCATCCTCATCTTAGAAGTCTTAGTGTCTTTAACTTCCAGTTGGCTGAACGTGGTTTTTGGTTTGGGTTACACTAAGGTATAGCCTCAAGACCGGCAGTTCAGAGTGGCTCATGCAACTCTTTCTTCATTCACCTCTACTGGACAGCTGGTGAAGCCGAGACCACCACGCAACTTGGCATTTCTGAATTCCATAAAAGCGCCTAAAAGGGTTTATGTTAAGGCCTATAGTGTCTTTTAAATATCACTTGTTCAACCATCTGAGGATTGCTTCCAAATCAGTGTTGAATGCTTCTGATGAACAGCTACGGGAAGACCTACTGAATCGTCTTGTTACCCAGCGACTACTTGGGCCAATACAGAGGCTTTCAGAGCACCATGACCCGGAGAAGTTACCAATGCGCTTTGTGCACGGGAATGTTGCCACACTGTTCTTGATGTATTGCGCACAATGCAAGGTTCAAGGTACAAACCCAGCTTGCCGCACTGTGTTCTACCAAGCCTACAAACGATGGTGGGTATGCCTTCGGTTCCACAAGAAATCCAACCATTCACTGTGCGCAACCTGCGGTGAACTCCGTTCGAAGATCCATGCAACAAAAGAAACTTGGTATGTTTAAACGAGAATCTTGTTTATAGCCTTCCAATCATTGTCTTTTGATTGTTCTGGACAATGGCCTTCAGCATCTTCAGCTAAGGACTTTCAGTTGCACGCTACCCTTTGCGACAGACTGTTGCAGCATTTCACGCATCAATACCGTGAACGGGAAATCTATTGGACAGCCCGGGCCCACAGCCGTCTTCGACAGGAGATGATTTGTCTCATTTGTGATTCCTTCGATAAATCGAAGATCTGTTTGCCCAAGTACCCCTATGGACGTACTCCTAAACGGGTGATATACGAGGAGACACGCAGAATCTCATCTTGCCATTTAGCTCATCTTTCCATCCTTGGACTTTGTTTTTAATTTTTCCCAAGATACAGACTGGTTAGAAACTCAAATCAGGAACATATTTGACATTGACGTGCGTCCTTTGTCATGGCTATGGGTGCTACATGTTCTTGTCAAACGAGGGCATGGGCGAGGGAAGTGTGTGGATCATGGAATGCGTTCCTGGTACGCGATTATCATGAACTTTACTTTCACTTTTCTTCCTCATGCCTCATATGCAACAGCTGTCAACCATCCAAGGTGATGCGAGCTCTGGACAAAGTCTTTGCCATGACAAGGTCTGAAGGGCGACCGTTTCCAACTGAGCCCCTCGTCAATTTGATAGTTGAAGCCAAATCTATGGTCAGATTTATTTAAGTGGTCACTTTTCAATATCTACTGCCCTAAGGTGTTGGATTCAAGCCGACAATACGGTAAAGGAAATCCGCAATGGATTTGTGGCCAGGCTATGTTCGACTCTTGTCCAGGGTGGGACATTCTCCTGTATGGCCCACAACCATCTGGTTGTGGGCCATACCCATGAAGATGTGGATTCTGTTTTTAGTCTCGTAACTTCAGCATTATCTTCCACACCTTCTTTGATGACCCCAAGAGATGTTGAGAAGACCATCACCCAGAAATTGGAGCCCATCTTCAAAAAGAACTCAATGGTCTTCGGCATCGAATTTGTGGACACCGTGCTTTACAAATTGTTTCATCTTGTATCATTTTTTGTTCAACCAACTTCAGAATTTTACAAACTTTTCAGGGGCTAGTGCATTCGAGTGCCCTTTTGGATTTCCGTCCTTGCCCCAATGACTGAGGTACGGGACTGGCATGAGCTGCTGCCCAAGACTGTTCATCTGAAGAATGCGTTCAAGGACCGGAAAGAGAAAAGACCAGGAGTGGATCCGAAAAAGATTCCTCAAAGCTTCACATACATATGCCGAGAAGGTACGGGTGGAAAACATAAAACAATATAAAACAATATAAAACATATTTTTTAAAATGTAAGTGCAAATTTGTGGACATCAAGTTTGGGGTATTACTTCTGCCCCCTGAAAGGTTTGCCACCTGACTTGGTTGAAAAAGATGAACGGCTCCCAAGGCATCTTCGAGAAACTGAATTTGACAGGCAGCGTCGTGATGTCTTTGCTTGTGTCAAGCAGCACATGTCTGACACTGCATTGCAGCAGAACCCTTTACTGGTGATGCCGCAAAGTCTTCTACATGAGACTGAGAAATTCTACTCGGATGTTAATACGATCAGAAAAACATGCACGGCCTCTTTGAACCCAGCTCCATGGTTTAGATTTCAGATTTTGATGTCAACACTTTCTGGTTGCCCCTGTGATTTTGGGACCCTAAAGATTCTATGGTGCAGTTTTATCCCGATTATACATGGACCAAGGAAAGAGAGGAGGAGCTGCGCCTTCTCGCCGATGCCGTGGAGAAGGACTTTCCACACCTTCAGAGATCAGTGCGGTACATGCGCAGCATGTTGGATGGAACTGGACCAGTAGCACCATACCCACGCTTAGCTTTCTTGGAGAATGCACCCTCTGCTGCACGGCGATGGTGCCAGATTCAACTGGGGGAGAGACCACCGCAGCCAAAGCCGCATTGTTTACAGGTGGTGTTTCACCGTGCTCGGGGGTAAACGAGTCACAATTTAACCTTGGATCTTTCATGATATTTCTGAGGGGAAAAATGAGCATGGCGAACTTTGCAAACTGTTTTCTTTGGTTAGTCTGTTGAGTGCCCACCATGAAAGCTTGAGGCCTCGGTGTACAACCCCAAAAAAGTACAGATAAATTGTTAGGAGATTTGGCCCAAGAAAGACTTTAGGGGGGTCCTGAAGTTCAAGCCATGGTGGAATGTGTCCATGATGATCCAGTGCTGCAGAAAGTGCAGGCTCACTTTGACTCCGTGCCTCATTTGGAGCATAAAATATTTTATAATATTTTATATTTTGGAACCCCTCAACTTAGGACCCCTCAACTTATGCTCTAAACCCAGCTCAACATTCCCAACATTCTAAACCACACTGCGGGACGCACTACAGTTTCATAAACAAACAGGGAAACCTGACTCCAAGGATTTTTTAAAAAATCCTGGGAGTCAGGTTGTGGGATTTTTGTACAAAAAATGCTGGATTTGCGCTTGAGGTGGTGGCTCAGAGAAACTTGGGCGACTATTTGAATGAGAAATTCTTCAAAGATCGCACGAAGATGGACCAGGCAATGGTTTTCCCAAAACTGTTTCAGAACCTCCCTGCATATCAATAACAGTCTGAAATGACTAAACGTGTTTTCACCATGAAAGGCCCTTGGATTATATTTGGAATCCTGCCCACCTCTCCCACATGAGCCTCAGCGTCGCTTCTTGACGATGGTGCCTACCCAGAGCATTGCGGAGTTCTATCTCCCACTGAGGAAGTTTGATTTCAGTCCCAAGGCAAAGAATGGCTGTTGCTTACCCAGGACTTTATCAAGTTTTTGTTTCATCATGTTTCAACCGTTTTTGAAATAACTGGAGTCTGCATCTTTTCAACATATTCCAGCTTGCGACCCTGCAGATTACCCCAGCAATAGCCAATTCATCCTTCACTTTGGTGAGTTCCTAAAGAATGGATACCGGCTGGAGTTTGAAGCGATCATGACAAAGTATCCATACGCTGATTCAACACGCGCTATTGATGACTATAGCGTGGGAACCGTCGACGGGCAAACGAAAGTGCTCATAATGTACAGCATCATTGCAATCTGCTACGAACTTGACATCAAGGAGCTGTGCGCTTTGGCTGACACTTTGCGCAGTTTTCGGTACATCCGTTGCGGATACCAGCATTTTGATGAACCATCACATCATTTTCTGCACAGCCTCAGTTTCTTGGCTTGAATTCCATGCCATGCAATTTCAGAATTTGGGTTTCTTAAACTTTTGCAGTGACTTGCCTGTCTTTCTTTCAACTTAGCTAAGAATTGGGCTACACCACTTCGGAGAAAGTCAGCCCGTCGCCAGTGGCTATATTGGCAGATCTGAGCAATGCAATTGAGGTTGAGCGCAGGGCCTCTCCAGGGGGCCGTCCTGTGGCTCTACGTGATTTACTTACCAAAGTGATTGCAACCTACAACCGCATGTGCACTATCAAGCGGCACCGCATAGATACATACCGCAAAAACTTGGCGTACAACCTGTTCCTAGTCTCATTTTGCAAAATGTTTTTCCAGCCCGAGTTTCCTAGATAAAGGTTTAAGTGTTTTTTAGCTGAGCATCTCCGTTGCTTTCCAACTAAGGCTAAGAAGTCCGAAAGAGCTTGTGGACATTGTTGATTGACAATGTCCACAAGCTCTTTCGGATTTCTCAGCCTTAGCTGCTTGGCCACTAAGGCTGAGAAGTCCGAAAGAGTTTGTGGACATTGTCCATCAACATTATGACTGCTACAAGCACGAACAGTCAGGCGCGGGGTTGAAGTTGTTTTTTTTTACGTTGATCCTGATTTGACTGTCCAAACCATATGACCTTGTCAGTCCTCTTTTTTTACGTTGACCTTTTCACCTGACAGGTCTGACTTTGGAATGCTTGCAGAATGACTTTTGGGTTCCGGGAGTTTCGTCGCGATGTGAATCTGGGCGGTACAAGAACAAGCCGCTCTACAAAGACATCTTGGAGACAACAGAAGAGACAGCAATCTTGTGGGCCACCCGTGCCACAAAGGCCTGGTCCAAAATTTTTGGTTAGCGTATCAGTAGGTTTCCAAGTTGTGTTTTCTAAGTAGATGTTTCCCATTGTCACCCCGTTTTGCATCCAGGACTTCGCACGCAAAGCAAGCAAAGATGCATCTTCCAAAGCGAAGGACAGTTGCTGCTGACTTTTGGCAGTTTTGTTTCAATCAAGCCCCTTTAAATTTTCAATAGTTCAACAAACCCTGCAGAAACTGGCACAACTGGATGATGAAGCCCAAATGCTTTTGCATGACTGCTGTTGTCTATGGGTGTATGTCCGGGCTGCACTGAAGAAGTCCTTCAACTCAGAGATCATCAGCCGCCATGATGAGATGTTTGAAAAGGGGTATCTTGGCTGGGGTTTTGTCTCAGGGTGATGGGTCGCCAAATGCATTTGGCTCAGGGTGATGGGTCGCCAAATGCATTTGGCTCAGGGTGATGGGTCGCCAAATGTACTTGGCTCAGGGTGATGGGTCGCCAAATTGAATTTGGCTAGCAAATCCATGATGGGTTTTCTAGAAAACCCGTCGCAATTTTGGAAGCATGGCCAAATGAATTTGGCTCTAAAAAAATAGAAACCCATAGAAACCCAAAAAAACCAATCATAATTTGAGGCACCTCTCCATTCCAATTTTGTGATGGGTTTTCTGGAAAACACGTCGCAATTTTCAATGTCCTGGGGGATATCAATCACCTCTGAGAAAGATAACGACATCATGATTTGTGATTGGTCGCTCCCAAAACCTTAGATTTTGTGATGGGTTTTCTAGAGAACCCGTCGCAATCCTGGGATGGATTCTGCAGTCAAATGGTGATTGGTTTTATGTTGATTTTGTGCTTTTGCTGATTTTGTCATTTTCTGACATTGCCACTGGCTTCAGGTTGCTTGACAGCGACTTGTCTGCTATCCTGAAGGCCGCCGATACTGAACTTGACATCAACCGCATACCGTTTGTGCTAGAGGCGCGGATGGCAATAGATATACGATATATGATATATATATAATATATTATTATATTATATAATATGAAATTTGTTGATATGAGATATGCTGCACATAATTTTCAATCAAAAAACCAGAACTTTAGACCGACTAGTTTTGAGAACTTGTGGGAGGTTCAACTCAGTTTCTGCCAATAAGCAGTATTTGGCCATGGTCTTAAGTCATCAAATTTTAGAAAATAGTTGCTTGATGTCTTAGTCTCAACCACTATCCATTGATGTCCCTGACAGATCCGTGGGCAGACCATCGAGGAGTTCGTGGTGCAGTCACAGGATCGAAGCAAAAATGCGCACCTGAAGTCTCTGGAGGCAGCTTTCAGTGCCTGGTGTGAGCAGCTGAAATCAGATCAGGTGCAATTTGAGAGCGATCGCATCTTGTGCCTTGGCTTGCTAAAACAGTTTACTGCTGAACTTCTCTTGAAATTTGATTTTTCCCCCAAGTGAAGGTTTTCTTTCATGATCACTTCACGCTCCAAAGGTCTGAGAAAGAGAAGGGCAAAACGAGAGCAAAACTTGTGAAGCAATTGGAGGACTGAACTACGAGTCTATGTATTGATTGGGATATCTTTTGATTTTTTCTGGAGTGCTTTTCAATATGAAAACGAGAATTGGACAAATCCACCAGACCAAAAAAATGACTTATTTGGGGGCTGGTCTATTGAATCAAACTTTGTTAGTTAGCCCCTGCAGGACTGCCATGATCGCGCCTGGCTGGCAGTCAGGAACATGATCGAGGAGTCGCTGATGGTCTTTCCTGCCAGGTCTGCCGTGGAAGCTGACTCGACAATCATGCCCTCGAGCCGTTCATGGATCAGAACTTCCATTGATGACATGGCAGAATGCACTTCGGGGGATGACTTCTCAGTGGTCATTTGGCTTAATCTTCCTTCGATGGGAATAATTCCATCAGCCAAGTACGAGTTCTTTTTGACATACCTGGCAAACATGTTGACAGACTACCCCAAGAATGGGCTGGCCCTGATCGTGTTTCCCAACCGAGCAGCTCAACTGGACAAAAGGACATGGGGTTCAGTGGTCATATGATTCCACTTTATACCTGTTCATTGATGTTGGGGTTAGATTGGACCTGATGTTAATTTTCCTGTTGGTTTCGCATTCCAAAAAAGCCCCCCACAAGTCTACCCCCAATAGCCTTTTTCCTACAGTTTTGCTACATGTTTAATTGGCTGTGGGGGGCTTTTTTCGGGCGCCAAACCAGTAGGAAAATTGTTAGGACTTTACTATTTAAAACATGCTGAAAGTCAAACACATTCTGATCATGATGCTGATGAAGATGATGTGATGATGATGATGATCATGATGATGATGATGATGCTGATGCTGATGATGATGGTGATGACAGCTTCGAAAGAAATTATGTAAGTTGGAATTCCAATTTAGTGTGATTTGGTGGTGATTTGGGCGCTGATGTAAATGAGAATGATTGGCCCCTGGATAAAGTAGATGGCCTCACTTACCAGCCCAGTTGAAAAAAAACAACCTTCACTTGTACAGGAGAAAGGCGAAGAAGGATGATGATGATGATGAGAACATGGCGAAACAGGAGGTCACCAAAAAAGAAGAGTCCGATGATGATGATGATGCTTCAGATGTTGGCGGGACCAACGGAGCCTCCGCAGTTGGTGAGGAGGCTGATGTGCGTGATGTCATCTACAAGCTCGAGTTCCTCGCCTGGCCACCAAAAAACAAAGTGAGCTGAATGAGCCCCAAAGTATTCACATGGGTCGGTTGAATGTGGGTATATATAATTTTTTAAATATCAGTTGATTATATAGGGTCTCCAAGGCGGTGTGCAGACCCAACCAACAAAAAAGTTCAACCTTGTTTTTGGGCAAGGGTATCCACTGAGTAAGATAAAAGTATATACATAATATACTTACAATGTAAATGTATCTAAATATAAAATATATTATATAGATATTATTAATATATATATATCAAATATGGATATATATGTAACATATAATATAATATAATATGTAAAATTTTGAAAGTATAAGATATTTTATTAATATACATATACATATTGTATATACATGTTATAATGTATTATATTATATAATATATAAATTAAATATATATGTCTATTTTGATAATATATTTACATCATAATATATAGTCATTTGATTTTTCTTTCTCCCAATCCTCTTCCAATCACCTTGCGGCTAAGGGGAGACTTGAGGATGCAAGAACGTGGATTGAGTGTCCGGAATGTCACATGGGTGTTTGACCCAGCACCTTGGAAATAGTGAAGCTTATTTAGAACTGTTTGCGGTTTTATCCCCCAATGAAATATCTTGAAATGCAACGATCTTGACCCACAAGTTCGCTATGGGGCCTACATGTTTCCGTGCACGTTTTTAGCAAAAACATTGCCGAGGCATCTGTGTATGGAAAAAGGGAAGGCGTCTTGAACGGCGTAGCTGTCACTGCCCGGGACAAGGGCAACATCTTCAAGTCTTCCCGAGGATGGAAACAGGGTGTGGTCCACTCTGTGGACATGTTACCCAGGAATATGATGTGGAAACCAGACAATGTTCCTCGTTTGCAAGTACTGGATCTCCTAAATTTGAAATTGAATACTTATGGTCATGATTTCTTCAACACTCTTCAGCCGTTTCATGAATGACAATACATTTGGCTCCTCACATCTCCCCATTCATGGGCCCATGCATGTGCCTTCTGTCGGCCTCTCAGGCAAGCCCGACACGAGGCATCGCACTTCCACACCTTGGAAAAGCTTTCACCGATGTGCAGGAACTCAAACAAGTGTTTTGACTACACTTTAGACCAGTTGTCCAACCTACTTAAACCAACAGCTGAATCCATCCCAAGTTTAGTACCCACAAACTTGTCAATGACCTGATATGACCTGATGTGTTGAACCAAGGTGGCCGGTGGTGTTGACATCATCAAAAAAAGTTTGCAATCTTTCGTCAACCCCAAAGCCAAAGCGAATGTCTTGGTGGATCTGGCTGGCTATGATGGCTGGCCGGCTTTAGCAGCTTTGGAGGTGGGTTCTTGGGCGAGATGAATCAGAGTATTAGGTACCACTTTACATTCAACCTTTCAGTAGTCGAATCCTAATTTGCAATCATCCTTTGTTTAGAATCGGTGGGTCGGCCCCTCTTTCAGGAGATGAAGACAACCAAAACCATTTGCGCCACTTTGGTCTTGGACAACAGCGGGACAGAACTGATCTCAAGGATTTCCAACAAGGTATACTCCATGTGTAGATCTGGCGATCTGCAACTTGCAAGCTTTCCTGATTTCGAACCAACCATGTCAGCTCTGAGAGATGGTTCTTCCGCTGCCCCAACCCGAAACTACAAAGTCTGTTTACAACACCATGACAGATTGTTGGTTTTGGAGAGCTTTGCAGAGAAGTGGACAACCACAGCATTGACTTCGGAGCGGGCTGAACAAGTCATTGAACTCCACAACACGAAGTACAACCCAAATGGCGACTACTGGCTTTGCGACAAGAGCCTTGCCCCTGACGAATTGGTCTGGTTTGAGGCTTATAGTATATAAATCTCATTTCCTCTCTATGGTATTATATCAGATCAATGGTTTGAGGTTTCTTTTATGATTATGATAAGAACATGTTATATGGTTTACAGCCCAGAGTGATTGGTTTACAGTTTCATTTTGATTCACTCCCCGCTGCATCCCTTGGCAACCAAGGAGCGGAGGTTCTGAAGTTGAGGAACGGCCTGCAAAGAAGATCAAGATTGAGCCATCCAACACAGCGAGCCAAGAACACATCTCAAGCTTGCCGAAACCGTCACTTGGTTTGTACTTGGCAAACCAGTAAGTAAGACATCCAACAAGTTGAGCATGTGGCCACATGAGATCATCATGAACAATTTTCCCAATTTCCCGACATATCCTGGCCTTTTGGGATCTGAGGCAGCGCTTGCAGATCAACAACACATGCGACCTGGTGTCTGGTGGTGAATCTGGTGAGGAGATATTCCTTGTCTCCAAATCCAAAAACCAGTTTTTTGCTGGACGAGAGATGCTACTTGACTTGGCATGTTTTGGGATTGAAATAATAATTCTTTCTATATCATGTTCCTTCTACCCCCAAACGATTGTGAAGATGCCCATCCAAGGTTCAGCTTTGGAGCTGGTGAGTGGCGTGATGGGGCTGCTACTTAGCTTGTAACTAATTGAGAGATCAAAAACAATGAAGCATGTTATGTCACGTCACATTCATTCATGAGGCCCTTGGGGGTCATGAAACAACATGAAGCTTTCTTGCAACCCCTCCGATGTCCTCAAAACCCTGGCCTCAGGAAGCAAAAGAAGTTGCTCAAGACGTTGAGGGCAGGTGGTTTGGATTCTGCCTGACAATGAGTTCGCTGGTTCTGGTCGAGAAGAAATCTTGTGCCGATCATATGTCAAAGCTTGAGTGCCTAGATGCCCCCACGCGTTTGGATGATCTGCTGAAACAGATGGAAGACTTAGGAGAAGTCACTGGTCCGATTGTTCGGTTTGTGTCATCTATCGCACAAAACTGATTGAGTGTCGTCATCTAAGAGTCAATGTGATGTAATTGTTTGACAACATTGATCCGAGGTGAAATACCAGATCTCCCACCACCAAGTGGAGGGGACCAATGTGACCCGGATCAAGGACATTGTCTTTGTCATGGATGCTCCCAAAGAGGATGAGAAAGTGAAGAGCAAGAAGGCAAAAAACAAAATGGTGATGGTAGCAAAACATCGCTCTCCATCAAAAACTTCGGTGCCCGTGTTGACATTTCGAAACTCAAGAGCGCTACTTCGAACTTTGAGCTGTGTTGGCGATGTCGCTTTGATGCAGCTGGTGATGGCACCAAGACTTTGATGCCCATCCGGCCCACCATGTGCCTTGCGGGAAGCCTGGAGATTGATGAAGCCGCTCTCCGCCTCATGTAGTGGCCACAATCTAGTGACTTCACGACCACCTGTAAGGCCTCCTTGGAAAGAACATATTGAAATCAACATAGTACCAAAAAAAAAACTATTCATCTCCATCTCATATCTTTTTTGTGGGCGGCTAGGTGGTCGCAAATCCTTAGAGGGAGTGCACTCACCAAAAAAATTGAAGTGCTGGGTAACAGAGATTTACATTGCTGCAAGCAGCCAATCACTGTGACTGTCCCACAATGGAATCAGAATTCATGATGTCCATCTTGCAGTAGTCCCGCTTATTTGGTAAGTCGATATTTGCTTATCAAACAGAAACTAACCTTCAAGATTTGGGGTTCTGATAAAGAATCTTTGGTTCTTGCAGGGGCTTCCTTTTAAGGCCGCCCAATCTCTGGACTTTTGATCGTGGATTGTGTTAGTCTGGGCAAAACCTAGACGATATTCCGATAAACTCTGACTTGGGGCTAGCGTGTGAAAAGAAAATCAATCCCTTTTGGCACAACATGAAACAGCGTAGTAGGTTATTTGGATTTATTTGATCTCTCAAAACATTTGATCAGCTACTCTCATGTCTGGATTTATCTTGAACATATACTTGCCACCATTGAAGGTTTCGATTCAAGGGAGTGGCAGGGCCGGGTGATCCGTGTGATCATGGCGAGTGATTCCGATTCTGATGTACAAGAAGTGCCTCTGTCAGCTTCGATGCGCGTCCCAGCTACTAGCCAAGAATTAGGTGAAAACCGCCCAAACTTTAAGAGAGCATCATACTGCTCTTTGTTGGATATCGTCATGCATCGACACTTAGGCCTTTAACATGGCTGCCATCATGGGGGATTAGTTCGCTCCCTCGACTCCTGCTACTCCACGCCCAAAGATGAGACCCACACCGCCATCGTCAGCAGCTGCAGCTAGAAGACCTGCGCCACACTCTTCGTCAAGCCCCTTGGGACCAATTGAGACAACAGATGAACCATCCCTGAACCCTGAACTTGGGTTTTTTGAAGATTGTGGATGTCTTTCCTTTGCCTGCTTTACTCTAAGGTGCTGCAAGCCGTCCTGTGATGGCTGAACCAGTTCTCCCTCCGAGGTTTTCTTCAGATGATTCATCTGGAGACAAGGGAGACAAGGGAGACAAAGGAGCCAAGGGTGCCAAGGGAGACAAGGGAGACAAGGGAGACAAGGGAGCCAATAAGAAGACAGACAAGAGGACAGACAAGAAGAAGCCGAAAGGAGAATCTGCAAGGCGGAGGAAAAAGACCAAAACTGATGATGATGATGATGATGATGATGAAGAAGATCAAGTGGATGCAAGCCACAATCCACTGCCAAGTAGACCGAAGGATGACGACGATGATGATGATGTTTTGTCAGGTGATGATTGCAGCCATGGTGATGATGAGGAAAAGAGGGAAACCAAGAAGAAACCAGCTCGAAAGGGCCCTTTGAAGAAACCAGCAGCTCCCAGAAGGGGGAAAAAGCGCTGTGATGAGAATGAGGACTGTGTGCTGTTCAATTGTATTTTTTTGATTTATTGCTGTTCCTTCCTGCCCATCATTGCTCTTCACTGCTAGGATGAGGAGCGCTTGCCGTTTCAGTATCGCATTGAAGATGCCCGAACTCCATCTGAGGAGACTGAATGTTATGATCAGCTTCTTGGTTATTGAAAGAATGACTGTGGTTACTATGATGGGAACAGAACCTATTGATCAGAACATGTCAGAACCTATTGATGGGAACATGTCCTATCAGTGCTGCTGCTACTCAGGAAACATGCCGCTGCTGCTGATGACATGGTTGGGGACGTCTACAATGATGATTTGATGTGCACACCTCCTTCAAAGCTTCGACGAATGACAGACCATTTGGATGATCACTGGCCAGACAACCAGCTTGGGCTTACAGAGTACCGTAAGAAAGACGACTTCTACTCTTCCCCGTTTGTATCTTGACGGCAGATTCATTGATTTTATTTCCTCCACATTTCGTCTTCCCCACTCAAAAGTGTAGCACTCTGCTGAACTTAGGTGGCCAAGACAGAACTGGACAGCCTTGAAGCTGAAGGTGCAACTGATCCTCGCCATGTTCCTGAGCTGCAGAGATAGCAGAGTCAGTGGTTAGTGTGCTTAGACACTCCCATAGAACAGGTCTTTCAAACAACAATCCTATGATCAATATATGAATCAATAACACTATACTATATTAATAATATATTATTATATAGTTATTATAATATATTATAATGATCTAGAAGTTTCGTATGATTTAGAATATAGGTTTTAGATTTGAAGATCTTGTAGCTTCAAATGCTTTATCGCGCTCTTCAAGCCAAGGTAAGGGAACTGTTCGGTACTGACTTCAAGGCCTGGCAAATCCTAGCTGGCCAAGTACAAAAACATTCAACATTGACCTGTTTCCAAGTACAAAAACATTCAACACATTGACCTGTTTGGCAGGACACCAGTGATGGCAACACCCTGCCACAATCGGTGAGCTATGAAATCTCAGATGGCCAGATTTACCTTGTGCCACAATGCTCTCCTACACGTATGCCTGACAACTCCCGGGTCGAAGTGATGGAGAATGAGAAGGTGATGGAAGAGCCCGCAATGATTGAAGCACCGCCCATGACTGAGGAGGTTGAAGAAGCGACTGAGGAGGTTGAACCGCCCATGACTGAGGAGGTTGAAGAAGCGCCCATGACTGAGGAGGTTGAAGAAGAGCCCATGACTGAGGACGTTGAAGAAGCGCCCATGACTGAGGAGGTTGAAGAACCGCCCATGACTGAGACAGTTGAAGGACAGCCCATGATTGAGAAGGTCCCCGTCCCAGCCGCTGTCATGCATCTCAATGATGATGATGATGATAGTGTTGAGTTTGCAGGTGACGTAGTGCCAACGCCAATTCCAATGCCCAAGATGCCAAAGACCCGAAAGAGAGAACGAAGTTTCAACAAAGTCCCATTGACTACGCGTGATGACGAACCTACTGCTCCCAAAGTGGCGAACACAGAGACGACAAAGAGTGGAGGGAAACCAAAGAATCCATCGAGGGGGGTGCAACCAAAGTCTTCAAGGAAGACAACCGCCAAAGCGAAAGTTGCTGCAAAACCAAAGAATTCGCGCACCAAAAAGGAGAAGAAAGTGACCAAGGAACCCAAGAAAGCGATGAAGAACCCAAAGAAAGCTAAGAAGAATGCAGCGCCTGCTGACCACAAGACAGAGGTTCGAAAGAAGCTTCACTGCGTGTCTTTGCTCAAATCATTATTCTTGAGTGATTTCCCTCATCTGTAAAAACCGAGAATCTAAAAACCGAGAATCTCACTTCACAAACTGTGCACCCTGGAGTTTCTGATTAAAACCCAGAACCCACATCATGTGTACAAACTCAGGTCTACTGCGCAGAGTGGCTGAAGGCCAAGAATATGGGAGATGATCCTGCTGAGATGAAACGCAAAGCTTGGGATGCACGCAAGAAGCTACTTGAATGCATTCAATACCAAAAAAATGCAAGCATCTGTCATATTTTTTTTGGGGTTCACTGACTGTTCCAAGGTATATTTTCGACAACAAAATGGAGTCTGACCCGGTCTGCGCATTTGCGCTGCGACGGTGATTTTATCACCTTTTGGATTTTGATTTGAACCATTCAAAGATCTATTCTTCCAAGATTTCCACTTCAAAGTTCAAAATTCCAAACCTATGGTTTCACAATTTCTCCAAGTGTCCTAGAAGGATGGTCCACTGTCCTGCTGTGTTTCTCAACACTTTTGCAGCTGAGAATCTTTCCAAGTTTCCCGCTGGCACAGGGGGATGTCCAGCACAGATCGAAAAAGAAGCTGCGGCTGGGTGGAAACAGCCAAAAAACAAAGACCCATAAAGACCCACTCCTCAAACGGAAAGGATCTACTTGCAAGCAGATTTGATTTTTTGTGTGTAAAAACTTCTGTGTGTAAAAGCTTCTGTGTGTAAAAACTTTTGTGTGTAAAAGCGTCTATGTGTAAAAGCTTCTGTGTGTAAAAGTGTTTGCGATGCAAACTATTGTCTTGCACTTCTGCTATTTTGTCTTGATACTCCTCTTCTCGACTGCCTATAACACATCTTTAATATATTGTTTTGT
>Ga0126342_10010921_pt1 | contig 16233 bp, 14 predicted proteins | sample Cyp1metagenome_FD_92528 | JGI IMG/M metagenome (GOLD analysis project Ga0126342, IMG submission 92528) | Coral microbial communities from Lord Howe Island, Old Settlement Bay, Australia - Cyphastrea 1 metagenome | ecosystem: Host-associated > Invertebrates > Cnidaria > Coral ... | reverse complement strand
TCATTAAACCTCATTAAACCATCATTAAACATCATTAAACCTCATTAAACCATCATTAAATATCATTAAACATCATTAAACCTCATTAAACATCATTAAACCATCATTAAACCATCATTAAACCATCATTAAACATCATTAAACCTCATTAAACATCATTAAACCTCATTAAACCATCATTAAACCTCATTAAACATCATTAAACCTCATTAAACATCATTAAACATCATTAAACCTCATTAAACCATCATTAAACCATCATTAAACATCATTAAACCTCATTAAACCATCATTAAACCATCATTAAACCTCATTAAACCATCATTAAATATCATTAAACATCATTAAACCTCATTAAACATCATTAAACCATCATTAAACCATCATTAAACATCATTAAACATCATTAAACCTCATTAAACCATCATTAAATATCATTAAACATCATTAAACCTCATTAAACCATCATTAAACCATCATTAAACCATCATTAAACCATCATTAAACATCATTAAACCTCATTAAACCATCATTAAACATCATTAAACATCATTAAACCATCATTAAACCATCATTAAACCAGCATTAAACCATCATTAAACATCATTAAACCATCATTAAACATCATTAAACATCATTAAACAATCATTAAACCATCATTAAACATCATTAAACCATCATTAAACATCATTAAACATCATTAAACCATCATTAAACCATCATTAAACATCATTAAACCATCATTAAACATCATTAAACATCATTAAACATCATTAAACATCATTAAACATCATTAAAGATCATTAAACATCATTAAACCTCATTAAAGATCATTAAAGATCATAAACCATCATTAACTTTGGTAACTAACGGGTGGTAATGATGGTTTATGATGTTTATATAATGATGTTTAATGATGGTAGAATGCTGATAAATTATACCCGTTATACCGTAGTTATAACGCGAAGAATGGTGATATAGTGGTGATATGATGATATAACCCAACCAAAATGGTGTATGACCCTCCAGTTATGGGTGTTGGTTTATAACAACCATGAATACTTATAGACTATATAGATCTTATAGTGATATACTTCTCTAATTGTTGGAGTTATGAGCTAACTTAGCAGTTATGTGGTTGGTTTATGAACCCACTATATAACGATACTGTAGCAACTATAGTAATATAGTAATATCCCACCAATAGTCATCTTTTTTTGGTGGCTGGAGGTTTAACATGATTTAACCATCAACACATGGGGATTTTATGGGTCCGAAATGGGATTTCAATGGAGGTTTGCTGGAGGATTAAGCATCGGGGATAGGATGGTTGGATCTAGTGGGATGAAATGGGATCGGCGATGGGAAAATCTTGGACGGCCTGGGGGGAAAGGCGAGTCAAGCGGTGCCAGAGATGGGTCCACTGGTACTTTTTTTTTGGCCAGTTCTTGGGGGATAGTCATCCATCTGTCGAGGTTTACATACATTTTTTTGATTTCTGGGATGGATGACCATATCAAACATACCAACTTGTGACCATGGCACATATATCATACGAACTTGACCAACCCCACACCCGATTGTATTTTTTTTGGCGAATCTTAACTACCAACAATCACATTAAAAATCATTGCAGGCAGTAGGGGGGCATGAATTTTCACCGGCCCGCATAGCACCGCATAGCGCCGCATAGCACCGCATAGCGCCGCATAGCCCCGCATAGCACCGCATAACTCCCCCTGTCGCCAAGACTGTTAAAAATGTCAAACCCTCATCAACAACACATAGGGGTTTAATGAGACTTAATGATATTTAAAGGGATTTAATTTAATGGGGTAATCAAACATGCCTGTCAATGTCAAGCGCCACTAAATAGACCCCGGCCCTGACCATGAATTGAGGGTTTTGCCCCCTAAAGCCCTAAAGTGCTATCAAAAGTGGTACCAGGGGGGTTTATCAATCCAGGCTTAACATTAAGAGGGATGTATCCTGGGTAAATCTTTGACAGGGTACTTCAGTACTTCAGTAGCTAAACGATCAGCCTGATCTACGGAGATAGACCACCAAGCCATTTTGGGAGGAGCCCGTGCTGGCGGATTACCGCAGCAACATCCCCCAAGCGCGGGATGCCGAAGTCCTGGACTTGTTGGCCGTCCTGGCCACACGCATCAGCGCGTCCATCTCACAGGAGGCCGGTGGCGAAAAACGCGCAACCTGCGGTTCCAGCCAGATACCTAAGGTTTTTTTGAGAGATTTCGAATTGATTTCTTTTTTCGGGGGTAAAGATACAAGGAATGGGATTTACACGCACATATATATTTTTCGGAGTTCAAACCTAGAAAAAGTGGGAGTTTTCAGCGACAAACCTGGTTGACCAATAAGACATTTGGGATTTTAGAAGCCCAAAGAGGTATTGACCAATGGACTTAAGATACATAATTACATATAATTACAATCTGTAACCATCCAACTTAATCATTGATAGTTGGCCATATAGGTTTCTGGGGGAGCCCCCACTGATCCTCCATTTTCCAGTTGTCTTTCTGGCGCGGGAAACGCCAATTTTGTTATTGGACCGGAGAAGCTATCCATTGATGAATCTGCGGTATCCGTGTCTGTATGTCTTGGATCTGATGTATATCTCAATCTTTACACATACATAATATATATGTATATGTATATGTATATGTATATATATATGTAGATATAAATATATCATGAGGAGATTCACTGATCGATACATAGATACTCATAGATATACATAGGGTGAGAGAAGATTGTCGTAGGATGTCATCGGTAGATTGTCAGATAGCACAATGCTTTCTGCCATCCCGCCGTTCCGCACAATATATTCCACCTCTTCCGCATCAACACCCTGGCTGGCCTCCGGCACAGGTGGGGAGAATCTTTGAGATGGTCCTGGAATGTACCTGTGACTCTTGGAGCATCCCTGATGTCAATGGCCATGCAACAGGAACCTAACTTGGAGGTACCTACCATTACAAGGCCTATATAAGGCCTATGTAAGGGAATATCCCCACAAAATATGGCCTTGTATGCTACAGTGCCTCCATTTTAGGTTCTGAAATTCCGTAGGATGATGGAAGGGGCTGTTGCACCATCTCAGCTTGTTTTTTGAATCACGCCCTTCCACTTGAAAACTAACGTGCAACTTTTTCAGGGGTGTAGAGATGGTAGAAGGTTGAGATTGCCAGCTTTGTGCCATTGTTTGGAAGCATTCAGGATATGAGCTGGGGTGATCAGGGGTGTATATGAACATTCTTATGCAATCTAGCCAAAGTTATGATATCTCTTGTGCATCACTTTCGAGTGCCCCAAAATCAGGACATGATCAAGGGCGACTTCCAGAGTTATCCAGATCACAGGCACGCGGCTGTGTCTCATCGTCCCAGCGGATGAATCAGCTGCATCAGGGTTTAGGATCATTTCCCCCATTCAAATGGCAATTTTGGGTTATGCCCCCCAAGATCTGGGACAAACCACTCGCGTTTGACGTCAATTCAGCTCCTGCTTCAGATGGTCACACGGTTGCAGGGTGAAGCTCTATGACCTTCTGAAGGCCATCAACGCCCACTGTTTCCAGGTGGGGGCCTGGTGTGGTGGATCCTTGGAGGATATGTGTAGCCCAAAAAATGGGCTTCCGAAGTTTGACTCATAGGGCACACAAGATTGCATCATAGATCCATTGGAGTTCTGATGTTTTTTTCCCGTTGTTCTGGGGTCTTGGTCTGATTTTGAGAGGCTGACCCAGCTGACCCAGCTGACCCAGCTGACCCCATCTCCCATCTGTCAAGTCCACAGGCTTTGTTCTACCTGCCTGAAGCACAGGCCTGGGGGTGGTTGATCCAATCGGGCGAATGGTCCAGCACTTGTACCAGATATATTCTACTTGATGGTGGGCATTCACCCGGAAAATTTTATGAACATTGGGTTTTTATTTCAAACAGCAAGAGCCTCTTACACTCAGCTCTTTGGAGGTTTTCGAACTAGGGTCATGTTTTCATTTTTTCAGGATAATTTGTATTGACCTCAAGGAACCCCCACCATAAGTTGTGTTCGAGACTGAGGAACCACACATTTGATGGCATTGAATATACAATATACACAATCAGGGGTTCGGATTCGGATTCATTCTGTTTCCAAATTGAACCTCAATTTGGGTTGGTCAACGGATGCATGTTTGCTTGCTTGACTAAGTTTTTTTTATTAAATCCGCACATCCAGATTTTTTAAAGAGACTTGCCGCATTTTTTGGCTGGTTGTATCTCTATAGATTGGTTGAACTGTTTGAACCCCCCGGAAATCCAGAAGTTGGAGCCTTGTAGCCCTGGTGCCAGGTGAAACTTTATGTGGACTCTCTGATTTGGGCCATGAAACATGAACAGCCGCAGGTGGCTGTGCCGTGGGGCTGTGGGCTGTTTCGAATTTTGATTTTGTGGCGCCAAAGTTCAGCTTCAGCAATTTTGATCCGAGCTTCCGAGGATCAACTGATCAAAAACTTTGGGAGGTGAGGATCAATGGATGATTTCTTCAGAGTTTTCTTAGGGATTCCTCTGAAAACCATGAGCTGGAAGAGCGCTCGGGAGCCCAAAAAGCGCAAAAGCCAGGTGGCAGACAGCGGCTTGCAGGTCTTGTCGGAGTTCCTTCAGAAGCTCTTGACCAGTACACCCAGCACCATGATCCCTGGATAAATTCACATGATCCAATGGAGAATGGGGAATCAGGTGGTAAACTCCGGTGTAAAACTTTGGACAGCTCCAATTTTGGAGGTTTCAATCCCCATTTCTAGTGATGTTGGGGATGGCTTATTCTAGGAACCTTATAATTTTTCATTAGTTTCCCATAGCGATTCCATGTATTAGTAGGTTTCTTAGTTCCTTTGCCACAAGTTTCTTTAAGTCTTTGCAAGGCCCCCTCCTGGATTGCAAGCCTGCAAGGAACGTGGCCTTCTTCAAACAATACTACTTCCTGATTTTGCAGGAGCGTTTACCTGGCTGGCTGAGGTGTTTCTTATTGGTTGGGGGTTGGCTTCGCCATTGCTTGGTACTTAATAAGCCACGAATAAACTCACACATTGAGGTTTTGTGTCGATGTTCCAGCTATATATAGACCTGGGCCTGTTTCTGGACCCCAGACCTGTCTCAAGCTGCAGCCGTAAACTGGTCAGGATGTGCTGTGCGTCCTCACTGATACTTCCCACAAGAGCGGCTTCAAGTTGCAGCAACTCGGCTACACCTGGCGCCACTGTGCAGATGATGAAGAGTTGGGCACTGCAGGAAACAGTAGATGGAGACTTAACCCTCCCGCAACCAACAGTGTCAAGCTGGAAAAACCAATCCTGCGTTGGGTGGTGCCATTAGGAAATTCGGACATGGGGGGAAGAAGTGGCTTTGGACAGCTTGCCAAAACTAAAGAGGTTCTTTAAACTTGCAAATTGGTTGTTCATTCTAAGACTCTATAGCAATCCATGGTCGGAAAATACTTCTCTATCTTTTTGGTGGTAGCAAAAGAGATAAAGAACTGAAGCATCCAGTCTTGGTGGCTTTTTTTATGGCTGGCCTGGCAGTAGAAATTTACATCTTTTATGGTAAGAGCAGCATCCCACTCTTGATTTGTTGCTGGTTAAGTCCCCAGTTCATGGTCTATCTTGGGACAACATTCGAAGTTTGTTGGCTGGCAGTTTTGTGAGGAGCTCCCGCTCACTCGTCATATCTTCACTTTTTTTCACTGGAATTTTCACATGTTTCGTTTCATAAAATCACCGTTACTCACAGGAGGGCATCTGTTTCTCCTCAAAAATCGAGCGCTGCATCTATAGCTGCAGATCAAAATCTGGCACAGCTGGCATGTGCATCCGGATCAATCATCACTTCCAGCTGGTCCCCAAGGATTTGGATCTTCATTGTACAAAGCTTTTTTTCCCTCCAAAAGATGGTATTACCATATGGACCATAATCATATCTCCATATGGTCCATGTGGCTGTCAACGGTACTGCAATAGAAAAAACGTATCATCCCCATAGATCTGCGAGATTTCACCACACCAAGAAAGTGGCCATTTCCAAACTTGAATCGTAATTTCATTTTTCAAAGCATGTTTTTGTTTGGTTCCATTAGTTTCCATGGCAACTCTTCGTTGGTCTCGACCAGGGATTCCGAGATCAACGAATGGGATGGTGAAAGACTAACAATCCCAGAATCAGTTGAAGGGAAAATCTGCACCCAATATTTGACCGGAAAACGGCCATGGTTTCCAGTCAAACTCCGAAAAAAAAACCAGGTTCAACCGCCTAGGCAACACATTTTGTTGCAGCTCATTGTAGCAGTGGAGAACGGAACTCTCGCAGAGGCAGCGCCCAAAAAGCAGGTGCCGGATATGGATGTGGCGGTGCTGGAAGGCATCAAACAAAGTATACCCAGCAGTATGGGCCGCATGGGACTATTTTTTATATTTTTTTGAATGCGATTCTCAGTATCTATTGTCCCAAACCCTCACCAGCAACCAATTGGACAATGATCATAAATGGAATGCCAGACCGGCGCCTCTATTTTGCCCTATGGGATGGGGTGCGGTTGGATGGTAGTGACGCAAAAAAGCGCGCGTCTAGGTTGTGTGAAAATGGTTCAACTTACTGTATCCGAACAACTGACACATAATGGTGGGCTGAAGTGCGATGTGGAATTTTTGAAGCCCCTGATAGCTGTAGGGGTGTACATTTTCAAAGAGGCCCATTCAATAGTGCTGCAGCTGCAGGGGCCTTTTAAGCTTTGGGGCTATGGGATTTCGATAGGTGATGGAGTTCCTGTTCAACCTCATTGGGAAATCCTTCCCCACGTTGTCGCTCGGTTGCTGGGTCGGTTCGGATTGGCCACACAACGCCTTCTGATTCGACAGGGGTCCTGAAAGAAGTCATGTTTCTTTTTCTCCCTCTTTTCGGGTAGGTTACCGCAAACATCATTTTCGTTGTCAAATTCTGGGCAATCGCCCACAAGGTAGTCTTGATAGAGAAAGTAGCTCGAACAGTGTGCTGACAGAAATGACACTCTCCGTATTGAATTGTGCTCATCAACCAGAGGTTGATGAATCCTGGGTTCAGAATGGTTAAGATCAATGCAGCAGGGAACAGTCATGGCCCAGAAGAATATGACCGCAGCTGAGGAATCAGAGTCAAGTGGAGATCTTTGTGCTGAACTGTTCCTTGGAATGCCAACCTGTTTGGGATGGCAATGCAGTTCTAGGTCACTGTTGATATGGTTGAGCAAACGTAACAGTTTGTATAGCTGTTCCACCTGCAGATCTCAGAATAAGATGTCTTCCACCTTGGATTTCTCCGTTGGCATCTTCCATTTTTGGGCCCGCGGAATCTCCGTTGGCGCGGAAGCCCCTAGGCTTCAATAAATCGCGGCAGCCGGCAGAGTTTCAACAGCACATTCGCGACTTCTTGATCCAACTGAAGGTGGGACATTATTTGCCCGGGGGACCATTGGTACTGTTTGACCCATTTTGTAATGTCCGTCTTATGTACTGTTGATTGCACCACCCCTCCCCCAAAAAAATAAAATATCGTTTCTGTGCAACGTCCGTATTTTGATGTATTTTGGATACGTATGCTACGGTATTTTGCTGTTTTGTTCTTCCTCTGGACCAGGTGCAAAGTTTTTGCTGGTCAAATCCCAATTGTTGCCAATCAAATCCAATTACAGAATCCTTGTTGGTTGAACGCAAGCGAGTGAACTTGGATTGAGTTAGCCCCAAAAAACAATAAAAAAAAACCATAAATAGTTTTTTTTCCTCATGTCATGTCCCAAGCATCCTGCCCATCAAAGCCGTGCCAGGAGTGGGGCAGTCACGAGTCTGCGTTGTACGAGGCTGATCGTCAAGCGGCCCAGGATGAACAACAACAGTTGGATCGACAACTGAGGACGGCGAACTGGTCATGGCTGTGGTTTCCCATGGGGGTACCCCAATAGCTGGATGGTTAAGGGAACATCTTAATGGATGATTTGGAGGTACCATTTTTGGAAAACACCGTTGAATAGCTGGGATATAGGCTATAGGGGATAGATTGCGTGTTTCCCATCTATTGTAACTCTGACAGCCGATAAATAGGTTTCTTACTAAACAACCCCAAAAGAAGCACCATAAAATCACAGTTTTTCTCCTATTCTTTTTGTGCACCAAATCGTACTCTAGTCTGTGCTTTGTGGTTTTTCCTCGTGCACCAAATCGTGCTCCAGTTCGTGTTGTTTTGTGTTTTGCTTCGTGCTCCAAATCGTGTTTTGTTTTTGTGGTTTTCTTCGTGCACCAAATCGTGCTCCAGTTCATATTTTTTTGTGGTTTTCTTCGTTCACCGAGTCGTGCTCCAGGTCCAGGTCGCACTTTTTTGTTTTGTTTTTCGTTCACCAAATCACGCTCTAGTCCATTTTTTGCGCTTTTTGTGTGCACCAAATCGTGCCCTCTTCGTGCCACTGTTACAATAATTGGGCAAGACGCAAGGAATCGACATGTAACTAAATGACAATAGCTGAGAAATTTCCAGTAAGAATTACTTGATAGCTGGGAATGCAAGAAAATACCTTGGGTTTGCTGAAGCTGGCATTTTTTTGCATTTTGGGTCCTGGCTCATAGGAAATCTCCTGGGGAGATCGTTTCATTGATCCTTTTTCGTGTGAGGGGCTGGTCAGTTGAGACTTTCCGTAGTTCACAGGTGTATTAGCCATTTCTAATCATTTCTATCCTGGTCTTCATTTGTTTGACCCATAAGGATTCTGAAATATCTGAAATAGCCACCAGCCACCAGCCAATCCACAGTGGCTCCACCCAAATAGGGTGACCTCCACTGCAATGTGGCTGGAAACATTGATCTATGTCGATAATCACCTTCAAATGACCTGAGATTACAATACATTTCAGCTTTGTGAATTGATTCGTCCCTTCCCCCTGATATTCAACTCCTTCCCGAATCTAAACGGAAATGCCACCCTAAAAATCCAGGTTTAGTGTTGAATTCATTTGGGGGCCTGAACTATTGGGGTTTATTTGGATAGGAAGCTACTACAGCTCCGTAACTTATATACCATAATAGTAATCAGAGAACAGTACAAAGAATTGTCGTTGTCCAGCAAGTCAGTGCCTTATCGTGGTGTTGGCGCAGTGTCATCTACCGTAGATGGGATTGGGATTATAATGTGCCCAGTGATTCCTGATGACCGTTCTTGATTGTTTACGATTTAAGAGATGGTTTAATGGGCGGTTAATAGTTAATTGTCATCATTTACCCAGAATAGTACCTCCCCAAAGTTTGAAACGGATGGTGTTTCTAGGCTTTTGAAAGTGCTTTGAAGTCCTTTCAGAATTTTCCATCATTTGGGGCTTTGGAACCCAGTAAGGTTTCCCGGTTTCCCGGTTTCCCCACAAAAAACCACCTGGTTTCCGAAGAGCGTCGCAGGATGCAGGTGCCAGGCCTCATTCCGCAGTACGATGCCTCGAGACAGGAGGAGATGGACGACCTCTGAGCCGTCTCCCGACGCCCGGGGATAGGGATGACATCGGGTGGAAGGAATGACCGGTCAAAGGTGGCTGGCTGAGAGAATCCAAAACTCAATGGAGAGTTTAGAGCTGGGAAAAAAACAGCATGACTTATCAACTCTTTTAACGCATAGACTTTAGACATCTTTAGACCATTCTTAGGTCACAGGCTCATTTGACGCTTCGGAAGTTCTTGCGAGTGCATGGGCTCGATTATTTAAGAGGTCCAAACAGAATTTTCTTTGCGGCCGCCGATATTTCAGGCTTCCGGGGAGCATCCTCAAGGCAATGCAAGTAGGGAGACTTCATTTGGGATATTTGGGTTTGTCTGAATATTTTGGGAACCCCCTAAAATCCAGTAGTTCATTTAGGTTGCAAACCACACAGGCGTTAGGGGAATCAAAGATCATGTCTTGCATTGTTTGTTTCATCCTCCATTGTGGGTTGTGAGTTCATCAGTTCATCATAGTTCATCATGATTTTTCCCAGGGTTCAGAAATGGTCCGTTTTGGGGCACGCCCTGTTTCCTGTTCATTTCCCCATCCGATTTCCGTAGCAGGGGTGCCCTGCTTCGTCACCGACACACCTGTTGTCGCCACTAGAGACCTCCGGAGAGCTGCGCAGGGTGAGAAGAGAAGTCCGGCGCCGCCGCAGAGATTTACCGATGATTTACCCAAAAAACCGCAGTGACAAGAGATGACAAGAGACTCAGACATAAAACATCATGAAATTATATGAAATTCATAAAACTCCAAAACCAGACTTGAAGATGCCGTTGATACATGCTAATACACTTTTTTTTTTAAAAAAAATCTCATTTTTTATGGACTTTCACAACTGCCACGCTGCGTCAGGAGATAGCCCACGCTGCGCCACGTGAGTCCTAGGTCGGTGCCTGCAGCACGGCACTGCGGCTGTGCAGATGCCATGATCGGTCCTGGCATGGCAAAGATGCGACAGGTAAACATATATGTAAAAAAAATGTTAAAATGTGTAAAAATCACCTGACAAAGTTTTGAGCATCAAAAACCGATAAAACTGTGTAAAATCTAAAAAAAAGATGAAGATTCTCCTTTACCAGCCATGACCATCCATGAGCAAAGGGCTGGGCACCCTAGTCAATTCCCGGTCCTTCGAGGCTTCCTCGGAAGGCTCTCAAATCAAGTGGCACTGCGTGTCAGAACGCTCCCAAAATTGGCTGGGGTAAGAGTCTCGAAATGGTGGATACGCCAATAGGTGTGGATGAATTGTCACGGCGGCCTCATTAGCTGACCTAAATGAGGTTTAGATGAGGGGAACCTCTCCCAAACAGATGAATTATCACACAAACAAACGTATACATATATATATAAAACATATATATATATAATTATATATTTTCTTTATATTCTTATACTTATATGTATATATTTATATATATATATGTATATAGAGTCCTTAGTATTGTCGTCGTCGTCGTCGTTGTCGTCATCGTCATCGTCATCGTCCTCCTCCTCCTCATCATCATCATCATCATGTTTATGTGTTCAGCCAACCACTAATTTTGCACTTCCTTTTGGTTTCTGGAATGTGTCATGATGTGACGATCCAGAGATTGGGATGCTGGATACGCTCAACCATGACCTGCAGAGCTCTTGAACGCCGTACCTGTTTCGGAACCTGAAGGATTGGCACATCACCTCATGTTCTCCTGGTGATATGGTTTGCCACCAACAGCGGACCCTGTTCTGAACTGAGAATGATGGCAGTAAAAGTGAAAAATGGCGTGCTTGGTCTTGGATTCATCTGCCTTTCAAGCAAGTTGAAACAGCAGAACGACCTGGGGACATACTGTATCCAGACTGGCATAGACACATGGTCCCAACAGCCAAGTTGAGGACCATTTGTTCATCATCCCTCTATATACTGTATCAGCTATGAGGCTGCGAGTATGACTCAAGATTTTTCAGGGCCAAGCCATTCGTTGGCGATTAAATTCGATCAAACGTTGGAGACAAACTTTAATACGAATGGGCATGCTTTACAATTGGCTGCTCCAAAAAGTGGTTTAAACGGAGCGGTAAAGTGGAACGTGACTAGGAGAAAGCAAGGAAGACCTTTCGATCTGTGGGACATTGTGGGACAAACATTTGGACGATTTCTGCCGGAGTTTGTGGGTTTTGTCAGCTTTTGTCTCACCCAAAAGCACCCTAAATGGGCAGCCTCAGGACATAGGCGGAAAGTGAAAGTGAAAGGATGTTTGTACATAATTGAATATTACACACACACATATATATAATATATATATACACATGTAAATACATGCGTTTTTTCATATATATATATATAAACATAACATATCACACACTCCTTTTTTTTATATTGACATGATCACATCTTCAAAAGGATGAACGGTTGATTCTCACCCCCCTATGCTGCTGACTCCCATTGCAGCTCAACAGCCGCAGCCCCAGCCATGCCACGGGCATGATGTGGGAGCGTCAGGTGTGGGGTTGGAGTAGCTGTCCCAAATTCCAGATACCTTCCTGTAAGGAAACATGGCACCCAAAAGCCAGGAAGCCTCATGTTTATGAGGTCAATCATCAAGAATGGTTTTTTCTGGCTTATCATGTTGGATAAGAAACCGGTTACTCCTCAAGTTGTGGAAGTTTGCGTGAGACAATATATGGAAAAATCATCTTCCAGTCATCAACTTCCGTTGTTGCTGGCCGACCTGAGCATGTTTTGTGGGGAAGCAGAAACAACCACCCCAGTCGTAATCGTATGTTGCTGAGCAAAAATCATGAAAAAAAAAACTTTATGGCTTCACCCGAAAGCTGCCCCCAAAAAATTCACCCGGTGGAGCTGAGAGATTTCACAGGCGCCTGGCGCGTCTTCGAAGTGTCCTTCTACAGCCCTGATTGTCAGGTGGCCTGCAGAAGCACCACAATTGCCATTTCAATGAGGACAGATGATAACCCTGTGTTTTTTGTTGATAGTCGATAGTATTGAAACATATTGAAACATTTACTGCATCCATATATTAAAAATTACCACAAGAAATAGCAACATCATTTCCCCAGAACTGAAGGCAGAATTTGCAGGAACCCGTTAAATGTTGGGATATAATCCATGGTTTCCCGTAACGGGGTTTTCCCTGAAATCCCCAGCGACCCAGGTCGCTTGGATGGTGAGATCTTCGGCTCCTCCGAAAGGGCACCGGAGCAGCGGGTGGCCTTGAGCGTGGACGGCGACCGCTCGATGCCTGGGGTGCCCAGGGGGCCCAAGGGGTTGGAACCATTTTATCTATTTTTTTCATAGGATTTTAGAGAAAATTTAGGGATTTTAGGGAAAAACAACACGTGACTTCAGTCTCGAAGAAGTGAATATTTTAGAAAGGAAAGCAGGGGACTTAGCCGACAGGACCCAATAGGAGTTGACCATTGAGAAGTCAGAAAAAAATGGATGAAAGTGGTGATTTAGCCAGTAGTTGGAAAAGATCATTCGACAGTTGGGACTTAAAGCAGGAAAACTAGGGCTAGCCGACGGTTGAAACCAGCAAAAAAGATAAATTAAGGCAACCAACGGGGGCTGGAATGGATGGAGATTTAATCCTTCAAAAATGGGACTTTACACAACAGGTACCAAGGATTTTTAAGCAGCACAAATGGGGAGCCAGACATGTGAGTGAGTCGTTGAGCATAACAGATTGAGAAGGGTGAAATTGGGATTGATTCCATTGCTCCAACCAAAAGGGCTCCGTCAACCCTTCAAATAGTTCAAAAGACAATTTTTACACATGAAAATTGCAATTTTTGCATGAACTTGGAAGATTAATTTGCCGAACTGGTTTAGGTTTGGATCTGATTTGTTCTGGGGTCCCCCCACAACAGAGGGTATATATTAATCGAATGGTGGCAATGTATTATATAGTGGTGAAGCTCGGATTGTTAGTTTCATACTTCATTTTTTGAAACCGAGGAGGATCACGCGAGGGATTTTCTGCCATCCTTGCGTTGGTTTCCAATGGAAGCATGAAATCACATGAAGCCACCATCGCGGCTCCAGCTACTCCGCGATGGCGCTGGCGAAACGCTACTTCAGGGCGGAAAACACGGGACGGGCGGGGCTGTCCAGCAGCGTGTGCAATGGCCAGGCGGATAGTGGGGGTCGGGAAAAGGGATGGAATTGAATGGGAAATAACATTGATTAGGGTCTCTTTTCACGAAAGCTAGCTTCTGCTAGCTGAAGTCCCTCTTGCTTTAGCAAGGTACTGCGGGGGGCCTGGAATCCCCTCAAGTCCCGTCTGGGAGGTGAACCAAGAAAACACAGCTGTGAACTAGGACAGATGTGGGAAAACCCATGATACAGCCAGCAACATAGTTGACTGGAAGGTATCACCAACCATCATCAAGGTAAAGGAGGTTTTCAAATACCTTGTAGGGTTGGAAAAAGATGTTGGCCATTGGTTTTTGCTTGCAAGCAATTCTTGAAATTCTGTCCATATTATTTGAGCGCATCCTACGGAAACAGTGTAAATCACCAACATTTGTGATAGTGGCTTTCAACCTTGAGGAAGACATTTTCTTTCCACAAGAATCCCCTCCAAAACTCTCCATTTGGACGTGTCTCAAACTGGAAGATGCCCGGATGCCCAAATACGTGGCCATCAAGATGATTTCTGAAGTAATTAGGAATAATTCGAGACTTCATTCCTCCACTCATCCCACTTTTTCATCCTTTTTCCGCAAATTTCCCCATTTTAATATATTTTAATCCCATGAAATCCAGCCGGTGAAGGCCTACCTCTTTGGCGGCCACGATGGGCAGAAGCCCCTGAAGACGGTTCAGAGCTTCACTCCTGAGGCGGTTTGTACCGCAGGATTTCACAAAATCTGGTGTAACGGTTAAAAGCATGGTGAATCATGGGAGAATCATGCTCAATCATGTGATAAACATGGTGAAATGATGGGATAACAATTGGAAATGATGGGAGAATCTTTGGTTATAATAATTGTTTTTCTGTGGCCAAAATTTGAATGCAACCCGAAATCCCACGAAACATGGTCAAAGAATCATTCTACCCTCCGGTGCAAAGATGGCTTGAACAATCATCCGCTGAGATCCATTGAGTTCGATGATCGCTGCGAGGATAGCAGTGGCAACTGGAAGGACGTGCCCAATATGTTGGCGCGACGCAGCTATTGCAGTGCCTCTGAGCTGGAGGCCGATGGCACATCTATTTGTTGGCACAGGTATATAATCCTATAGTGGCCTTATATAGATTATAATGATTTATCGGGTTTATAGGATTTAATGGGATTTTCATGGGATTTTATGGTGATTTAATGAGGTTTCATGGGATTTAATGAGGTTGAATGGGATATAATATTATCTATGACAGGTATATAATTGGCACACACACACACATATATATAGATATTATCCCACGGAGATTTATAGGGTTTTATGGGTTTTACTGTAATGAGATGGAATGGGATATAAGATATGACTGATATAACTAACCAACTTGATGTAATGCGGTAAATCCAATGGGAATGCAAGGTGATTTAACGGGATTTCATGGTGATTTCATAACTTTTATATAATGGGATTTTAGTTGGATGGGCTGTGGTAAATCCTATAAGAAACCATCCCATTAACCAATCATGACTGGGGGTGATACTAAAAATCATCTCGAACATAGGGGCATACCCAATTTCATAAATCTCTATTGGGGATAATTTATTATTGACTTTACCTATCATATAGTGAGCCCCAAAAGCAGAGTTTAGTAATGTACGACTATGTTTGTGGGATTTTACCAACTTCTATCTTTTTTGGGTTGCTATAGTGTATACATACATATATATATATATATATCTATATGTATATGTAGTGTATTTATGTGGGGATGGATCAGAACCTATTAAACCACATTGCAGTGCTGCAGTACCCCCGTACCGAAGATAGAAGCTGGTAATCCCACTGGGAAAAAAGACATCGTAGCAAATCACAACTTTCGATCTCTCAGGGTGTCACTCTCTCTCTGTCTCTATCTCTCTCACAATACGTATATATATATAAACATAATGTATTTATGTGTATCCATATGTATAATTATACTATAGACTATAAATAGATAGATGAATAAATAAATATAGGGATAGATACAGATAGATATACAAATAAATATATATATATATATATATGCATATATGCATATACAAATATATAAATATATAAATATATAAATATATAAAAAATATATAAATATATATAAATATATATAAATATAAATAAATATATATACATATATATATATAAATATTAAAACATACTATAAATCTATAAATAAATTAAACAAATGAATAAATATATAAATAAATGAATATATATATATATGCATATATGCATATATGAATATATATATATATATAAATAAAATTTTCAAAAAGTCTATAAATCTATAAATAGATAAATAGGTTAAAAAAAATATGTTTATGAAATTATACTATTTATACACATGGATACATCTATTCTGGTCGCTTCGCGGCGACAACCGTCCGCGACGGAGTGTTAGCTCCGAAGTTCCAATAAAACCATATATGTTCTATGTTGGGCCGTATTGCTGGGCCTATATTGGCCATGGTGAGCCATGTTGGGCCTATGTTGGGCCTATGTTGGGCCTATGTTGGGCCTAT
>Ga0126342_10010920_pt1 | contig 16235 bp, 14 predicted proteins | sample Cyp1metagenome_FD_92528 | JGI IMG/M metagenome (GOLD analysis project Ga0126342, IMG submission 92528) | Coral microbial communities from Lord Howe Island, Old Settlement Bay, Australia - Cyphastrea 1 metagenome | ecosystem: Host-associated > Invertebrates > Cnidaria > Coral ... | reverse complement strand
AGGAGTAGTAGGAGTAGTAGGAGTAGTAGGAGTAGTAGGAGTAGTAGGAGTAGTAGGAGTAGTAGGAGTAGTAGGAGTAGTAGGAGTAGTAGGAGTAGTAGGAGTAGTAGTAGTAGTAGTAGTGGTAGTGGTAGTGGTAGTGGTAGTAGTAGTGGTAGTAGTAGTAGTAGTAGTAGTAGTATGATTTAATAAAATTGATTTAATATGATTTAATATGATTTAATCTCCAAACAATGGATTTAATGTGGGATTCACACCCTGGCCATACACAACTGCCCAGCCATGATGTGCTCCTCTTGGCGGGGTACTTCGCACTGTAACTCTGGATCACAGCATGGCCATCTAGTCACATATGGTCTTAATTTTTGCAAACAAACAAACGTACCCTCTGGTTATTTAACATAGCCATGGTATAGATGGCCCATTTATAGATGGTTTACCTATCAAAAATGGTGATTTTCCATGGCTATGTTAAATAACCAGATGGTACATTTAAGCACGCAATTGGGATTTCACACCAATCAAACACGTTTCTTTTCGGGGAAATGGGACCCAGCCCAAAACTGGGACATTTGCCGAAAAAACACATGTTTTGCAAACCAACTGCGGGGATTTAGCGCAACAAGATTGAACATCTCCCCGCGGGGAGTGAACCCACCTTTGGGGGAGATCACCTTTGAGGGGTTGAATCATCTCATGGATATGTTGGTAGTTGTAAGCTGTTCCATTCCTGAGAAACATGGATGTGTGGCAGACATGGGCACACGGGCACATCTACAAACTGGCCGTGGTGACCAAAGCGTTTACAACTGGGGTATCCAAGTGGGCAAAATCAAAGCTATCAATATGGCTATGGATTGACATCAGAAATCTCTTGGATAGATATCCTGAATCAACAATACATCTATAGACACTAATCCCTCTTACTAAACCCCCCCAAACAAAAAAAACTAGGGTCCGTCTCCAATTTTGGAAAATTTGAGGTTGGCCAATTTGATTTTTAATTGATCCCCTTTAGAAACCAATTTAAAAATGAAACTACCATTTCAGGGCTTCACCCCCTAATAATAAAAACAAGTCAACCCCGGGGTGTTTTTTATTTGGGTCCGTCTTTTAAGGTCGAAAAAAAAACGTATTTTATATTAAGGTTTTCAATTTAATATTAGGGAAAAACTTCGAAATCCAATTTTTGGCAATATTTTAATTAGATTTTAAAAGGAAATCTAATCGATTTTGAAATAGAACAAAATCGTTTTTTATATTAGGGTTTTAATCTACTATTAGGGGGAAGCTTCGAAATCCAATTTTTGGCAATTCTTGGCAATATTTTAATTATATTTTAAAAGGAAATCTAATCGATTTTGAAAAATAAAAAAACATATATTAGGGTTTAAAATTTACTATTGGGGGGAACCCTAATAATAAATACCCCTAATAATAAAAACTACCTGAGGTGTTTATTATTTGGGGGGTTAGTATTAGGGGGAAGGGATTAGATAGATGAAAATATAATTCGATAGATTTGTCCACGGCACAGAAGCGAACCAACCAACAAATTTGGTACAACCAGGCTTGCAAACTCCGGTGAGATTCGAGTACCACTTAGATGGGTTATCACCACCCTCGCAGGGTTCATATACCGGTTACACGGTAGAACGTATTGGAGTTGTTTTCCTTCCACAGCAGTAAATCGCTGGATTGGTTTAAGGGAAAATCTACAGTAAAAGTTTATATTTCATGGGGAAACCATGGTTTTCGGTTTTGATTTTCCCTTCAACCCATCGAACATCAGCCATTTCTAGCTGATTTTCTCCTTAAAGACCTTCCATTTATAGGGGTTGTCCCAGCCACGTTTGATTAAAACATATCAAAACCACCAGTCAATAAGCTCTTGACTCTTGACTTCCGGTGCGAAGGTGGATGTGCAGATCCTGCCACAACCCATCCCTCCTGCAGCGCAGGCTGCGGGAGTCTCGTGTTGCACTATCATCAACCGAACCGAACCACACTAATCTTGGGATGAGTGGTGGTTAGGAGGTGGAAACCACTAACCAAACAATTATACACAACTATAGAGATGTATGTATATATATATTTGTTTATGTGCACAGCAACTAGCGGTAACCTGGTGTATGGCGATGGGTCAAAATCATCTCCCGAAATAGATGGTTTCATACTGAGAATGACTTGTGGGCCCATTCGTACCTAGCCCCAATTTCGACCCAAACCCAGATAGCACGATTTTTCTTCAGCAAGAAGTTTCTTCCTGTGAAATTCATGGGATGTAATATCTAATGATGGAAATGCCAATATCCACACCCAAGGCGGAATATCACCAACGGAAATGGGATTTCATCAAGAAAAATGCTGGAGATCTTCACTAGGCATTGCTAGAGAAGTTGGGGGTGGTCATGGAGAATTAGGGAACTCGGCATTTCTGTCCCTTTGAAACTTTAAATTTCTGACTTCGTGCATCTTCCTCCCTGTTTGATTTTCCAAGAAACCCACGACTTGGCAAATGTCGTAACTCTAGAATGGAAAAGAAAACTGGATATCATTCAAACTTTCCGTTTGAGATGCAATCATCCATTTTAAATCCTAGTTTTGAATCGTTTTTCCACATCCGGACATGGCATCTATAAATCATCATCCTTCCATGGGTCCATGGGGGATCAGGCATTATTGAAAAAACATATCCATTTGCAGCCTACAATGTGGTGCCCCATAGTTATAAGTTGGTTTATAAGCCCCAGTAACTATAGTTATAAGTACCATAAACCATAGTTATTGGAGTTATAAACCAACTTAGCTATCTTGGAGGCCTCACATTGTAGGTATCTAGGTATTCATGACCAGGGCTCTAGCTTTGATAAAACAGCTGCACGCCTTGGTATATGAAGGGCAATCCCACTGCTGAAGCTGCTGTAGCTTTTAAGTCTCAATTTTTAATAGCCTTTTCCAAAGGCTATTTCAGAGATAACCTTCCACTTGATATATTACCCTCCGGTAAATTCACATAGACCCCGAAGATCAACAATTCTTAAACATAGACCTTGAACTAATCATCCGCTAACAGGTGTTTAGCAGCCACTGCTCACCTTATTTTGGGAAATTTTGCATCGTTGAGATTCAACCTGCTGTTCTAAAACGTCTACAGTAGCCAGGCCGGAATCGAGGCTGCAGAAGCCAAGAAGGAGCAGGGTGCAGATGTGCATCAGCAGGTGCGAACCAACAAAAAATGCCGGTGGGATGGGAGGTCCGAAAAAACACATGGGGATTGACTGGGATTGACCTATTAAAAATAGGGATTTACTGGGATTGAACTGGCCAAAAACGGTGATTTGATGGTTGAATGGGATATTCATGGGTATATGTTTTGGAATACAACTGCCCAGCTATATCCAATTTGGGTTTGTCTGAACCTTGGGGACACGCCCAGCTGAGGAAATTTTGAGATAGATATGCAAAACCTATGGTTTTCCAAGGAACATGATCTGAACATGGTGAATTTTCCATATATCTGGACTAATGCATACGATAATTCTTGGGATTTCTACTGGTCGAATCCCTGTTGGAATTGCTTGATCTCAATTTTCGGTCATACATTTTTTTTTCCTCTAAGCGTTTAAATCATCAAGTGGTTGTCTTGAAATTTGGGAAACCCATAAACCCCTGTTTTCTCAACCAGGCTGTGGCCGCAGCGGGCGCCACTGGATCCTATGTGGCTCGACTCAGCTTGACTGGCGACCCGATGATTTGATGGTTCCTAGGGGAATGATGTCAAGTTGATCCATCAATTCACTTTTTTTTTCCTCATCGAAACTGTGTGGGACCTGGCAAGTTCGGATTTTTTTCGACTTCGGTTTTTTTCACCAAGCAAAATGCGCATGCTTTGCGTCGTCAAAAAAACACCCAGATCTGTGGGATGGGCCTGAAATTTGACCCATCCCATGGGTTTCTGGCTCCGAATTGACAAAAAACCAGTCCGCCACTGGTTAAGCACCCGCATGTTTCCATCATTTTTTTTTCCCAGCTATATACAATCATATACATCAAAATCCAGTTCAATCCAATGACATTTGTGGGGGTCATCACATCCCCATGTCTTGCAGCTCGACCCCATCATCGCTGAGAAACTCACCATGTTTCGTCCATCTTTTGAGGAAGTTGGAGAGGAAAAGACCCAACAGGAGGCAAAAGATATGGCCACACAGGTGTGGCGCAAACTGGGGATGTTTGACCCTTGGGCAATCAAAGATGGCTAGCTGGGAAATCCAGCATTTATGGCATTTTTTTGGTGAATTTTTCCCAGCTATAAACCTCCATTGAATTCAGGGATTTCCCAGCTAGCCATGTCTGATTACCGCGAGGTGACCAGATCCGTGGGCTCTCAAAAATGCGGTGTTTCGCTGCTAAAAACATGGCAAAACTCAATGGCTCCCACATTAGATTTTGACACATACTCATCTGATGTTACTTGCCTAGCAAACTGTGTTTTTTTTTATAGCCCAACTGCAATTTGGAAACACTGCCTGTGGCAGGGTCTGGGCTACACCGGAGACACTCGCCAGGTGGCAGAATACGTGGCGCATAAGGACAGCCTGCCCATCGACGAGGTGGTCGACCTTATCCCTGAAGTCATCCCTGTACATGTCCAAATTATGTTATCCAAAACGCTAAGGTATGATCATGATCTAATTTGAAGATGTAGAGATGACCATGTCAGGGTTAGGCCAGGTATTTGGAAGTAAAACTTGGAGGTTAGGATTCCAGATTTTGATGACCGCCCCCGAGCCAGTCTTGAGGCCAAGGCTGAGGCTGAAAAGGCCGTGGTGCTTGGAAGCCCAAAGTGAGTTTTGGCGGGTTGGTGGACAACTGGGCTTGGCCAAATGGTGGTTTCAATGGTTTGAGACGAGGAAATTTAGCACGAAACCAAAGTCTCTCAAAGCGACCGAAACTTGCGGGGCCTGTCATGTCCTACCCCCTTCGATCGCCAAGGGAGGCGATCAAGGCCCAAGGGGGCCAATTTGCCGGGTGGCCGAGGGTGCCCAGGTTTTGACCATGGGGAAAGCCCATCGGTGTCGAAGATTTTGGATGATTTTGGATCCGATATGATCCGACAGTTCAGGAACTCACTGGGCATGGACCTCCAAAAGCTCAACGGTTCAATGGCACCAAACCCTCAATCCCCCTACAGGCCATTGTTGACAGCATCAATTCCAAGCCAAATGATAACATCGGAAACATTTAGAAACCGGAAAGAGAGCAGTGACAAGTTTGAAGGCGAGGCTACAAATTGTGACCCCAAGTATCAATCGTTTGGGGACGATGAATCATCACAAGTATGAGGATACACAAGAATAAACCACCATTTGGGCATGCTGGCTTACTATCAAAACTATTGCATGTCGTATCCGCATTTCCCATACATTATATACATATTGGGTCAATATCCCATATTTAGTTTGGAGAGATGCCATAATCATATCCCGAACATTTTTTTGAACTATGACGACTACAGTCCAATGTAGATTCCAATTAAGCAAATCTAAATGGTATCACATAGATAAATATAGATATACCGATATACCATATCTATCCACAAGACATCCCTTTTTTATCACTATCCGACAGCTAGTCTCAAGGTGAATCCAAAGATCGTGCCGCCTGTGCCAGACAGCATCAAGGTGTGGCTGTTTGCAGCTCCGGGAAAAGCATCCCGGGCGGGGAAGCCATCCCAAAGTTAGTGATCACAGGTCGATGATTTCATAAAAAAATGTTTAAACATTAAACATCATTAAACTATGTTCAGACTGTATTTCTATCCACCTGTGAGATCCCCTGAAGATCCTGTGACTTTATGCTTTTGATTGAACAATGGTACCCCTTTCGCACCATCCCATGCTGTGGGCCAATGGTGTGAAAGACTGATGCATATTCCACTTCAGCAATGCCGGCCACCTAGCCCAATTCTTCGCGACCTTCCCCAGTTCCACATATCACCTGCTGGTTCAATCATGTTAGATCATTCTGAAAGCACCATGCGATGATAGGCATTTTTCAGAGATCACCTGCTTGATGATCCCCGATTTTGTCACGACCAGGTTCATCAGAGGGACATGAAGAATCCGGGTCAGGACCTGCAGGGCTTAAGCGAGCTTGAAGCAGTATGAATGGCTTGCATCTGTTCTTAAAGGGGATGCGAAATCAACTTCTGCAGAAACAAAAACAGGTCCAACAACCTTTGCCGCTGCCAGCTTTCAGTCAAATTTTCAGTCCATACATTTATAGAACTTGCCATCGCTTGAACTTGCGCCCACATTGTGGCAAGTCAATGGCACTTAGCCAGGACTGTTGGGCTGCTTGCGGCTCGAAATCTGGTTATTGCCCCACCTTTTGTGGCATTGGCGCATGTTGGGTGCCAAGTGGACAGGAAATGGCCGATTTTGAGATTGCTTGAAAAATATCATGTGGTAAAACCAATAACAAACATGACTTAACATAACTTAACATAACTTAACTATAGACATAGTAGACTTGGTAAACCATCTCCAAGATGACCTTTTATTGATGGGTACCATCAGTCAACTCGAGGTCCCCGTGGTCAGTGGTCCCTCAGGTTGCAGGAAGATGGAGAAATCCCCTGTCCCAGAGTGCCAAAATGTGGGGCTCCACAGGAGCCACGCTGCACGCTGCATTGAAATAGCCTCCGGTCATGAAATGGGGCTGGGAAATCCCCCTAAATATATAGTCTTTAATTAGTAAAATCATCTATCAATGGGAGATTTTCAATTGCCATGTTTGATTATCAGAGGGTATTGTATGCTTTTATTTTCAACCCTAGAATTGGATGAACATAGGGATCGGGTCTCTGTATCGAAGCACTATACAGCAGATTTCGTGAAGAACATCTCAAGTTTTGAAGATTTCTTTGAGTTGACATTGTGAGTGCTTGGGAAACAACATGGGCAACCAATAGTGACTAGTGCCCACTCCCTTCTCGCACAGTCTGCCGAGTTCTGAATTGGCCACCGCAGATCTTAGAAAACATGATTCAGCGAATGCATGTTTCCACTGGAGCTTCAAATGCTTTAAAACCGGCGAGGGTATGACCATGTATCACCCCTTGGGCTTCCTAGTCCTAACCATGCTCCTTCTCCACACATGGTGGGACGGTTCTTCCAGGATCTTTGCTAAAACACCTCGCGGAAAACCTTGCTTTGATTGGTCGATGTTTTGCAAAGGCGACTTTTTTTTTTAATCTCAAAAGGCCCATCCTTGGCATGTGCTCCATCGGAGTTCATCAATCCATTTGTATATTGACGGAGATTTCACTACCATTTCAAGCAAATTTTTCCACCATTGTTAAGGCAACCCGCAAAGATATAGAAACGTCACATCCTACTAAAACAATATTAATTCATATTGATACTTTTCCATCTTTTTGTGAAAGGCTATATCCTGTATCATACCTGGCAAATGACCTGTTTCCAATTTGCCAATCTTGGATACCACAAAAATATTTGGTACCCCCAAAAAATCACAGAACAGCCATTTACCATGATTTCGCTGTTATTTTTCCTCAAAACTCGACCTTTTCTGCAAGTTGCTATGGAAAAAACCCATGGCCCTCGCCACAACCATCAGCTCAGGCGTCCAACTCCGAGCGCTATGAGTGTGTGGCGCCTGCCAACGTCTTCCCCGCCGTGCGAAATCGCCAGGCTGGTGCTGAGCTGCAAAGAGCCCTTGTTGGTTGATGGCTTTAGGGGGTTACCCTCTGGTAAACATACAAACAACTATGGGTAAATCCACTATAAATGGGTAAAATCAGCATTTTGAATGGGCAAATCCACTATAAATGACCAAAACTATGGAACATCAGCATTTTTAATGGGTAAATCAACTATTTCTATGACCATTTTCAATCGGTTTTTGTATGTTTACCAAAGGGTTATACTAGCCAATCAATTGGGAATTCTCGCAATTCTAGGAACCATTTCACCCGTTTTTTTCTGGGAGGTATTATATATTTTTTGGGGAAACTGGGATTGACCGGCTGGATTTTGGATCCAGTTTTATGGATGGGAATCTCCGGCTTTATTTTCTTCACAGCTGGAATTAACATCATGTCTCACGCCAAGAACGTACTTCTGACACCGGATGCACAGTCCGATGCACAGTCAAATGCACACATAGTTACTTAGTTCTCGAGCAGCAAGTTCAGTGTGTGACACAGTTTTTTTTGCCCACAAAGGACCTCTAAGCGCGGAAAAATGCCTGTACTTTTGGGCTTTGGTCAAACTTGGACCTTATATGTCGACCCATAACCAGACATCCAGCCAGCCACCAAGACTTGCCAAGGAGGGAAGATCCACAAGATTTGGGTTTTAACACCATGTCAAAAAATCATTTGTTTCCTTTCTTAGGAATATACAACTGTCCCCCCCAAAAATATTAAACACCCATGACTAAGATGGTTTCACTTCGAAGCTTTTTCTTCAACATGTCCCTTAAATCCATTTTCATCCCCATTAGTATCCCATGACTATCCCTAGTTTTTCACCACATAAAACAGCAATAAATCTCCATAAAAGCCCATCACAACACGGTTTTTAGGCCGATTCCAACAGCACCTTTCTGGTGGTGGATGCGGGACCTGAGACGGTGGAGGAGGGTGTCCAGGGGGTAGGCATTGGATTTTGGATGGTGGCCGGGAGGCTCGGTGAAGTAGCATCAAGTCTGGGGGGAAATGGATGGAAATGGGTGGTATATCCATCCAGATATTGATCAATTGATATCCAGATATTGGTGTATCTCATCATATCCGAATGATTATCCGAATCAATGGTTATCATCAATCAATATCAATCATCATTTCCGAATGGTATCAGAAAAATGGTAGCATCAATGATATTGATGATTTCAATTCATGGGGATCTCAATGATTTCAATATATTTCAATTGATCATGGTGATTTCAATGATGATGGATGGGGCAATGCATAACATGCTGTGGATGGTTGCAAAATCCTGCACCAGTTGGTAGATGGGCAAAATCCGATGATAATCCCGTAATAATTACAGTGTTGAATTGTGTTACCAATAGGAATCCCAACTGGTGCAGGATGGCTTGCCTATCCACAGTATCTTTGGCATATACAGCACCCTTCGGCAATCAAATATGGCTATTGGAATCCCGGAACTAAATGGATGTTTCTAGGTTGGAAAATAATCTATAAATGGTGGATTTTCCATTGCCACCTTTGCTTACCGGAGGGTAAATCCTCCATTAAAATTCATGATGTCCCCAAACCCAAACATTTCATCATGATATAAAAACACACAATCATATCATCCCCCATTTTAGATACAAGGTGTTTGGAAAACCAGGAATCTTAATCCAACATGCTAGAAACATGTTCATACTTCGGTTGAAAAACCTATTGTTGGACATTTATATCCTTTGAATTGTTGTATTTAATGTGTAAAACTCAATAATAAACCTACCAGTTAACCACGGTTTTTACCAACCATGTATGGCAATACTGGGCATGGTTCATAATTGCCACATTATACCACATTCAGGAACTGGTTGAAAACCACAGATATGACCCAAGATAAGTGGGAGAAGCACAATTTTTTCGAACATACCAAACAGGATGGCAAAGCGTAGACGGCATGGGGCACAATGCTTGGCTCATTTGGGGATAAACCTATCAAGAACACAGGAGACCTGAATTTCCAGTGTCTCTCGCACCCCAAATTCTCTCTATCTCTTCCTGGGTGATGTGGCCAATGCATGCCGATGCATGCTGATGATTGGAATGGACCAAAGGAACTACCAAAAAGATGAGCATTATGTCTAATGTGGGTAAAACAAGAATAAACCATCCCCCAGTCATCACTATAAATTTATAGGTGGTATGGTTACCATTTCCAGTCATAGCTGATTTATGGCATTGTTTTACCCCCATTAATCCCATATGAGCAAATCCTACTAATCCCATATTATCCAAGACGTGATGTTGTCTGCTGGTTGGCAGGGTTTCCACAAAACAGTTGAGCAATATGACCTTTCCAATACAAGATATGAACTCATATCCATTCGTAATGTGGAGCAATAATGTTTACATTCCCAGTCATGGGTGGTTTATGACATTGTTTTACCCATATTAATCCCATATTTCTATGGTAAACCAAGAGTTTGCACTCCAAGGGCTTGGCCCTGGTGCTGGCCTGTCTGGTCTGTTGTGGAGGTGGGGAAAAGAAGAACGCTTTCAACATCGACTGGAGTTTTTGAACGGGATTTTCATGGTGATTTAATGGGTTTTAATAGTATTTTAATGGGATTTAATGGGAATTACTGGTGTTTCACTGGGATTTAATTGGATTTTGATGGGATTTAATGGGAATTACTGGTGTTTTTAATGAGATTTAATTGGATTTTTATGGGATTTAATGGGATTTAGTGGTGTTTCACTGGGATTCCATTGGATTTTGATGGGATTTAACTGGGATTTACTGATATCTTAATGGTGTTTTACACGGCTTAATGGGATAATTATGGGATACAAAGTCGGGATATGAATGGATCTACCCTCTGGTAATCAAACTTGGCTGGCTATAAACTCCCCAAACAAAATGGAGGTTTGATAGCTGGGAACATCACCTGTCTTTCTGGGAGATTTTTAAAATCTTTTTGGCCAAAACAAACAGTTGACCCCAACCACGAGTTAAACTCATGCGCGGTTTGTTGGTGCTGATGGTTTGTGTTGGTGGCTCGAAACCCCATGAGCCCTCATGACATCGACTATTTCTATGGTGAGGGTCCAGATTTCATGCCAACAAGCCAAAGCACCAGTTAGGTGTGCTGCCTACATTGAGGCTTTTCATCCCAAAGTTGCGGAGAGCGCAGGGGTTCAAGGTATTTCTGCATTCCGCATGTCATGACGCACCATTCAGCACAGAACTTTTTGACTTTTCCCCTTGCTACCTTTAGTGCCTTCGTTTGCGTTTCTGTTTTCCTCGGCACGGGAGCGAATCTGTTCCCTTTAAATTCAGAGGATGCAAACTGCTGCAGCCACTTCGATGGTGAATAGTGGAGTCCTGTAGGGCTGGGGTTGAATTTGAATTTTGGGTCGGACCACAGGCGGGATTTGTTTAGATCTTTGAAGTGGCCCTTCAGGTTTCTTGGTGGGCCAACATGAAGAAGTGCAGGTGTTGTCCCATGTTGTACAAGTTTATATCTCTGATGCGAATGGTTTGAACATGAGTAAACCAGCTATCTGCAACTGGGACAAATTTGGACTTGAATGGAGTTATGTGTATATATATATATACATATCCACATTCCGTTGTTGACTATGCGAATTTGGTTGGCTAGATCCCACATTTGCCTCATGGTGAACTATGGCTCCATGTTTCGTTGGCTATATCCCAACTATGACATCCGAGTTTTTGCTTGTTTACTGTCCCAAAATTGGTGATATACCAACTGTTGCTTTGTTCTAGTTGGAATCTCCAGTTCTAAGTGGACACATACAACATCATACAACTACAGTTGTAGGTTCTATCTCAACTTGTGGGCTTGACAACCATGGTTGTAGCCATGAAAGCAACGTCAACTGCCAGGCTGGTGCCTGTTTTCTGGAGCCGAGAAGAAGAGCAAGGGACAGACGCGAACAGCGGGAGCCGAGAGACTCAGATGAGTGACCACTTTGGTCGATGGATGGTTAAATAATGGGGGTTGTACCGGGGATATTCACCCCAGAAAATGCAACCCAGAAAATGCAGGGATGTAATGGGATATGGCAGTGTGTCAAAACCTTGTACCCCTGTAGTTCACATCAAAATAGCTGGGTTAAAATGGATGTTCATCCCATTAAAAATGGTATTAAAATAGGTATTGATCCATACCCATATCACTGGTGAGCTAGTGAAAATGGTGCTTTGACACCGTTTTTCAGGGAACGAGGTTCTTTTCCCCAGAGTTAGGCTTCGACCCGACCATGGTGCAATGAGCCATGCAGATTTTCACCCATCGGATCCATCGGGATTCGGTGGCTGGTCATTAGGGCGACGCAGAAATGGCTGGGCACTTTTTCGACATTTTCACCAGGAGTTGGAAATTTTGGGGACTTGGGACAAACATCTTTGTATGAAAAAACGACCAAGATGGCGTCAATTCTTTCCCCTTTGCATTCAAATGTGAACTTGGAATTCGACAAAGACGAGCAATTGAAGTTAGATGTGTCGCACCTTGAAATGCCATCATGAATGAACAATACTGAATAGTTGAGGGAATACAAGAGTTGGAACGATGTAAGCAAACACATGGTTGGCTAGTAGAGCAGGGAGGAAGATCTTTTGCTTCATCAGGATGATGATGACGACGACGACGACGACGATGATGATGATGATGACGACGACGACGAGGAGGGAGGAGGAGGACGACGATGATGATGCTGATGATGAGGACGGCGATGTTGACGACCACCACGACGACGACGATGGCGTCGACGACGACCACGACGACCACTACGACGACGACGGCGCCGCCGACGACCACGACGACCACTACGACGACGACAATGAAGGTTAGTTAATAACATATTCAACTTTTGTGCGTCTGGAATAGTGGGAGATACTGCAACCATTTCAGTTCCTGGTAATGGTGAACTCTCCAAATGTAGTAAGAAAGGGAGGGCTATTTATTGGAGGAATTATTTTTGATAAGGTTTAGTTTTTTTGGATTCTTGCTTTTCCGCTGTTCCTGCTTCTCTGTTTCTCTGCTTTTCTGCTTCTCCGCTTTTTGATTTTCCTGCTTCTCTGCTTCTCTGCTTTTCCTTTTTTTGCTTTTCCTGCTTCTCTGCTTTCTGCTTCTGTGCCTTTCTACAGTCCGTCTACTTTCTTCTTTTTCTGCAGTCATGCGTTTTTGCTGCTCTACTTCTTCCTGCTCCTTTGCTTCTCTTCTTCCTTTCTTTACTGTCTCTTTGCCTTTCTTTTTCTTTTGCTTTATTCTCTCCTGTTTGTATCCTTAATGAAACCCTCGAGAAACCCTAGATGAAACTCAAAAGACACCCTCCTAAACGAAGCCCTACAGGCCCTACAGATACCCTAAATGACACCCCGGATGACACCCTAAATGAAACCCTAAATGAAACCCTAAAGATACCCTAAAGATACCCTAGATGACAACCTAAAGATATCTAAAGAAACCCACATTAACGTTTGAACTACCAACATGTAGCAAATACTATGCACGATGAGAGGTTGAAGTGCCCAAAATATAGCAGCAAATACTGTGCAAAATGGAAGGTGAACATGCTAAAATGTAGAAAAAATCCATGCAAAATGACAGGTTCCAGTTCCAAACTGTTGCAAATACAAGGCAAGTAGTACCAGGAAAGAAATCCCCCCCAAAAAACCAAACCTTATCAAAAAAAAAACTCCAAAAACTATTCTTCACCCTTGGGAAAGCATACAGCCGCGTTTTTTCAACAGCCCTTTTTCATGCTTTTCCATAGTTTCTTCCATTCTTTCTCATTGTTTTTCATGGTTTTGTTCCATTTATTCTTCATGGTTTGTCATCTTCTTTCCATGTTTTTTTTTCCCCCATTTTTCCATCTCTGGTTGGTGGTGTGAGTGTTTTACGGACGACACCCTAGCTCATCCCCTTAACTGCAGGGGTGGGGTAGTGGCCCGCCTGTCCGCCTAGTGTTGCACCCGGGTATTGAACCCGGGTCTGATGCATGAGGGATGCGTCTTATCCACTAGACCATACCTGCCTTCTTTTCTGGTTGGTGGTTTCAAATATTTGGATTATTTTCCATTTCATATATGGGACGTCATCTTTCCCACTGACTTTCCGCTTTTTCAAGATGGTTAAAACCACCAACCAGTTTTTCCTTTTTTTTTTTTCCATTTTTTTCATTTTTTTCATTTTTTCCATTTTTTGCATTTTTGTTCCATCTTCTTCATGGTTTTCCATCGTTTTTTTTCAGGGTTTTGGCCATGGTCCTTCCCAGCCCCAACGACGCAGTCACCCGCGGCCAGGTGATCGTTTCGAAATCCGACGGTGAAGACCTGGAGCTGCAGGTGCCGATGGGAGATGACGAATACCATGGCTTACTATGGTGCATATATATATATATATGTATATATATATATATATATATGTATGTATATTATTTATATATGCATATATCTATGTATATTATATATATATACACATATCTATGTATAATATAGTAATATAATAATATAATAATATATATATATATATATATTATTTTATACTATTGAAAAACCATGTTAATACCATGATTTACCATGGGTGACTATGGTTTACAGTACTATGTTTATACTATGAATCATGGTACCAAGCATAGTATAAATCATAGTGTAAACCATCGCAAATAATAGCAAATACTTGTTTCTTCTGCAAAATCACTTGGGTGATTTACTGTATCACTAAAGACATTTCGATGAAGTAGCAGGTTTACCTATATTTGTATCTTCTTGAAAGCCACTTGTTTTGCTTGGTGACAATGTTGATGGTGAGATGACATCGATGATGGTGATCATCAGATGGTGGTGATCATCAATATCAACATCACCATGTGACCATATGAACGTATTTGAAATTGAGGTACATGCCGCCCAAAAGAAACAATTTTCATTGAACGAGCAATGATTAACACATGGATGTGGGGGGTACCCAATTTTCAGACGAATCCAACTCACGTTTTTGTTCGTGAATTTTTTATTATCCCCTTGAAACGCTTGGTTGACGGTCGTTTGTCCACATTGTCCCATGATTATGGTAATTTCATCCCCAAACAGGGGTCTGTTATGGGGTTTTCCACATTATATCAAATTATATTCATTGTTTATATAAGGATGTTTAAGCATTATTAACCATGTTTAACCAGTATTACCGATCATTAATCATTATGAACTGTTAACCATTACTGATCATTATTAACCATTATTAACCATATCTATAACCATTATGATCCATTAATTTACCAAACCACCAGCCAGCCAGTTATGGTTAGGTAAAATTATTAACCCATCACCATCCCCATATTAACCATTATTAACCATCATTATTTCTTGGCTTCCCCACATATTCCCATCACCGTTCGACGCGATCGGCTCAGCCAAGACGTTGCCAGGAGCCCCTGAGAGCGGCGAGCGCTTCGGCTCCTGTACCGGGCAGCCGTGCCATTGGTGAGGCCTTCCGACCTCGCCGCTGGCCGCTGAAGGATGGTCAGTTACCATCCCTCACAGTTACCACTTCTACAAAATTACATGGTTTACCCTCCGGTAAACTAACATAGCTATTGCAAATGGCCATTTATAGTGGATTTTCCCATTAAAAATGGTGATTTTCCATAGTTATGTTAAATTACCAGAGGGTATACCATAATAGTGAACATTTACAGATGGTATAAACCATCGTTGACTCTATCCTTTCAATTGAAAAATTCGAATTCATCCCCAATCTGTTACAATAAAATGGCAGAATTATGTGCTTACCCAATGTTAGTAAAGCAGAAGTAAACCATCCCCACATTTACCATTTTTATGGGTGGCATAAACCTTCAAAATATGGATGGTTATGATGTTGCTTTACTAACATCGGAGTGTTTCGTCTGGCTTTCTTGATATGAAATTGATCCAAGCAGACTTGTTTGGACATTCTTGGGTGCGTCATGGCAGGAAGGGGTTGACACAATTGAAGATGTTTGCTGCAGCAGGTATCGCGCAGTGTTACCAAGAAAAACTTGTTGAAATTGCGGAATACCAAAACGGGATTTCGTGTGGATCAGTTGCATAGACCAAACAGGAAACACACATCAATTTTCCAAGATGTTTTTGCGACAGGTCTGGGACGATTTCGATACTTCTTTGCTCCCCAAGACCTGGAAGAGCACCAAACATGAACCCAATTTTGGAATATTTTGGATGGTTAGATTCCTTTCTTGATTATTGATTACTGAATGACTAAATCCACCATTTCTCCCCCCCATAAATGCCATAGCCCCTCACCTGCCGCTGCAGGCCCCTGCCGCACCAGTGGTGGCACCCGCACCCGCGTGAGCGACGGGAGTTTTTTTTTTTTTTTTTCGGGCCCCGGTCCGAACAAAATGTTCAGCTGGTTGGTGGTTTTGAACATGAATTTATTTTTCCATAAACTATTGGGGATAATCCTTCCCATTGAATAATATT
>Ga0126342_10010919_pt1 | contig 16236 bp, 7 predicted proteins | sample Cyp1metagenome_FD_92528 | JGI IMG/M metagenome (GOLD analysis project Ga0126342, IMG submission 92528) | Coral microbial communities from Lord Howe Island, Old Settlement Bay, Australia - Cyphastrea 1 metagenome | ecosystem: Host-associated > Invertebrates > Cnidaria > Coral ... | reverse complement strand
CTCTCGCTGAAAAAATCAAACGGTTGTCGAGGGAAGGACACGGTCGGGACAGGGTGTCTTTGAACTATAGGTCATTTATTTTTGGGAAACTTCCGCCGCCGGCTTGCCCGGGTCTATGTTATAATCATAATATTATGCAAGACTATTGGGCGGCAGAAATGCCGCCGGCGGTACGTCCAGTTATGTCCAGTTTTGCCTTGCGCGGCTTCTTTACTAACTAGATGTCATGAATGCTGAAGGCTCCGCGTCATTAAAATATTTGCTCCGCGTCATTATGTACGGTCACAACGTGACTTCAAGGTGCACTTGCATCTTGCTGGTGCTCATCATCCACAGCGTTATATGTGCAACCCTGCCCCTGGTCTTATTCAAGTGCATGTCTTGCAGGTGGAAATGCTTTTTGAGCTGTGGAGCTTTTCTATACTTTTCTATACTTTCTAGCAAAAAAAACTTCAAAATGAACCGAAATGCTCCATTCCAAGATATTCCAAGCAGCCAGGCCAACACGGATCGGGCGGTCAGAACGAAAGAACGCCTGCTAGGCCTGCTAGGCTTGTTTTTTGAAACCAGTGGCTCGCAAATTTGACACATAAATACAATCGAGTCAAGCTCAAATGCTTGCTGTATTGAAGATGCTTTGATGAAGAGCAATCAGCTAAACGATTTTGCACCCCGCAGGGACATCAGAGCAGCTCTCGCAACCTAACATTTCCATCCTCAGAGCCACTGGCACACAGCTTTGCCTCAGCGAATCCACTGCCCCAGTTCATCCCTTGTCCCCGTCTAAATACATGCAACATGTGGAGAACACCAAGAACTTTAGTCTTCCCAGCTGAGATGTTACCTCTTGCATGTGTGCGAAGGATGCACACAGTGCGCCGCCACAAGTGCACGATCATGGCAAATTCTCTGTGAATCCGGGATCGCTCCCAGGTTTGGCTCACTTATTTTTGCTGAGCAGCATCTGGACTGAAAGCCAAAGCATGCAAAGGCCCTCGGTGAAACTAACAATATGCAAAGAATGTGTAAGGAAAGGAGGAAAGCTTGAGCAGTACCTTTCGAAAGAAGGGGCACGAAAAGTACACGATGCCCAAATTTTAGTGAAGTGCATGTCCAAAATAAACGCAAATCTTCGGGTAGCACAGATCACGAAGGCTGAGTTTCGGGCCAAAATGGCCTCCCTTTCGGCTCTTGGGGTCCCACCTTGGCATCAAAAGTGCGGGTCAAAGCTGCCTTGGTAGTAAACCAGGATCTTCTTTCCATTCCGTCCATTCCTTTTTCTATGAGGAGCCTATGAATGATCACAACGCATCAACTGCTCCGCTTGATGTGCTATCAAATGATCTGTGGAACACACCCATTGGAGGCTGCACCGTACGGAACATATCTGTGCCCGTCCTTTTTAGCCCATATACTTAGTTGTATTGCTGTGAATCACGCCATCTCTAAGTGCTGTCGCCACTGGGGCAACGTGTGAACATCAATTCTGAATCTTTCCCAGGCTGCAGGCCTTTACATCTTTGGCTGATGGCTGAGGCCTTCGCGCTCCTTCAGCAGGATAATGCTCCAAACCTGTCCGTATCTGTTTGATCTTGGACACGGTTGAACGGATCGAAATCGAACGGCAAGAGTGCATGTATCGAAGCCTGAATGTGCTGTTTATCAATTCCCCCGCGGGAAAGAAACCATCCGTTTTCGTCTGCGGATAGTTGCGGCCATGTTGCCAAGGGGAACCACAGAATCTGCAGTAGAAGTGCGGGCAAATCTCAGTGGTATCGGCTCAAACCTCACAATTCAAGAATGCTTCTGGCTGCTTGCAGGTTGTTCCTGTGCTATCTATTCACAGCATCCCCAATCTGCAGTCAGTGCAGCTCTTTCACGACAGGACCGGCTGGCGACCCAGTGAACACCAAAGCCAGCGTTTCAAGCATACTATGGCCACGGCTGATCAACATCAGTTCCTGCCTGAATGCAAGTACAACTATCCGTTACCCAAAATCCTCCATGAACTGTTGGCTGGCACAGCCTTGCATTATATTGCAAGAATGGATTCCTTCTGATTTCTTGACCCGCACGCATCACACGAGCATGACATAGCATGACCTTTTGTCACATTTTGTCACATTAAAATCGCATTAATGCCGTCTAAGGCACCCCAACCAGGGCCACATCTCTGGCATCCTGGCCACCACCTGCTAGCAGCATGCAGCTGCCCTCGGCATCCTGCCCAGCTCACAAAGTTGAGAAGATTGCGAGACCCTCCAGCTATCGCTCAAGTAAGTTTTAAAGTCAAATAAGTCAACAAGAACAACCAGAATATCAGCGAACAAATGTGTTGAGACTGAAAAATCTGAAAAATGCCTGCAACATGGCAGATAGACTGTAGGAGAACGGGGGTGGGAAGGGCGAAAGAACATCAAGAAAACAAGTTGCCTCGGTCCCTCTTAGAGTAATTATATAATATATATATAATAATTACATCATATTCAGTATACCTGCTCCTCTGCAGCTGCTTGCTGGAAAGTAAGCCTTAGTTTGCAAAACAAATCAAAATTGTTGCTTAACAAGGACATATTTTTGCCCATACTGTGTGACAGTGAAGCAAAACGATGATATTTTGCCGAGAGCCACCTGCCACTGAGAAACGATGGCCTAATTGCGACGCAATTGAGTGGGCGGTCACATGTAAAGTTCCGCATCAGCTCCGGTGTCGGTTTACCACCTGCAAAGCGAATTTTGCCCAAACCCACACCCGCTCCCAAAAGCCAAGATTTACGTTGCCCATGTGCCTAGACATTGGCAGGAGTGGATGTCACCAAATGTCACCAAGGTGTTAGATGGACCGATGATTCCGATGATTGCTTTTGGATGCTTTTGGATGCTTTTAGCATGTTATGCATCTCCCCGCGGGCCTCCCATGTCATCAAAGTCACTCTCCTCATCATCACTCTCAGGCCTTGCCAAACACCAAAGCCGCACCTGCGCTGCCAGGTCTGCTCAAAGTTACAGAATCTTTTGATATCCTCTGGGCACAAGCAAAGCACTTCCACATCTTCACAGTGTTTCACTTCAATCCTCAGCATCCTCAACATTCTTGAAGCATTCTTGAAGCATTCTTGAAGCATTCTTGAATATATAGTTGGATATATAGTAATTAGATGTAACTACTACAGTAGTCATGATGACTTCACTGTTAGTCGGGTAGCCGCCTCATCCCCCGTTGCCAACTGGCCTCTGACTGTGTCAACTTGGCTGTCCCGCCTCCATGTCTTGTCTCCCGCATGATGCCAGCAGTCTGCCATCAGAATGTGGGATGGCAATCTTGGAAACGGCATCCTGCATGGGCGACAGACAAGCTGCGGGCCGCAAAGGGGGGTCCAAGTTCACCCAAGCAATTGCCAAGTTCAATAATGTAAATAACTGACATTCTACTTGTGTGCTGTGAATAGTTCACACCAACATATACATACATACATAGCATATCATATCATATCATATCATATCATATCATATCGTGCGTGTTCATGCATCGGTGCCACATGGAGAAAACACATGTCCGTCGCTCTTGGGCCTCCCTATTCGAAGTCTTCACGCAAATCAACATGCTTCTATAAGTTCCGTAAGAGTCTAAACGTCTAGAAAGATCTAGAAATTCTACTGCATATGTTTCCCATGTTTTCTCATTCAACAAGGCAAGGCAATGGCAATTCACCAGGATCTCCTCGTGGGCAGGTAATCGTGCCACCTCCGACCCAGTAACTGCATCCCAGAAAACCACCAGGCCGGCTTCCTCAAGGCTCGGTGTAAAAAAACAAAAAGAAAAACAAAAGATCTGTAAGGGTCCGAAATCAGTCCGAAATGGTTCTCAAATTGCGAGTGTAGAGGGTGTGGAGAGTTTCAGATGGTGGTCCCCACAAAATGAGGCCGAGATACATGGACAGAGCACAGCCATTCTCTATAGGGACCAGCCCAAGCAACTTGGGTGGCTGCAGATGGCAGCCTTGATTTCAAACCCCGCAACGGATTCGCAAGTATCGAAATGTGCATTTATTTGGTATCATTGAGTTGTTTCAAAAGGGCCGAAAGACACCTATCGAATGCAACCCAACCTGATTGATCTGAGCGCCCCTGCTTTGGAACTGCAATGGAGGCACAGCATCTGGAAGTCATGGCCTTGCAAGAAGTTCTATGACCCAATCAGTTGAATTAAGATCTGGTCATGATTTGGTCATACCTTCTCTCTACTCTCAGACTCTCAGTCTCCCACACCCTGGATGTTGATGAATTCACAAACTTCGATTGCCGCTGGCTTTGCCTGACACAATGTGATAATATTTTTCAGCAGTGTCAACACATTCTGAATGTGTGGAAGCAAAACAGTTCACAAGCCTTGAAGCCATTGCAGCAGCAAGCAAAGCGGAGGCTAAGTGAATGGGAGCACCACTCCACACACCGAACGACGCCAGGTAGCTCAACCTGGCAAATCATATGAGGGTTGCAGCAGCACAAGTATTGAATTTCCATGAATTTCCTAGCCTGATCACTGTCCCTCAGGAGCCAAATAACTGCCCTTTGATAGAAATATACTAAAAAATACTAAAAGTATCTAAAAGTATCTTCCTTCAAATCCTTTAAATTAAGCTGATACATACCCCGCCGACTACACTGTTTTCTGGATAGACAACAGGTGCCCCCACCCCCCACCCCCCGAAAATGCCCCTAGAGTATTGAAGTCATGGGGGGCAAGATCAAGATGACATCCAGAAAATCAGTCTTCGGCCCCCCAAGAAGGGACATATCTCTAGAAAATGCTAGATGCCGGGGGTTGGTGCACAAGTTTTTGTTTAAAAAAAGGTAAATACCTCGTTCTCCTGTAGAAAATCAAATCACCAGGGGTCCACTTTTATCCTACCTCAGTGCAAGCCTAAAACCACATATAACCCGCCCCAGGGGCTTCAATATTCTACACATCCAATAGGTTTATATAATTTATATCTAACCCCAAAGACTGTGAATCTCTAGAGATCCAAAGAAAAAATAAAGTAATGCGTATACAGCCGTATACCTAAAATGAAAGAAAAAGGGCGCTTTGTAAAATTAAAGAGTACTTTTTCTAATGTTCCTAAGAACACAATGAGAGTATGAGAGTAACCATACCAGGGATTCCATTCTCTAGAGGTCCTCTGGGTTGAGGTTGCCTCTTGGAGTACCGGGGAGTGAAAAGGCTATCTGCTGAAAAAGAATGTAGGGGGATGTGGAAACAGTACTGGGACATATGATGAGTTTGTGGTTAGCAATCTCATGTGTCGTATTCTGATGTATAGTATGGAGAGCTGTGGTGTTGAAATGTAGTGTGGGCATATAATGTATGGGGGATATTATGTACAGAATTGTCCTTTACGGTCCTGCTATGTATTGTTATGGTAAAACTTTGTTGTGATATGTTGTGAACTGTGGTGATAATCTTTGTTTGGTTGGCTTGTAGTTGCTAAAATTAATTCTCCTACAATGCATTGTAAATTACAATGCTCTAAGCATCTTTACATTTTGAACTGGTTGTATCTGTTTGTCACATTGTGTAACTGACATGTACATGCATTCTTTGCATATGAAGCCTAAGTGGGGGAGAATATAACATGTATACACTATGACACTATATATATAACACAATTATGATACAGTATCATTCCATGATAAGGTCAGAATGTAGTATACCCCACTATATAGACATAAACTACCGATCCAGAATCTGTAGAAAACAATTCCTGTGTCGTGACCCGCCCGATCTAAGAATATCCAAAAGATTCCAAAAGTATAAAATCTCCCACAGAGTCCAACCACAGCATCGAGCCACCTGACATAGAATCTCTGCAGACTCTGCCTCACGGGTTGGAGGTAATCGCGAGGAAAGCTGAAATCAAGCGCTGTGCGGAAATGTGTTGTGCTATGTTGTGCTGATCCAGCTTGGTCTACTGCAATGACTTCTTGCACATGCTTGTATATCTTTAAAAAAAAAGCCGGTGATTCATCATTGTTAATTGCTCTGCTTGCTGGCCGGCCTGCCAAAGGAGAACATAGTTGTCAGCTCCACAGGTCAGAAGTAGACTCCCATCATCGTTGTTTAAGACAGAGCATGCCCATACAGCACCCCTGCCAGAGAGGAAGTGTTAAAACGCCCAGAACAGTATAGGAACATACAGAAACCAGCAACAGAATCACGCCCATGCTGATGGCATGCTCAAGCTGAGTTCGAGCTACTAGAATCTAAATATTCGCCTGTGCCCCTCGTATTTGCGCAAACACCTTCAAGGCTTGTCTGTGTAACTTGCAATTCATGTGCTTGGTATCGGTGGAATCTTGTGGCTTTGCTCTCTGCATGTCGCAAAAGGCAAACAAGCTGGCCATGATAAGAGAGTGTATAGGTTTCTGGCTCTCCGTCTGGCACACTCCAAGCAATGACAAGCTTGTCCTAGCAGGAAATGCTTGGAGCATCTTCAGGCACTTTACGTTCCAAAATGTTAGAAGCCCTTTTCCATTGCCTTTGCATTGCCCGCCGTAATGCAGCAGTGTCCTTGCCACACGTGTACAGCACTTTGCCTGAATCATCGAAGGTGAGGTACGTCACTGGCCTGGAATGGCCTTGGACTGCAGATCGATTGGAATGTTCTCAGGTAATCTCTGGCATGATGAACTCGGAATGAATGGCACGACGGCGGATTGTGTGTTCAAAGCCGCTCAATACATGGTGCATGATGTACATGTAGAATGTGTGCATAACACTAGGAAGGCATCGATCGGATGCTACCTTGCAAGACGACATCGTGCTTTTGCTGCGATTTGCTGGCCTCAGATTGAACGCTGTTCTGCTTTCTTGCTTGACTTTTGAAGCCTCATAGCCTCGTAGTTTAACACTCACTCTGTGTTTTACTTCCGATGCTCTCTGATTGTCCATGATTGTAAAGCGAAGATGCTGAGACAGCTAGGCTCCTTCGGACCCTGACTGTCGTGAGCTGCAAGGGCTTGCGCTCTACGTCTGGCGCTGGAGATGGCCGCAGTGATGGTGACTGCTCTGCACCTGTAAACATCTGCAAACTGCAAACATGCGGTTTGAAAGAGGCAAAACATGCAAGAAAATGCGAAGGATGGCAAAGCTGGCAAAGGCAGATTATTGCAAAGCGCTAGGGCTTCTGAAGAAGAAATGATCTGCATCTCACATTCTTTGCCCAGGGCATAGCACCCTAGAAGTCCTCAAGACAGGGAAAGTCCAGCTTTAGGCCTTTAGGCAAGCGTTTCAGCTTAAGGCAAGTCTTTCATCTCTGGCCTTCAGGGGCAGGTTGAGGAGCTGGTCTGCTGACCTCATGAGGGGCAGGGACTCGAAGTGTTCAAAGACAGTCAAGTTGGCAGATCGAGACATCTGGCAGTGCTGATTTCGCCGGACGTGCCTGGACAACTGGTTTTCCGTCTGGTCCCAATTTGGTCATTCTCCCAATAATGTCGTCAAAGTCCTGGTCGGTCAGCTTGCCTGCAACGGCCGGGCACCCAGCACCAGGCACATGTGCAAGGCAACTTCAACCCCACAGCTCATGAGTTGGAAGGAGAGACTCCTTCCAACTCATGAAGTCTCTGTCAATCTAAAACACAAACTCCAAAAGACTCAGGAAAAAAATAAAAGTTGCACCATGTCGCACCATGTCGCACCTGCCGCCCCGTAGCCCTGGGCTTTGTGGCGGGCTGCAGTCTTCTCCGCCGACTTCTCTGCATCTGCATCTTCTCCACGTCCATTGCCCTTCCGACTCTTCGCAGATGGTTCCTGTGTGACGCGCTGACCCCGAAAGACGAGCAGGAAATTGCGGAAAATTCTGAATGGTGAAGCACATCACATCTCACTAAGCCAGTACAGCAGAATTCAAATGTCCAACGCCTCGAATGTTGGTTCTGCATTCCCTCTGCCAGCTCCAGCACCTCCAGGCGGCCCTGGTGCAAGGAGAAGCATGGGGGAAACACGGCCCCGAAAACTTACATACACACACCTTCACACACTGCTGCGTTTTTATGCTCGCTCACTCACTCACTCACTCACTCTCTCTCTCTCTCTCACTCTCAATCTCTCACACTCTCACTCTCACACTCTCTCGATGGAAAACATCCCAGCAAACTGAGGAAATTCCGTGGGGGGCAGCAGAGCCTCCTTCTTCCAACTCCTCACTGGACTTTGCATTCTTGAGCTCCTTGCAATATCGTGCAATGCTGGTTGGCCACCAGAAGCCGACAGATGCATTTCCTGTGTATAAGTATGCACAACGTATGCGTGTTTTGGCGCGTACAAATACACTAGACAAAATTGGATCTTTTAAGTGATACATCAGGAACTTAGCCCTTTCACATGCAATAAGACTAGCAACATTGACCTAAAGTAGATCTCTTCGATGTAAATTGCAGGTACGTCTGGATGGCCAATCCAGATATCCCACTCTGTGACCTAGTTTCGTCGAACTGGGTCAGTCACAGAGTGCCCAGTTCCCCTGCAAGAAGGAGAGCAAAAAGAAAAAGGAGAGGGTTTACATCTATACAGATGTTACACGCACACACACCCGGCCGGAGCCGGGTCAACCCTAAAGGCAAGAGGAAGAAAAAAACGGACACAAACGACGGGCAGAAGGCCAAAACAACGCATGGGGGGGAAGGGAACAAACGGACCTCCAGAACCAACCTGCACGGCGAGACGGACCTAACCAGCACAGGGTACACACCTAAACCCCACGACACATTACAGAGGGGCACGGGGGAAGAATTAGGGACGGAATGGGGATTAGTTGATGACGGAGGTGAAACAACAGAATAATTAATGAAAAGGACCCAGTTCAACCCTAGATAACCGTGTGTTGTTCCCAAAAGGGACCGTAGTCAAATCCAGCCACCTGCCTTGCTGTTGCGAAATTGTCAAAAGCCGGGGCTGCAGCGAGGAAATGAAGTTTCTGGTTGTTCAGAGCGGCTTCACGCTTGCAGAGAGATTGTAACCAAGGTTCACAAGGGACCACAGGAGCCGCAGGACTTTGGAAAAAAAACTGACAAAAAAAGGCCCACTGTTACACTTTACGTAGACGAATTACCGGCTTAAAAATGTCAATTCACTAATCCAATCAGCCAACATTCACCCACAAAGGGGTTGCCTCCAATGGCCCTATGGCACCATGTCGGAGCCACCATAGGAATCACACTAGACAAAATTGGATCTTGTAAGTATCCATCAGGAACTGAGTCCTTTCACATGTAATAAGACTAGCGACCTAAAGTAGATCTCTTCGATGTAAATTGCAGGCACGTATGGATGGCCAATCCAGATATCCCACTCTGTGACCTAGCTTCGTTGAACTGGGTCAGTCACAGAGTGCCCAGTTCCCCTGCAAGAAGGAGAGAAAAAAGAAAAAGGAGAGGGTTTACATCTATACAGATGTTACACACACACACGCACACACATCCTGATCTGAAAGCTGCAAATAATATGGATATATATATATACATATATTTATATTTACGTGCTGTACACATACTGGTTGGATAGGTGGACGGATAGACAGATACACAGGTAGACAGATACAGACAGACAAACAGATAGATAGAGATAGAGATAGAGATAGAGATAGAGATAGAGATAGAGATAGAGATAGAGATAGAGATAGAGCTAGAGCTAGAGCTAGAGCTAGAACTAGAGCTAGAGCTAGAGCTAGACCTAGAGCTAGAGATAGAGATAGAGCTAGAGCTAGACCTAGAGCTAGAGATAGAGATAGAGATAGAGATAGAGGTAGAGGTAGAGATAGAGATAGAGAAAGAGATAGATATAGAGATAGAGGTAGAGCTAGAGCTAGAGCTAGAGCTAGACCTAGAGATAGAGATAGAGATAGAGATAGAGGTAGAGGTAGAGATAGAGATAGAGAAAGAGATAGAGATAGAGATAGAGATAGGGATAGGGATAGAGATAGGGATAGATAGATAGATAGATAGATAAATTACTAGATTAGATAGATAGGTAGGGAAGTAGATAGATAGTTAGATGTGGCTAGATAGAAAGAGCTAGATAGTTAAAAAGCTAGATAGCTCAAAAACTGCATAGCCAAAATGCTACATAGCAGCTAAAAAGCTACAAAACTAGAAAGCTACATAGCTAAAAAGCTACAGAGCTAAAAAGCTACATAGCTAGATAGATAGAGCTAGATAGATAGAGCTAGATAGATAGAGCTAGATAGAGCTAGATAGAGCTAGATAGAGCTAGATAGAGCTAGATAGAGCTAGATAGAGCTAGATAGAGCTAGCTAGATAGACAGCTAGATAGATGAAGCTTAAAAAAAATAGGGCTAGATAGATAGAGATAGCTGGGGCCAGATAGAAAGATAGAGCTAGATAGATCGATAGATACATAGACTAGATCTAGATCTAGATAGATCTAGATCTAGATCTAGATAGACAGAGCTTGATCGATAGACCTGGGTAAATACAGCTAGATTGGCGGCTAGGGCTAGATATACAGCCAAATAGATAGGGCTAGATAAAGCTAGGTAGAGCTAGATAGATAGAGCCAGATAGACAGCTAGATAGATAAAGCTAGAAAGATAGAGCTAGATAGAGATAGCTGGGGCTAGATAGATAGATAGATAGATAGATAGATAGATAGATTAGATAGATAGATAGATAGATTAGATAGATAGATAGATAGATAGATAGATAGATAGATAGGTAGGTAGATAGATAGATAGATGGAGCTAGGTAGATAGAGCTAGAGAGATGGATAGATCGATAGATCGATAGAGCTAAATAGATAGGTAGATAGATAGATAGATCTAGACAGATCTAGATAGACAGAGCTAGATAGATAGATCTAGATAGGTACAGCTAGATAGATACAGCTGGATGGATACAGCTAGATAGATAACTAGAGCTAGATATGTACAGCTAGATAGATAGAGGTAGATAGAGCTAGATAAAGCTAGATAGATAGGGCTAGATAGATAAAGATAGAGCTAGATAGAAAGAGTTAGATAGATAGAGCTAGATAGATAGATAGATAGGTAGATAGATCGATAGATAGGCTCAGATTAGTTGGGCTGTAAAATTTACATACATATATATATATTTGTCGGTTAGGACAAGATTAGATAGATAGATGAGCCAGATTAAAAAGATTGGACAGATTAGATTTAGATTAGATGATGTTAGACGCAATAGATTTAATTAGATAGACTAGACGGATAAGATGGCTAGATGGATGGATGGGCGGATCGTTAGAGAGGGCCAGATAGGGACAGGTTGGGCCAGACAGGGCCAGATAGATTACATGGATTATATCGGTTGCACAGATTACAAAGATCACATGGGTTAGATTCCATTGCATTAGGTTTTGGTGTAGGCTTAGTTTCATGTAGAGCTGGATCAAATTAGATGGGACAATATGAGACAAGATGAGACAAGATAAGATAAGATAAGATAGATAGATAGATAGATTGATTGATAAATATCTATAAAGCAAGGTAAAGCTAGAGATATCTATATAAAGCTAGCTATTAGAGATAGCTAGAGTTATATAAATAGAGATTGTTGCATATGTAAATATGTAGATCTAAAATTCAATTTAAATTTAGATGCCCGTCAAACATAGACACATCAGTAAAATTCAGTGCATATATACATGTCATTCTACGCATAATTTGTGAACATATATATATATATGCACATGCAGTATATCCTACATTGGCTTATACACGTTTCAGTATACGCTCATATACATCATTAAATATATATATATATATATGTACATATACATATACATATATATATGTGTGTGTGTCTGTGTGAGCGTGTATATTCGTGCAAAATATGTACTTACCACGCAGCATGCTGCTGAAGCGAAATGCCCGTGTATTGCACGTCTTCCCATTTGCATCCATTTGCGCTGTCTTCACTCCTTCAACATCCACTTGAACACCATGATACAGTAGATGGACAAATTATTCAAACCCAGCATCCATGAGTTGTAGGCTACCCCCTGTCCCCCAAATTTCAACTTATGGTTTTGTATCTTTGTTCCTGATCTTAGGGTTTGATTTTTTTCGTCCATTCGAAGGAGCGAACCAACCAAAAAAACAACATTGTAATTGGGGGTGCGGGGAGTTATTGGATTACAAGGGTTTGAATAATTCGTCCATCTACGGTATCTCAGGCCACTCCCCGCTCCTGCGACCTCGCCTTTCGGGCTTTCCAAAGCTCGCTGCGGGTTGCATCTGATGATGGCTCGTGTGATTCGACCGGGGCCTGACACATCTGCTGCTGTCCGATACTTGGCTGTATGTATTTATCCATTCAAATATGGCGAGGAATGCGGCAAAAAATGCTCTTGGCATCTTTGCCCCGTTCATCCTTTCTCCCACTTGCAACAGAAATAGGCCGAAACCAATTCTGCTGAGCTATGCCCAGCTATGCTGTGGACCTCAACTGCATCTTGAAACTCCTCCACTTCCTCGGTCTGCAGCTTGACTGGAAGCTGCTGCTCTTGTAGCTCCTGACTGCATATCAGGTTGCATCTGCTTTCCCTTTCCCTATCCCAACTGCCACCAACTGCCACCAACTGCGACCAACTGGTGCCCCTGTCTTCTCTGATGTTTCCGGCGGTCCTCCTTTGGAATGCTATCCCAGAATTTCGTCCTGTTTTGCTATGTCACTCAAACCCTCTTTCTTGCACAGAATCTCCATCATCAGAAAGTGCTGACTCGACCTTTTCATCTTAGCGATCCCGGCTGCTGACTTCAGGCACCGGCCTTCCAGCTGCCTTACCTTTGTCAGCTGCATAGAGCAAAAGCTTCTGAGCCTGAGTGCGATGGGGATATGGGAGAGCCACGGGAGCCAGGGTGACATCTGCCCACGTCCTGCCTGTGTCGTCACTGGCGCAGCCTGCGCACTAACAAGTACTGAGTATAATATACCACCGGTGGGTTTGAGGCAAGGCTACGCAAGAGTCTGGAATGAAGGAAGACATGGCAAGATCGGCCTGAACCATGAACTTGACTTTCTTGCCTCGGCACCACGTTCACTTCAACTTCAAGCGATTGGTCCCCCAGGAAACTTTGAAGGCTCAAGATGCTGCAGGGTCACTACTGCCAGGGCTTCCCCCTCCTTCTTCAGGTGGTTTTTGCACAATTTGCCTTGAAGTAAGAGAAAGAGAACACAAACTCAGCTTAAAATTCTGTGCGTACTTCTGTCTACATATTTTCCACACGCTATATGTGCTTGTGCTTGCGTGAGCATACGTGCACACACACAGAGATATACTGTAATACATATATATATATATATATATGTGTGTGTGTATGTATGTATGTATGTATGTATGTATGCATGCATGCATGCATGTATGTGTGTGTATGTATGTATGCATGCATGCATGCATGCACGTAAATGTCTGTGTGCGCACATTCCGTTATTATATAAATAAATAACTTTATATACATATAGCATGCACATACATAATATTACATGATCACAGAAGCTAGAGCATGCTAGAGCTGAATTCGGATTTTCCAAACGTGTCAGGGCCACACATCATGGAACTCTCCCATTCGGATTGAACCAGACGCAGGCCTCGAAAGCACAGCACATTTCAGGCTGCAGCAAACAGGCCGGGCAAAAAGTAAGATAAAACCAGTGGAGTGCTAAGTGGAGTGTGCAGAGCATATGCTGAAGACGTCTGAGGGCCAACTTGATGGTGTACTCCTTTGGCGATGTTGTTTTCATCTTGTAGGCCACCTGCCCTTCCCACCTGAACAGTCTTCAAGTGAATGGCATATCATGCGCAATGGGCTCATTGGATTGCAGAAACACTTTCAGCAATCATGCAATGGTGAGAGCAATCTTTGGTCAAGCCACGCATTCTGAAGCCGCACCCATGCAGTCAGAGAACCTCAGCCACTGAAGAAGTAAAACGCCAATGCACACTGATGCGATAAACATATTTAAAATTAAACCAGTAGTACCGCACAAGGCGGCGGCGGAAGTTTCAGAAATAGGAAACCTATAGGAGAGGTTGGTTGTTGTGAATCACGGATGGCAGAGCGCATCCACTGATGGACCGAAAGGTGGTTGGAGTTGTGTTTTTTTTTGAATGGTTGCAATGGTTGCAGCTGTATGCAGCGTGGTGTAGCGCAGTGTAGTTGTAGCTGTAGCGCAGTTGTAGTTGTAGTTGCAGTCGTAGTTGTAGTTGTAGTTGTGGCCGTCGTCGTAGTAGTAGTAATAGTAGTAGTAGTAGTAGTAGTAGCAGCAGCAGCAGCAGTAGCAGTAGCAGTAGCAGTAGCAATAGCAGTAGCAGTAGCAGTACTAGTAGTAGTACTAGTAGTAGTACTAGTAGTAGTACTAGTAGTAGTACTAGTAGTAGTACTAGTAGTAGTACTAGTAGTAGTACTAGTAGTAGTAGTAGTAGTAGTAGTAGTGGTAGTGGTAGTAGTAGTAGTGGTAACAGCAGCAGCAGTAGTACTAGCAGTAGTAGTAGTAGTAGTAGTGGTAGTAGTAGTAGTAGTAACAGCAGCAGCAGTAGTAGTAGCAGTAGTGGTAGTAGTGGTAGTAGTGGTAGTAGTAGTCGTAGTCGTAGTCGTAGTCGTAGTCGTAGTAGTCGTAGTAGTCGTAGTAGTCGTAGTAGTCTCAGTAGTCTCAGTAGTCTCAGTAGTCGTAGTAGTCGTAGTAGTCGTAGTAGTCGTAGTAATCGTAGTAGTCGTAGTAGTCGTAGTAGTAGTAGTAGCATTAGTGGTAGTAGAAGCAGTAGTAATAATAGTAGTAGTGGTAGTAGTAATAGTAGTAGTAGTGGTAGTATTCGCGGTAGTAGTAATAGAAGTAATAGTAGTAGTAGTAGTTGTTGTTGTTGTAGTAGTAGTAGTAGCAGTAGCAGTAGTAGTAGTAGTAGTTGTTGTTGTTGTTGTTGTAGTTGTTGTTATACTTGTTACACTTGCTATACTTGTTATACTTGTTATACTTGTTGTACTTGTTATACTTGTTATACTTTTTATACTTGTTATACTTGTTATACTTGTTATACTTGTTATGCTTGTTATACTTGTTATACTTGTTATACTTGTTATACTTGTTATACTTGCTATACTTGTTATACTTGTTATACTTGCTATACTTGTTATACTTGTTGTACTTGTTGTACTTGTTATACTTGTTATACTTGTTATACTTGTTATACTTGTTATACTTGTTATACTTGTTATACTTGTTATACTTGTTATACTTGTTATACTTGTTATACTTGCTATACTTGCTGTACTTGTTATACTTGTTATGCTTGTTATGCTTGTTATGCTTGTTATGCTTGTTATGCTTGTTATACTTGTTATACTTGTTATGCTTGCTATGCTTGTTATACTTGTTATACTAAATATACTAGGTGTACTAGTTATACAAGTTATACTAAATATACTAGTTGTACTAGTTATACTAGTTATGCTAGTTGTAGCAGTTACACTAGTTATACTAGTTTTACTGGTTATAGTAGTGGTAGTGGTAGGGGTAGAAGTAGTAGTTGTAGTTGCGGTTGTAGTTGTAGTTGTTGTTGTTGCTGTTGTTGCTGTTGTTGCTGTTGTTGTTGTGTAATTAGTGTAGTGTAGTGTAGTGTAGTGCAGTGTAGTGTACTGTAATGTAGTGTAGTGTGGGGTAGTGTAGTGTAATTAGCGCACTGTAGTCTAACTAGTGTAGTGCAATGTAGCTTGGTATATTTGTATAGCATTTGTATTTGTAGTTGTAACAGTAGTGTAGTGTAGTGTAGCGCAGTGGTAGTTGTAGTTGTCTATCTATCTGTCTATCTGCAAGCTTGAAAACGAAGCAATTCTGCGAGACTTCCTCAATTTTCGAAGTTGACAGCATCGAAAAACGAAGCAATTCTGGGAGACTTCCTTCAATAATGGAAAATTGATTGCAGAGCTGACGGCCTCGTGCCTATGCGTTTTGCGATTTTTCCAGTCCGTGTCTCTAAAGTATTGCACCTGCCACGACGAAGTGAAGCCAGGTCATACGAAGTGCTGCACCTGTCACCAAATCACCTTAGCAAACTTGAAGATCTCATGCTCCAAAATGCAACCTCTCAGGAAATCAGCGCCTTGACCTCCTGACATCTCTGATGAACATGTCTCTTGTATTGCGCCTGCCAGGCGAAATCCATCTTTGCGGATCTTCTTCACATGTCCCACGCCTGCCAACGCT
>Ga0126342_10010918_pt1 | contig 16238 bp, 17 predicted proteins | sample Cyp1metagenome_FD_92528 | JGI IMG/M metagenome (GOLD analysis project Ga0126342, IMG submission 92528) | Coral microbial communities from Lord Howe Island, Old Settlement Bay, Australia - Cyphastrea 1 metagenome | ecosystem: Host-associated > Invertebrates > Cnidaria > Coral ... | reverse complement strand
GCAAGTGCATGAGAACGTACAGCAGCGTAGCATGACGTATGTGTGCAAGTGCATGAGAACGTACAGCAGCGTAGCATGACGTATGTGTGCAAGTGCATGAGAACGTACAGCAGCGTAGCATGATGTATGTGTGCAAGTGCATGAGAACGTACAGCAAATGACGCTATTATCCCCCACCCCCCCACCCCCCTCGTCTATGATGTTGTTTTTAGTGTAATGTCAAAAACTGACAACAGCGGGGGCCTCCTCAGATGCCCGGCACCTAAAACATATTAAATCATATTGAATCATGTTTATTTCCCCTTCTCCACCTTCTCCCAATAAAAATTGATTTCATTCCCATCAAAATGTCCAAGCATTTCCCACCTGGGCACACCAGGGCGATCCCGTGCTCCGCTCGGGTCGCCACGTCCACGCCGCGTGGCCGGAGGGTGCCGAGCGGAGATGAGCAGCGACAGCTGCGACAGATGGGAGTTTCGTAGATGTTTTTCTAGCGGTTTTCCATGGGAAATCATGGAAACTCCCATCGAATTTTCCATGGGTTTCCATGGGAATTTCTAGAGGAAACGTAAAAATCTAGATGGGAGTTTCAATTTCCATGGGGTTCATAGATTTTTAGATCGATGTGTACGAGAAATTGATTGATGTTTACGCTTTGAATCAAAGTGTTTATTGAGTGTTGTAGAATGTTGTAGAATGTTTCATCATTTGTTTGTGGATATTTTTCTGGTGTTTGGCCAGAAATTTGGAGACAAACTTCATGTGAATATGCAAGCCAGTTTATCCATAAATGAGGATATACCCTCCGGTAAACTAACATAACTATGGAAAATCACCATTTTTCACGGGAAAATTCACTATAAATGGTGATGTTCCATAGTTATGTTAAATTACCAGAGGGTAACCATTCAGAAATTGTGTTTAAACCATCAATAATGCGGCGAACCCAATGCCATACATACTCTGCAAATCGGGCATCTCCGTATTAATACGGCGTAAATGGCCAAGGCGGCCAAGGGCCTAGTCCCTACAAGTAGGATCCCGGCCATGAAATATCCCAATTACTCCAAGTGAAGTTGGTGTGGCACCACCAACACAATGTGCTGAAAGGTCACCACTCAACATCACTCAACATTGGAAATCCCGTCAGAGTCGGAATATGACAAGTCACAAACCTCGTATATCAACGGATGCTGCGGGCAGCAGAAAGCGGATGATCCATGACATCATGGTCCAAAGGGGGTGCCTCTTTTTGGGATAACCCTTACATGGCCATGGTAATTCATTAGAAAACAAAAGGTATACCCTCTGGTTATGACTAACATAGCCATGGTATAGATGGCCCATAGAAATAGATGGTTTACCTATTAAGAATGGTGATTTTCCATGGCTATGTTAAATAACCAGAGGGTATATCTTTTCAGACCCCACAAGCAAATACGAGTAGCATAAATAGCACATGTAGCGAAGGTGAAGTTGAAAAAAAATGTGGAATCCCCGGAATCGTAAGTCGTGCGCCACAAGCCACAAAATAGATCATCACAAGCATCAAATCGGCTCCCCACACCAATTATATCCGAGCAATCCAACGCACAAAAAAACATCTTCCGAACGAACCCGTCTTTTGATGCTTGTGTATGCTGATGATCTAATGTTCCTTGCGGTCCTTGCCTAAAATCCGATTCTTTTGAAACTGACGTAAATTGAGATTGTCTGTCAAATACATACCCCAAAATCCATTCCATGGTTTATCATCTATCGTCATTGTCCCTCCAAAAATTGCCATCAAGTGGGGGTAGCTCACTGCACAGTGAAGCCCTTTCCGCATGTTTTGCGCCGCGGGGCCACCTGCATGGGCAACCTGAATGGAGCGCTTCGTGCTGACACCATTTTATGGCTTGGCATGGCTGGTTCAGTGGATTTGGCGGTACCATAGGGCCCGAGCTCTTTGAAAATTCCTTGATCAATAAGTGATGAGACCCTCTGGCCAACAAAACATGGCATCCAAGGGTCCTCATTATCAATTAGACATATTAGACCCTTGCACAAATCATCCACATAAATATCAGAATATCTACCCAAAAAGGTAATCAAATATGGTTTGGAAAATCCCCACATTTATGAGTTTCCGTGAGTTTCCCAGCTATAAACCTCCATTCATTACGGGGGGTTTCACTTGCTATGCTGACACCAACCTCACCCACCTTAGACGTTCTCCAACATCTCCAAGGCTTCTTTGAGGTCCTCAACGAGTCCCAAGGAAGATCCATGAACCATCAAAAATGGTGGTTTAACCATCAATATTCAATGGATTTCACGGGGTTTAATGGGATTTGATGGGAGTATCGATGGATTGGTTGAAGGAATATGATGAACTGGAAACTGGTTGGTTTTCCCCATCAATTTTATGTGGGTGTCCTGTAAATTTCCCCCTTCAACCAATCCAATTAATACATATATATATATATATATTAATATGTTTTGCTGGTCCTCCGAACAAACCTCCATGATATTCCATGTAATGTTGTAAACCCAGTGCAAAAAAAATCCCCGATAGAGATCTACTATTGGGTATACCTCTATTTGGGATAATGTAAAATGACCCCAAAATCCATGGTTAATGGGATGGTTTACTACTGGGTAAACTACATCATTTGATATATTGGATATGTACAAACTTATGTAAACATGAAACCTCTGGAACATCTTTGAAATAGCAAACACCATTCCGTTCCTATCCTGGATAATGGGGTTTTTGGTGGTGAATTTTCCAGGTCCAAGGCATCTTGCTGAGAATAGCTGGATGTTTCATTTCATGGAAAACCCCAGTCCCAAAAATGGAATTATCCCGGCAAAAGACCCCAAACAGTGTGGGGGAGTGGCAGGATAATGTATGATAATGTTGATGATGACGGTGAGGAGGATGATGGTGATGATAATGTTTACGGACGATGATGTTGAAGATGATGATGTTGAGGATGATGAGGTGCAGGAGGATGATGTTGAGGATGATGAGGTTGAGGATGATGACGTTGAGGATGATGATGTTGAGGAGGATGAGGATGAGGATGATAATGCGGAAGATGAAGCGGAGGATGAGAAGGTGGAGGATGAAAATGTTGGGAAAGAGGAGGAGGAGGATGATGATGATGCTGTTGAGGATGATAATGTTGAGGACGGTGTTGATGTTGCTGAAGGGGAGGTGGAGGTTGATGAAGTTGAGGATGATGAGGTCAAGGGGGAGGAAGATGACGATGTTGAGAATGATGATGTTGAGGGAGAGGAAGATGATAATGCTGAGGATGATGATGTTGAGGAGGAGGTTCTGACTGGGACCCGCACTTTGTGCAAGCCTGCGCAAGCGAAATGAACTTGAACATTTCACAAGAGCCACTTTATGCGAGAATTTACAAGAAAAAAATGCCAGGGCCCAGGGGACCACACTGGCGACCACACTTTGCGCGAGCCTGCGCAGTCGAAATGCACTTAGACATTTCCCAAGACCAACTTTACACTTTACACGGAAATTTACAGGAAAAATGCCGCAGCCCAGAACCGCGACACAGACTTTGTGCGAGCCTGCGCAATCGAAATGCACGTGGACATTTCCCAAGAGCCACTTTACACAGGAATTTACAGGAAAAATGCCGCAGCCCAGATGGAGCACCCTGATCAAGCACCGGCCTTTATTCTCACCGTAAGAACCACTCAGTGTGGACACGCTTCACGAGCTTGCTCTGGAGCCTTCATGTGTTGCGCGGGCATGGCTCTGAGCCAGTGGCAGCACACTGTTTGGGGGAAAAAAACTGACCATAGGCCCCCAAACGACTGGACATAGCTCCCAAATAAATCCCAAAATCCCACACAAATCCATCTCCAGCATCCCCCATCTGCCTTCATTTCTTGTTCCCTCTGCGCTTTGCGCTCGGCATAGGACTTTCCTGTGTCCACACAGTCAGGCCTGCAGCGTGCGGCGGCCTTGAAGGTTAAAAGCTATGGCTTTCCAAGGCAAAAATGGTGGTTTGTAAACTTGAAATGCTTAGTTTTCCCCAGACAAAAAGTGGGAAAAGGTGAGAGGGTCAAGCGTTTCAACAATGAAAAATGTTGGTTGAGGAAGCAAAAACAACAGGGGGTTACCCTCCAGTACTCAAACATGTTGGGAATAGGTCGAAATTCAGCTTCAAATGGATTAAAGTGGTGGGTTTTTTCCAGCACACCATGCTTGGTTGCCACAGGGTATGACCACATACCAACAAGCTACATATAGATAATATGCAGAGTATATGTAGTAGGTCATTTAGTTGTTTTGCTTTTCATGTCTACTTTTGTTTTCTACCAGTTGACTTATGTGTAATTCTCAAAAACCACGAAACAAGCTGGTCTGTATTGGCAGAGGGGAAACTTTGTTGGGGTATCTCGGGTGTACCTCAATTCGCATTTCATGAAACCCACCATCCCGTTCAGAGATGAAACTCATGTACACACTAATCCTTTAGCCTGATCTATCCTATGTACAGCCTTGGAGACAGCCTCAATGCCTGAAAAATTAAGGAAAAATCACAAATATTCTAGTTCCCCCTTTCTCACGTCTCTTGATTTATGTTTTGATTTATGTCATCAACATACATGCATACGATCTATAAACATCAACATCCACGCCCTATGCATCCTATGTCCATGCACAAAGCAACTGTTCATCTCATCCCAATCTCAGCAACCCCTTCTCTTGATTTGTTTCAGGGCCCCACAAAACATTGTATACCACGGTATATCCCAAACCCAGGTTTTTATCATCATTTTCCCAAGTCACAAGGACATGATTTGGGTGTAAATCCCCAGTTTGGAGACAAATAAATCTCAGATTGTTCGTTGTATATCCTGTCTTTAATATCTGCAAAGAATGTTTGAATCTCCCCAATTCCCCATGTTTGCACAAACAATGACACACAACCATATATATATATATTCAAATCCCTCAAAATCCCGTTAAAATTGCAATAAATCCCATGATATCCAACCCCCTTGAGATCCAAATAACATCCAATCATGAATTATCCTTAAAAATCCAAATAAAATCCCGTTCAAACTGACGTAGAATTGCCATATGTCCTCAAAAGACAGCAATCTAATGGAATTTTGATTGGATCCAAAACTTTCACTTAACTTCAAACCCAAATCCCATCTGAATCCCAGAATCAATCCCGAATGCACAAAATCCCATGTTTCCAATCAAAATCCCAGCCTCAAATCCCTGTAGAATCCCATTAAAACCCACTAAATCCCATAAAACCCTCCTAAAAACAACAATGGATCCTATTCAAATCCCAAGAAAACCCCTCCAAAGCCTCAACTTCTCATAGTAGGCATTGGCCGCATCCAACTCCTTCTGCGTATTCTGCAAGTCACCATCGGCCGCGCTCAGCTCTTGGGCCTGACTGCTTTGGAGGTGCGTGAGAAAAGAGGTCTTGGGATATACAATCATTGGATATATAGCCATCAGTTGATGAAAATTTAAAGCATTTTACAGGACTTTAAATCTAAATATTTTCCGGATTTGCTAAATTTGCCACATTCCCTCCGGAAAAGTATTACAGTTTGCACTGGACAATGGCCCAATTGGTTCGATCATTGGCGTTGTGATTCCGAGCGCTCTGAAATTTCGGAATTTGGCCCGGCGACGGTTAGTGGAAATCAGCCTTTGGGGCGGCACCAAACAGTTGCTGTCCGAAGGGATATAAGGTGTTTATCCGATTATCCTTTATTTTTGTCATTTAACTATACGGAAATTGCGAGGTTTCAAGCCGACCCGACCACCGTTATACCAGCGCACCTTATAAGCATCTATTGTAGTTCGACAAGTAGTTAGTAAATGGGCCATAAACCAGCATATATACAGCTACAAGGGGGTTACCAACCAGTCAACCAAGTCCATGGCCAATCGATACGTAGAAGTGAAACTAAGCATCATTCCAGTGACGTCACGACGTAAGGTCAAGATCAAGATCTCAGCCAGAATAATCCAGAATATATCCCATGATATCCCCACTAAATCCAGGGAATCATCCAAAATCCCATAATTTGAGGTTCCATCAGTTAGATACATCCCGGTTTAAACTTTAAACCCATGAGATAGTTAGATGTACCAAAATGTCCACCCCGTCAAATAACCCCATTAAATATCATGCTCAGACACCCAAAGTTTTATGGCTGGGTGCGAGTCAAAATTGGGCACCCCCAAAACGGAATGGCAAGTACCATACATTTAAAATTTACCAAAAACTGTGGCCCCATGACTCTTTAATGTTGACCCACATCTCCAAAAAATACATCAAAATGCATCCAAATGCTCATTGCTTCATACTTCTATATACACATATCGAATGAAAATCCCATTAAATCCCATTAAACACCCAACTAAAACCCATAAAAGACCCAAGAAGAAACACAACCGGCGCAGAAATCGGCCACCGCGTTGCTCTTCTTACTGGTCTTCTGCTTCACAGCAGCTTCCTTGCTGGCCTGGGTCCCGGGAGCATCAGGAGATTCATGTGCACCATGCCCCAGTCATAAAACAATGCCAGTTGCACCCCCAGTCAGTCATCACCATTTTAATTAATATAGCTGGTATATATATATAGTATGTTTACCATTCCCAGTCATGGCTGGTAAAAATGGCATTGTTTTACCCACATTCATATAAAGTGAATGTATCTAACTAAACAAGAATTAACTTGTCCTACTTGCAGGATCACCTCACGAATCGTAACTGGTGAGTGTTTCTGGGGCTTAGTTCAGCCATTTATCAATGGGATAACCGGCGTAACCTGGGGACTTACAATGGCCAGGGTTATTACCCTCTGGTAAACTAACATAGCTATTGAAAATGGCCATTTATAGTGGATTTTCCCATTAAAAATGGTGATTTTCCATAGTTACGTTAGTTTACCAGAGGGTAACCAGTTACTAAGTGGGAATGATCCCCCAATTCTTGAATAGCCCAAGTTGAAACAGATTCGTTGAACAATTATATGAACTAACGATGTAATACTAGCAAAAGTCCATGAGCCTTTTATAACTGTCCAAAGGTAATATCGTGGTCATGATGTTTGTTAAGTTGGGATATCTCAAACATCATGGGATATATCTACAAGAAATATCCCAAAATTACTGGATATTAATATTGATATAACATGGAATATAATTAAGTTGATATATAGCATGAAGATATTGATAATATAATTATTGTTGATATATTGATATTTTGATATAACATGAATGTAGGTAACAAATATTGGTACAATCCAAATAAGAAACCATCCCCAATTTACCAGAAATAGGTGTGTATTAGCAATCGAAGATTGAAGGTTATTTTATATTGGGTTACACCAGTGTAATTACAACTATTGGTTTTCAGCATAATAACAAAATGACCCTTGGCAAATCATGATAATCAATCAATTATGATACATCAATCAAATATAGGGCCGTTCTTGTTTGGAAATGAGAACTGCTATTAAAACTGTCCTACAATATATATATATATATCAATATATGATATATAAAAGCATGCATTGCGTACATATATTTATACTTTATATATATATACAGTATATGGGTGGTTCCTAAATTGTGGTACCCCAAAATGGATGGTTTATAATGGAAATTCCTCCTAAAATAGATGATTTGGGGTACCCCGGTTTGAGGAAACCTCCATATGTAACATATATATATATTATAATTATATATATATTATATATAATATGTATATTATATATATATGATTGAGCTATGCATTCTGGTACTCTAACATGGCAATGGAGAATACCCCCGCTTTGTAGGACGACTTGTTCACATTCGCTCGCCTTGTCCATCTTGGAGTCCTCCATGAACTCATCGTACTCCTGGCGAAATTCTGAGCCCAGTTTCGCGAAGCTTCCAAGGGGAGGCCAGAAACAAAACCCCAAGAAACAGCCATGAAATTCGGTGGTGTAAGGATGTTGAACTGGTTTGTGATGGTTTGCTTTCCAAAATGTGGAGACAAAACCAGCCTCAACCTGGAGTTTTGACAATGCTAACAGCTAACAAAGAGAAGTCTCATCTGCATACTTACTTTGGACATCTTCCAACTCTTTCTGCCAGAATCAGAACATGATTTCGTTACTTTGTGGGCAAACAAATGTACCACCCAAGATCACCTAAGCAGCATCAAATGTTAAGCAATCCTGCACCTGCTACTTGAACCCGTCCAAGCAATACTATAGCCAGGTCTGCGGGCTGCAAGGACCTCCGTTTTTTGGGTTCCCTCTATTCGTTGAACTTCCCTCATTTCCTATGGGTGCAATCGGAAATGGCCCAAATGGCCCCCAAAAAAAATCTTCATGTTCAGATCACTGGTCTGAGGAGATGCCAATATATTTCTGGCGTTATCCTCCACCAAGAACACCAATGCTTTAAGGGTCGTAACACCCCCAAAAAGTCTGTTCTTGCCGTTTCTTCCCATCCCAACTTCGAATCATCCATCAACGCCTAACTTGAACAAGGAACCAAGCCCAATTGTTTTGCTTCCATACAGGCGTTGTCTGAAGATGCGGTACACCCCAAATGGCTTGCCATTTGGAGGGAAAATGATGAAGCAGTGGATTTCGCCATCTATCATCATCTATCCAATCCTCCCCCTCCTTTGGAATATCCGGTACAAGTCAAAAAGAAATCTCATTGGTTGATGCTTCTTTCATGGGTCATTAAATGTCCCCATTGAACATCACCCAACCATTAGGTATATGGTCTATTATGGCTACTATAAGGTGATGTCCAATATACCCAAAATGGGACAGTTACCAACCCCTGTTCTTTCCAGGTGTTCAGAAATATAAAACCTGACGTACTGTACAGTGGCCAGGTGACGCACTTTTCGTGTTTTGTTTTCACATGTGGTATCTTTGGTTTATTAATTATGTTGAATCCTAATCCCATAAAATCATGTTAAATCCAGTTTAATCCCATAAAAACGTATTCAAGTCCATCCCAAAGAGGAAACCCACTTGGGGCTTTCCCCGGAGTTTCGGCTCCTTCTTGGACGCCTCCTCCGCGGAAGTGGTTTCCGCCTCCAGACGCGCAAAGTCGCTCTCGATCACCTGGAGATCTGCGCACTCTGCCGGTGGCTGTGAAAAAATTGGCGGAAGATATGGGAAGATTTCAGAAAAATATGGAGGAATTCATTAGCTGATTGAAAAATGTGGGAATTCATTGAGATATGTTTGATATGTTCACTGAGTTAAAATATATATATATGGGAATTCATTGAGATATGTTCACTGAGTTCACTTAGAATCCAGGACTGAAAAATGGATTTCATGGAACAGTTCTTGTGATTTCTTCCTGATTTGGAGCAACAAAAAAATTGATCTGGGCGAAATGGTGATTTCCGGTTCCGGCAATGGGGAGTGAAGTGGCCGACTCCAAAAGAAAAATCTGTGCCCAAAAGGGCCCAAAGAAAGTGGAATTTTCACCCGCAATCAGGGATCCAGAGGCCTCCATCATGCCGATGACACCACCGCTCTCGCCACCCATGCCAGTGTAAGGCCTGGGAGCGGTCATGGCATGTCCTACGATATGTCTCTGCACTGCATTGACTAGCCAGTAGTTAGTTGAACGGCGATACACGTATAGAGAACAGCGAACCAAGTGAGATTCTGTGGTCTAAGGGTTTATTTGACTATGAATGGTTAAACTATATGAAAAGCTTAGCCTTGGATACCCTTCAAGACAAAATATGTTTTGGTTTGGGCTGGATGTTGGATATTGTATAATCCCAACGATGTTCCCCCATTTGAGAGTCCACTTTTCAGTTGTTTCAAATTCGGAACCAATAACCCGATAAGAAACATAGGTAAATTGTTAATGACATCTAAGAACCTAGGAATATTGCTGTGGGTCCAAGGTGACTAAAATCCTCGAAATGTCTGAGTTTAAGATCAAAAACTTCCCCAGAACCAGATGTTTCAGACGATCCAGTTTTCAGCCAAACTGTGGTAAGCAGTCTGTAGATCTGTCTAATGGCCCTCTCATTATAAAAATTGGATGGTGTGGTTCCATTTTTTTGGGGTGTGTGGGTCTGATTCCCTCACCTTTCCTTTATAGTGGACAGCGAAATCAACCCACTTTTGTCGCATTCAATCATCCATTTTCGGGGTCTAACTTTGAGTCAATTTATGACTTTGAAACTCACATCCAAGTACTAGATTCATACAACTTCAAAGGTGTATCATGGGAGATGTCATCCCTTGAACCAACATAGACCCTGAAAATCACCAATTTTTAGGGAAAAGTAGTCTTCCAACCCCCACATAAATGGCAGGATCATCATATTAGTTGGTGGGAGTCCCCGCCTCCCCATTCATCCACATTAATTCCACTACTAAGCTATACTATAACGGGGATCAATATGTAGCAAATAATTGTCCCGATGAAAAACTAAGTATCCCCATCAAATATGCTTCTTAATGGGTATGCGGCATGCGGGTATCTATCCCCATAAATCTTCGGAAAAAGCAATTTTAAATATCTGGCTGAATTATGATAATTCATGAACCTGAAAATAGCTGTTATCATACGGCCGTTTAGGGATGATTCCTCCGAATCCATTCACCATCATTCCAGTGACGTCACGACGTGAGGTCATGATCAAATTCATCCAGAAATATTGTTTTTTTCCCATGGAAACAAAAAACAAAACATGAAAAATACCTTTCTCCCATCCCATGATACTGGTATATACTGGTTGGTTATTAAAATCTTCCTATTGTTGGTTGTAATCAGTAGATATCAGTAGTATAATCCCCCACGAAACCAGGTTTCGCATCATCCCCGACCCGAGCTGCTCGTCTCCGAAGACCTCCGGCTGCGCCCGCTGCGCCCGCTCTTTCGTCTGCACCAGAGCCGTGGCATCGGAGGCCTTGGCGTAGAACTCCTCGGCGCCATGGGATCCCTGGGATTCATGGGTGGTTTCAACTCAGGTGCAACGCCCCAAGATCAGGGCCCCCACAAATGTGGCCTAAAGAATTACGGTAATTCCTAACCACCAGCCAGCGAAATTCAAGGGTGTAACGGTGTAACTTGTGAAAGATGATTCTCACCAGCAATATCAGACATCATTTCTAACAAAAAAACTTCATGAACCATAATCAACCATCATCAACCATCATCAACCATCAACTTCCATCCTCTCCCAACATATGGAAAACATGGCGACCATGTCAGCTCTCCTTCAGCACCTGCAGGGCCTGCGCTACGGCCTCTTGTGCCTCCTTGGCTTCTTTGATGGTCACGGCATTCTTCTCCTTCTCCTGGGCTATGGCGCATGGCTGGGGGATGGCGATGGTGCTTGCCCCGTGCCCCGGAGGGATCAGGGATGGAAAAACGGCGTTATAGATGATGATTACAGTTGATAGTTGAATATTGTAATCATCATAGTTGAATAGTTGAATATTGTTGATTTGCGCAGAATCTGATCCAGTGATCTGGTTCCGTTTAGTGTCCCATGGCGATCTGATATGATCTGGCGATCGAATTCGCCATCAAAATGCTGCTTGGATGACCTCAAAGAATCATATGTTAAAAAATCAACCATGGAAAACCTATCGAAGAAGTTACCCTCTGGTAATTTAACATAGCCATGGAAAACGGCCCATTTATAGATGGTTTACCTATTAAAAATGGTGATTTTCCATGGCTATGTTAAATAACCAGATGGTAAATCATGCTAAATCATCTAAAAAAAACATCTTTGCTGGTGAAGTCAATTTTTTTCCTGGTAAAATCATGCAATTTTTCCACATGAAAAACTTGAAAAAAAGGATGGGTATCACTCCTGTTTAAGGTGCCTAGCCATTTCTACTTGGCCCCTGCCTTCACACCTCCATTTTTCGCCGTGGCCCCAGCCTTCGTGCGCAAGTCTGCTGCCTTGGTCATGGCCGCCTCCAGCTCCGAAAGCTCCTATCGAGCAGAAAGCTCTGCAGCGTTCAAGAAATGGGGAAAGTCCCAACAAAAACATTGGGGGAGCTATGGAAAATGACAATTTTGCTATGGATAATCACCATGTTGATCCATTTTGCTATGGGGTTTTACTGTAAACCTCTGGTGACTTAACAGTTTGCTATGGAAAATATTGGAACATGATCATAAATTGATCCATTTTGCAGAGGTAAATCATCATGTTGTCGTCGAACTAAATTGGACCGTGGCTTTCATAGCTATGTCATGCTATGTTAAATAACCAGAGAATCGCCAGATTGCAAAAACTAAACTGAAATCTCAAAACCTGTGAAATGTTGCATCCAAAAATTGTTATAGGGCTATATATATAGGGCTTCAGTGAATCAAAAAGACATTTCGAAAGAAGTATCCAAATGGATCTGGAACTTTGTTTTGAGGGTTTCTTCGCGTGCTTGCCAGAGCATTCGACATTTCATCTTTAAAAAACAGCGGGGGTTGGATACAGAAAGAACTTTGAAGACTTGAACAATCAGGAAAAATTCGGGTTGGAAGTAAATGATGATAGGATTGCTTTGAGACACCCAAAAGCGATGGGGATGGTTTACTGGTTCAACCAACAAAAAACTTATTGTGGTTCAACGGAAATGTGTTGCAAGAATAGATTGGAGGGACAATCATGAGTCAGCAGGGAAGCTTTGTTAAGGATGGCGATTCAATGATTCTGCAAGTAGTATACATGGAAACATGGCCAAACAGCAGACTTGGAAGTTCTTGACCAACTGAATGACAGGGAGGAACAAGGCCTGGTGAGACCGTGATGGAAAAGTGAGATGTGACTGTGATGGTGCTTGCTGTCACAAAATATCATCATTAATGGTTTATGCAAGCAATAGGGATTACCAGTCAGCTTCCTACTCTGGACCTCTGCACATCTAGAGAAGCAAATAGTCTTTTCCACATGTTCTTGAATTTCTTCAAGATATCGAAGTTTCTCTGAACATTTCCAGGATAAAAAGCTAAATTCCCATGGCTTAAAGTCTCATCTTTTCCCATCTCAACATGGCTTCGCGTGCTCTTCCCATCTTGGCAAAACAGCCAGCGTCCGTTGCCAGTGTCGTGGTCTCATCCCCCAACTTGGCAATCGACGCCTGGATGCGGATGGAAAACTTGGAAGCTTTGATTTGGGTCCAAGTAGCTTTGATCTTGAGATGCACTTGGATCCATTTACCCTCTGGTGAACTAACATAGCAATGGAAAATGGCTATTTATAGTGGATTTTCCCATTAAGAATGGTGATTTTCCATTGCTATGTTAGTTCACCAGAGGGTAAAAAACAAAAGTGCCCGAAAAGGTATAGAACAGATATAGAAGAGAGAAATCCGTTTGAATTTGGATGGTGATGGAATTTCATGTTGTTTTGGGGAAGCAACAAAATAGGGTGAAGTCTGTGAAGATAAAAGCTTCGAACTTAACTTACTTAACCACCTTGCCCCGCCTGGTACCAATTTGACATGTTGCCCAAATGTCATGGGACATCTATCAATACAGTTTTCCCTTCTGTTCAGGTGTACGCCTATTTGCAGTGGGACGTCTCAATCTACCAACCTCAGCTTTGTGAGAATTCAATAAACTTCCTTGTTTTCTTCGTTAAACTGCACAAGTCTGTAGGTTGAAATCACATAGAATCAGCATGTTTGCCACTGCATCCACAACGCTAAACACCAAAAGCACCCGCATTTAGTCAAAGAACTATCCCTGTTTCTGAAACTCTCCATTGTCGCGTACCATTTTCCTTCTTTTCGTGCAATTTTGGACACAACCAATTCCATTCTTCACTGCTGAATATCCCCTTTTTTTCTTTGGTTATCTCTTGTTTCACTGTTTCACCCCCATTTCTCTGGCTTAAATCATCTTAAATTCCCATGGAATTCCCATGGTTGGTTGCTTCAAATCCCCAGGCTTTCCGTTGGTGCACCTTCAACTGGTCCATCTCGGCGGTGAGAGATTCCACCCCATCGCTCTTGGCGTCCTGGGTCCTCACATACTGATGTCATCATGGGGATATAACTAATAACCAAAAAAAATTGTTAACCAAATTATGGGGATATATCAGAACAACATATATATATATAGTGATTTATATCTGAATGGGGAGATATATCAGTATATGTGTATATATATATATATATTATGTATATATATATATTATGTATATATATATATATTATATATATATATCATTGATTAAATGTGATGACTAGATCTGGGGATATAACTGATATCACCAACCTAGAAAGCTATAATAACTTGGTTTCTAAGTGGATGAACTAGAGTTTCTGGTCGATATAACATATATAACGGGTGACCCACCTCATAGGAACGTATGTCGCCGTTCTGGCAAAATTATGTGACCTACACCATTGCATTACCGGAAAACCCCCATTTTTGGGCAACAAAAGAGAAGGAAGTTAGGCTCTAAAAATCGGAAAGCAATATGACCATTATGCAGCTAGCCGCTAGCCCAAATTTTAGCTGTGTTTCATTTGGGGTTTAATCGCATTTCCTTCCACTCTTCATGGTGGATTTACAGCAAACCATAGATCCATTGATCCACCCACTGCCAAGCCATTCTTCCGCTTCCGAGCCAAGTCTCTGCTTCGTGGTGGAGAGTTCAGTTTCACACCAGGCCTGGTACGCTTGCGATGCTCTGCCCGCAGGGAGCCGGGAAAAAAAAAAATGACCTTTCGATATCACAAGATGATCTCTCAAATAAGTACAGTACGGTGATAGATTATAGAATATTATAGATTTATTATATCACAGGATTATTATAGGATTATAGGATTGATTATTATAGGATATTATAGGATTATAGTATTATTATAGATTGATTATAGTCTCCTGCTCTTTTGAACCAACCAGTCCTTGCCACCTATAGGGTATACCTATCACTTCTTGCTGCTGAACCTTTTGCGAGTTCAACTGACCAAAGCACCTGCTCTTCATCCCGTCACCGCCCCTCCACCAAATCTGGTAATTTAACACTTTGCTATAGCAAGAGGCCCATAGAAATAGATAGAAATAGATGATTTACATTGATTTACCATGATTTTACAAAAAAAATGTAGGTTTTCCATATCGAACAGCCACTAAAATATCTAAAATCACCAGAGAAATACCAGAGAAATACAACCCCATCGATCCATCGGATCGCCTGCTTGGTGGCTTCCGCCTTGCCCTGTTCGTTGAGCTTCACCACCAGCTGCTCAATCATGGTCTTCACCTGGCGACCGACTTCAAGGGCAGTGATCTAGCAGTGATCTATCGTCCATTGAAGTGCAAGAAAACATCATTTTGTCACTGGTTGGTTGGTAATATACTATTAGTATATGGTTAATACTAATGGTTATTATATGATTAATGATGGTTCATAATAATCTGGCTGGTGGTTGAGCCCTACCCCTCTGAAAAATGATGGAGTTAAAGTCAGTTGGGATGATGAACTTCCCAATATATGGAAAAATAAAGACTGTTCCAAAGCACCAACCAGAAAATGTGTGTTTTTGCCGAAAGCTAATCAGCTAGGAATGAAAAAACGGAACCATAAAATACAACATCTGGTGACACCTGCTTCTATGATGCCTTTTCCCGTTGATATTGACAAGAAAAGTCATGAGCCAAACCATCCAAAAAGCATGATCTTTGAGGTTGTTGCTTCAGAAACTGAAAGAACCATCAGAAGTCCAACTGAACTTTCTGGATGAAAAAAAAAATTACATCAAACATACATATATATATAATAATTATATATGAATGGAAAACAGCTGTGTTCAATTCACCATCACCATCACCTTCCCAGGCCCCCAGCCCCAGCGTTTCAGCTTCAGCGCCTTGGCCAAGGGATCGGCCGCCACGTCCAGCTGCGTGGCCTTCTGCTGAAGGAAGCGAGCCACCTGGTCCTCCGAAACCGCGAAACCGGCCACGGCGCCGTGGCGGTTCCTTTACCGTTAAAGGAAGGTCATGGGCTGAAAAGCTATGGGAAAACGATGGGAAAACTATGAAACATATGGATGGTGCTGATCTTTCTTTGGTTGTAGATAGTTGGAATCCAAGAACTTATATATATATAATTATATATATATGGGGGTTGTCCAAAATACCTTTTCCCGGACAGCCCTCAATCGCTCAGCCAATCGCGTAGCAACCGCGGTACCACAGTGAGCAATCGCGGAAGGGTTTGTTCT
>Ga0126342_10010917_pt1 | contig 16241 bp, 17 predicted proteins | sample Cyp1metagenome_FD_92528 | JGI IMG/M metagenome (GOLD analysis project Ga0126342, IMG submission 92528) | Coral microbial communities from Lord Howe Island, Old Settlement Bay, Australia - Cyphastrea 1 metagenome | ecosystem: Host-associated > Invertebrates > Cnidaria > Coral ... | reverse complement strand
CAACATGATCATCATCATGATCATCATCATGATCATCATCATGATCATCATCATGATCATCATCATGATCATCATCATGATCATCATCATGATCATCATCATGATCATCATCATGATCATCATGATGATCATCATCATCATCATGATGATGATCATCATCATCATCATCATCATCATGATCATCATGATCATCTATTCATGATCATCATCGTCGTCATCGTCTTCATCCTCGTCGGCATCGTCATCGTCATCGTCAACACTGTCACTACATTATTGTTATATATCTACGATTTATTGTTACTGTTGCTGTACTACAGATCATCTTGAACATCGTTTCCAGAAGGGGCTTGGCAGGACGCAGTCTCTCCGACCACCCAGTTCTTTTTCACCTCAAACCAACCGCCAGTGCCAGAGGGTCCATTCCAAGATGCACGTTCATTTCAAAATACATCTTGTGCTGTCTAATCGACGGTACAAGTGACGTCATCTGATGAAAGGTAATGTCATGTAACAATGTGTCTTTGCCTCCGAGGCCATGTGTTCGTGCACACGGCACACGCATCGCGTAGACATTTACATGACACGCACCTCACCCCTTTATTCCCTCTTTGCGCCGGTGACCTTTACTTTCTTTGAAATACTTGCCCCAATGACGATGATGTGATGCTGTGATGCTCATCATCCGCCACATGTGGCATAGAAAAAATCCAAGTGACTTAATCCTTCCGGGAGCTGGTCGAACTCGATCACTTGATCTTGTCCGAAGCCTTTGATAGAGCCATGGGTCAAAACCTCTTTTTACCATATTTGAGAGAATAAACATCCATGAACTAGCTATTTTAGGGTTCCTAGGGTTGGATGATGCTGTGCTGCGAGGTCGCTATTCATGACCATTCGGACAATTCCATCACCATTGGCCATGTAGCTGACAGCACCGCTGCGCTTGGATCCAAGCATGGTGATGGATGGAATGGAGTGGCGTTGACGAGGGACCACAAGCCAAACCTGAAGGCGAGCTTGATGAGCTTGATGGAACTGCAGGGTTTAGGTATTACAAGGTTTTACTGTTTTACTATGTTTTGCGTTCCTAGATCTGTTTGACTCCGTTTGCATGCAGAACCGTATCAGAAGTGAGGAAACGCAAGACGGCCTTGGAAGATCTTGGAAGAATCCCATTGGATAACCCCAAGTGACCCAAACAAAGAGGCAATGGAGCCTCTTGCACGGCAGGATGAGAAAGCCCGCATCGAGAAGTCTGGTGGCCGGGTGGTGTTCGATGGATATGCCAACTACCGTGTCTATGCGAAGAATGCCCGCTATCCAGGCACAGTCTGAGAGTTTTGTTTTTGGTGAGGCCAGTGCCACAGATTTCTTCTCGAGGCTTGAACATGTCCCGGTGCTTGGGCGATTTGCTGGGGCACGCGGAGTGCGGAATGTCTGGGACCTCAGTCTTGCGCACTCTTGGGAAGCAGCCCTCTGTGGCAAACCGCTGGATCCTTGCGAATGAAATGGTGACCTAGCTTTGGTAATCTTTGATAGGGTTTATATATTGTTTATATTATATAGCTTTCGAGAGGAAGGCCAAGGCATTGCGCGTTAGCGCAGTGCCAATTGGCATGTTGGATCTAAACATGATCCACGCCATCTCAGCATCGCTGTGCTCCCAGGTCATGCGAACCAGAAATTAACAAAGTGAAATTCGAGCCAGACAAGCAGTACATCCTCTTGCTTTGCAGCGACGGAGTTTGGGACTCTTGGACACAGCCCGGTCCAAAAAAAGTCCCAAAATAATAAGCAGCACATTTGGCAACAAATCAATGTTCCCGGAGGTGCGGGAGCACTACCGGCACTACCTTTATAATGGTTTGTTTACTTTGTTTTTATATATGATGTGTGTGTATATATATATACACACCTCTCTATCTCTACTGCAAAGATGCCAGCTTCCCAATCGCCAGCATGGACACATCCACTTTTCTGCATTGCTCCAAGGAATTTATCTCCGCGCAAGAAGTCTCCTGGAATCAAAGCCCAAGCATCGGGATCATCGGGCATATGGCCACTATCCAGAGTATACATTGCCAGTTACTATATGTATAATTCTGTCTAAATATGCATAATTATGCATGTAGGCACAAAGCCCAGGCGTTGCAGCGTAGAGGTTTCCCATTCCCAAACAAATGTTGATGCAACTTCACAAAATTCCTATGGGAAAAATAACAAGGGTACTAGGGAATATTAAACTCCCACCCCCGTTAAACTTTACATTCCATTGGGAAGATCAACAAAGGTACTAGGGAATTTTAAACTCCCACCCCCGTTAAACCTTAAATTCCTATAGGAAAAACAACAAAGGTACTAGGGAATATTAAACTCCCACCCCAATTAAACTTTACATTCAGTTGAGAAGATCAACAAAGGTATTAGGAAATATTAAAGTCCCACCCCCGCTGAACTTTACATTCAATGAAGATCTTCAATAAGGGTTTAATTCTCCCAATCCGTTAAACTTCTACATTAATTGAAGATCTTCAATAAGGGTTGAATTCTCCCACCCCCGTTAAACTTCTACATTCATTGGAGGTCTTCAATAAGAGTTGAATTCTCCCACCCCCCTTAAACTTCTACATTCATTGGAGGTCTTCAATAAGGGGTTAAATTCTCCCACCCCTGTTAAACTTCTACATTCATTGAAGATCTTCAACAAGGGTTTAATTCTCCCACCCCCTTTAAACTTCTACATTCATTGAAGACCTTTAATAAGGGATTAATTCTCCCACCCCCCTTAAACTTCTATCTTCATTTTGAAAATCTTCAATCAGGGTTTAATTCTCCCACCCCTGTTAAACTTCTACATTCATTGAAGATCTTCAATAAGGGTTTAATTCTCCCACCGCCGTGGAACTTCTATCTTCATTTTGAAGATCTTCAACAAGGGTTTGATGATGATGATGGTGATGATGATGATGATGATGATGATGCGTTGCCTGTCTTGGTTGCGGTTCCGGGCAAAGCCCAGGCATTTGCCGTATGCATACATATATATATACATATGTATGTATTTATTGTATTGTATTGTATTGTATTGTAATGTATTGTAATGTAATGTAATGTAATGTATGTATGTATGCATGTATGCATGCATGTATGTATGTATGTATATATGTATGTATGCATGCATGCATGTATGTTATGTATGTTATGTATGTTATGTATGTTATGTATGTTATGTATGTATGTAATGTGATGTGATGTAATGTGATGTAATGTGATGTAATGTGATGTAATGTAATGTAATGTAATGTATGTATGTATGTATGGTAATGTATGGTAATGTATGGTAAGGTAATGTAATGTAATGTAATGTAATAATGTAATGTTAATGTAATGTAATGTTATGTAATGTAATGTAATCTATGTACGTAATGTAATGTATGTAATGTAATATAATGTTATGTTATGTAATGTTATGTAATGTATAGTATGTAATGTTATGAAATGCATGTATGTAATGTAATGTATGCATGTAATGTAATGTAATGATTTGTTATGAAATGTAATGTTATGTAATGTTATGTATGTTATGTAATGTTTTGTATGTTGTGTATGTTATGTATGTTATGTATGTTATGTATGTTATGTATGTTATGTATATTTTGTATGTTATGTATGTTTTGTATGTTATGTATGTTATGTATGTATGGTATGTATGTTATGTATGTAATGTATGTTATGTGTGTTATGTGTTATGTATGTTATGTATGTTATGTATGTTTTGTATGTTATGTGATGTTATGTAATCTTTTGTAATGTTGTGCAATGTTATGTAATGTGATGTAATGTTATGTAATGTTATGTATTTTATGTAATGTAATTTCATGTTATGACATGTATGTTATGTAATGTAATGTAATGTATGTATGTAATGTTATGTGTGTATGTAATGCAATGTTATGTTATGTAATGTAATGTAATGCTATGTATGTTATGTATGTCATGTATGTTATGTATGTTATGTATGTATGTATGTATGTATGTATGTATTTATGTTATGTTATGTTATGTTATGTTATGTTATGTATGTTATGTATGTTATGTATGTTATGTATGTTATGTACGGTATGTATGGTATGTATGGTATGTAATGTATGTAATGTATGTAATGTAAGTATGTAATGTAATGCATGTATGTAATGTAATGTTATGTAATGTTCTGTAATGTTGTGTAATGTTGTGTAATGTTATGTAAGGTTATGTAATGTTATGTAATGTAATGCATGCATGCATGTATGCATGTATGCATGTATGCATGTATGCATGTATGCATGTATGTGTGTATGTGTGTATGTATGTGTGTATGTATGTAATGTAATGTAATGTAATGTAATGTAATGGTATGGTATGGTATGGTATGGTATGGTATGTATGTATGTATGTATGTATGTATGTATGTACATATATATATGTATATACACATAGAGTTACATAAATATTCCAATGTCTTCCCCGAGCTCAAGACAGACAAACCAAGCTCAATGTGTTTATGACCAGAAACTCAGCAAGGGGATCAGCCCTTTTGCCCAAGCTAAGTAAAGCACAACTTGGTACCAACATCAAGCGTTCACCATCCCAGTCTTCATCAAGGCCGTGGATACCGTCAGCCGGTTCGATGCTGGCAAGGCTTGCAAGGCAGCTGATGAGCTTGTTGCTGGATTGCAGCCAGCATTGAACCACTGTGTTTTTTTAGCCTTTAGGTTGGTTAAACATTGGGATTCAGCGGGATATGAATGGGATATTATTGGGACATGATATGGAATATATGACCAACAAAATAGGGAATCAATTTCATTTTTTGGTTATCTTGATGCAGGAAAATCATGATACACCATCAATTTCTGGCTTATGACCCGCTGTTCTGCATGAAAAAAACATGAGTCAACAGAAACAATTCACATAAATGCTTTTGTGTTTATTTTTTAAGGTATCGTCGATATGAGCAAATTTTACACCGTAGAAACTTGGGGAGGTTTGTTTCAGAATCTTTTTCAAAACGTGGGCACTGCCTAGACGTACCAACGGTTGATCTAGTGCAACGAACTTCAAGCCTGCATAGCAATCTAAAATACACAGAGTTATTGGACAGTTGGAAACTTTGAGAGGTGAAGCAATCCACAACTAAAAGAATCCACTGCATTGCAGTTCTGCCGATGGTTGTATTTTACTCACCTCCTTGGTTTTGTCAAACGAAAGCTGTGACCCAGCTGTGACCCTTGTCATTGAAACTCGCTTCTTCTCCGAGGCAAAAGAGGCTTGGGATCGATGGATCAAGGAGGAGGGCGGCAGTGTGGCAGCTTGGCTGCGATTTCGTGACGCATTCCATGACTTCATGGGCTGATAATTCTGATAATGGGTGATGGGGTGGGTGATAGTCAGCAGATTAGCACATGTTTGGCGCAGGTGGATGACATCACAGTGGTTCTTCTGTACATGGGCTTCCCCCCCGGGGCAGAAGATGGAGCCAACGCGTGAGCCGCGTGCGTTCATCCGTGCGGCTCCGAAATCGCAGGAGCGAAGAGGAGCCTAGTGAAATTGTAGTGTGAAATCCCCCTTTACCTATATCATAATAATATATATATATATACTGTATATAAATATACATATATGTATATACATACATATCTATACATACCAAAAACTTACCTACAGTTGTACATATGTATGCTTACCCTTTAAGTATAGGATAGAAGTTGCTTTGTTTCGGCGTTGGGATTTTGATGGTGAGGTCCTATGTTGACAAAGAAATCCTAAACCAGCTTTTTTAGCAGCCGACGGGCTGACAGCAGAATGCTGTCTTGCCATGGCACGGAGAATGCTGGTGCCGCTGTGACAAAGGCCACCGCCGCTCTGACCGATGCCCCTTCCACAAGATGGTGCCTCGCAAAAAGATCCTGATGCAAGCAGACCAAATCTGTTGCTTTCCCATCCTTGAAAGGATGTTATAAACAATTCTAACTATTCATGTCATCAGACTTCAAATTTGTCGCTCCTAATGAGGTTGCCATATCCTGGGCTGAAGAGTCCAAGGGCTGTACTCCACCTATGCAATTCAAGGCATTGGACGCTGTAAGTCAACGTCCCAACGTCCGTACTGCGTAACGCAGTAGGATACAGCAGGCAATCCCAGGGGGCAGCGGGCCAGTCTTGTTCAGATTCCCAAGGGCATGTCTCACCATGGAGTTTGCCGCAAGTGATGACTGATTCATACGGATTCCAACTTTATATTGTGTCAGCGTGTTAGTTTCTATGAAACCTTCAAGCGTTCACGGAGCGATGTCGGGCTTTGCTGACCGAAGCAGCAGCAAACCCAGGGCCAACTCCAGCTGTGCGTAGGTTTCCAGCTGTAAACTGTGGTGGTTTGCAACGTTTTCTGAATGCAACCGAACCACTGCCATTCCCATGGTGAAATAGGGCCATCAGAGTTGAAGAAAACATCAAGTAAAAAAAATAGTAACTCGGATAGTAGGCTGCAGGCAACGACACAAAAGATTTGCAACTTCTTTATGCCGGATTTGTCTTGTGTGTTCAAGAGCTAAATCACGAAACAAATGATATAATTTTGTGTGAGTTTGTTCCAGAACAATTGAGAAACACTATTGTGCCCTTGCTCGTCATGTGGGATTGAACTGCGGAGCCTTTCATGGGCGGGAGGCAGGAGGATGGCTTGCGTGGCCAGTATGGGCTTTGTGTATGGGCATGTGTCTAAAATCATTCAGGGCTTTGTGGAACCTTTGTGGAACCTGTCCCACTTTTTGGGACAAACTCTTGGATGGTCAGAGATGATCCCTCCATTCGTTTTTTTCGCTACACGGATTACACGAACAACACACTGCAGGGCCCAAAGCATGGAGAGAAGATGAATCATGAAGATGATGACTTTGATGACTTTGATGACTTTTACGTCTTTGATGACTTTGACGTTGATTCACCCTGTCAGCTTGTGCTCCTTGTGCTCTCTCGCCCATGAGCGCAGCAAGAAGTCTATGTGGAAGACATACGTTACACGACACCAGACATGCACCCTGTCGAAGTCCAGAATCTTTGGACGAATTTGAGTTTCATTCAGAATTACAATCTAACTCCATTGGATCCATTGGGTAGCAACATTGAGCACCTAGGTTTTTCAGCCGAGAAGTTGGATTGATTGTTTGATCAATGTTTAGATCCAGCGAAGTGAATTGAACATATGAACATCCGAGGATGTGACTCTAGCAGAATTCTATTCTGAACATTCGTGTAGCTGCCCAAACGGAACTGTGTTCTTGGGTCTGGGAATTGCAAAAAAGGAATTGTTGCTTGAGTTAATTTGTAAATGATGCATGTGCAAAGCAAGGATCTTATACTGTCCAAGGCCACAAGCCAGACATCAACAAGAAGCTCGACTCGACATGCTAGCTCAAGATCTATTGGCCGGGAGGGTTTGGATCCAGTGGCGAATACCACGGTACTCATGGAACAAAAGTCAAACTTCCGACAATATGGACAGATGAAAAGTAGAGATCAGAGAAGAGAAGAGAAGAAGAAAGAAGATCAAAAAGAGAAAGTCTCAGAAGAAAGAAGATCCAGGTGCGCGAAAAGGTAGGAAAGTCGCGAAACACTGTGTTTTTCCAATGGTTTGTGGCTCCGGAGGGTCGATAAGTAGGCTCGCTAAAGCGGCGGGTGCGGAGCCAGCTGGCCAGATGACAGATGAAAAATTGCACGCCGTTGTGGCGCGAAGCACATTTCCAAGTCAAAACGTACAGAGCACATCAGCTTCCGAGCACTTTTAGAAGTTGCGATGTCGAAAAAGTGCACGCCGTTGAGGGGCGAAGCACATTTCGAAGTCAAAATGTACAAAACACCACATGTTCGCGCCACTTTTGGAGGTTCAGATGTGCTTTCGCGTTGCAGGCGCAAGGGATTGTGCACCTTCTCAAAAGTGAGCAAAACGTGAGGGTTTTGTAGCATTTCCAAAAACAATGGCAGGCGTGGGACATTTGAAGAGGATCTGCAAAGATGCATTTTCCGTGGCAGGCGCAGTACAAGAGACATCTTCATCAGAGCTGCTAGGAGGTCCGGGCGGTGATTTCCTGAGAGGGGTTGCATTTTGGAGCATCAGATCTTCAGTTTTGGGAAGATGATTTTGCGTGACAGGTGCAGCACTTCGTATGACCTGGCATCACTTTTTCCTGGCAGGCGCAGTACTTTAGACAGATGGAGTGCAAAAATCGCACAACGCATTGGTACGAGGCCGTCAGCTCTGCACGCAAGTTTCCATTTTTGAAGGACGCCTCACAGAATTGTTTCATTTTTGATGTTGTCAACTTAAAAAATTGAGGAAGTCTCGCAGAATTGTTTCATTTTTGATGTCAACTTCGAAAATTAAGGAAGTCTCGCAGAATTGTCTCGCTTTTGATGTTGTCAAGTTCAAAAATTGAGGAAGCCTCCCTGAATTGCTGCGTTTTCAAGCTTACAGTTAGACAGACAGACAGACAGACAGACAGACAGACAGGCAGATAACCAGATAGATAGATGGATAGATAGGTAGGTAGGTAGGTAGGTAGATAGATACAACTGCAACTACAGCTACAACTACCACTACATGACATTACACTACACTACACTACACTACACTGCACTACACTACACGACACTTACTACACTACACTACACGACACGACACTACACTGCACTACACTACACTAAATGACACTACACTACACTACACTAATTACATTGCACCACACCACTACAACTACAACTACCACTACCACTAGCACTAGCACTACCACTACCACTACACTACACTACACTAATTACAGTGCACTACATCACAACTACAACTACGCTACTTTACACTAGACTACACTACACTATACCACACTACACTACACAACGCTACACGACATTACGCTGCACTACACTACACCAATTACACCACACCACGTCTACAACTGCAACTGCACTTGCAAATACACTAATTGCACTACATTACAGCTACAACTCCACTACACTACACTACAACTACAGCTACAACTGCAACTACAACTACAACCACTACACCACACTACATCCAGCAGTTGTGGTAAGGTGACCACTGCAACCATTGCAACCATTCCAAAAAACACAACTCCAACCACCTGTCGGTCCATCCGTGGATTCCCTCTGCCATCCGTGATTCACAACAACCAACCTTTCCTATAGGTTTCTTTTTTTTGACACCGCCTTGTGCGGTACTACTGGTACTGTATTTGATATATAACAGAATAACATTATGTCTTTAGTTTCATTTTGTGCGTAGATATATAGTTTTTTTTCTTTCTCGGCATGACTTTGTTGCAAAAGGACGGGCAGGGTGCCAGAAGTGCGAGCACTGAAAAGATCGCCATCCTCAATGGGCCGGCGAGAGCTGAGCAGTGAATCTGAAACCAAAAGGTGGAGGTTTCACTGGGAAAGGACGGAAAGGTCTGGGGGTTCCTTTAAAAGTTCTACATCGGTTCTACTAGTATAATGATCTATCATGTTCTATCTCCAGTTCAAGGGTAAATCCATGTAAATCCTCATGTTTGGCAAGATATGTCTCTAGTTGATGGTTATTCATATTGCTTATAAGGATTGTTAACGCAAAAATTGGATGAGAATAGCCTTGAAATGCTTGCCAAGGGGCGCTGCTTGGGTTGACATCCCTGCATGCTTCGATGTGAGATCGTGCTTTTAGTTGCTCAAGGCAAAAAAAAATCCACAAGACGGTCTTTTTGTTGCGAGGAACTGCTGAGAGGTTTTCTTTGACAGGCTAGGACATGCAATTCAACTCGAAAAAAAAAGTCTGGATCTTAAAGTCTTTGAACCCTTCGGTCCCATCATGCATTTTATTTTCGTGAAGCTGCTAAGTATTCAATTTGCACCGACCATCGCAACCATTGTCGCTTTGGGCCCAGTTGCCCCATGCTTCATTCAGCGCCATGACGTGCCAATCATGCAGGTGCGTGGGTAGTGCAGGTTGTGTCCAGGCTGCATTTGCAGTTGCTCAGATGAGTAGTTTCGAAAACACTGCGCAGGTGATCATCATAGGGGTTTGCCGAGAATGTTTGGGATTATAAGCCATGGTAAGCCATGAGCTGGGAACCCCCATGTAATCATGACATCATGATACCGTACCACATTGGTGCCAGCTTCGGTGACACCTGGATAGGCTTTTGGCAAACTGGGAGACTCGCGGCTGGAGGAGTGTCTCACCGAGAAAGGCTTGCAGCCGGCTGCCTGATTGGATCTCTTCATTTGGTCCAGATTCCAGATAGTGAGGTTTTGGGGGTTGCACGAGGGTGCCAGCGTTTTGACCCATGCGGACATAAATCAGCAGCAAGCCACGACCATTTCGTGGGGGTCTTCCTTCAGCTTTGCGATTTCTGGAGCCAGTTGTCCATGATCAGAATTTTCTTACAACATGTCAAAACACACTGCTCGGAAAACACACCCACGATTTATCATCATTTCCCGCCCATAATTTATGATCATAATTTATTTATGATCATAATTTATGATCCCAAGGTATTTGTTGTAGATCCCTCCCATAAATGGTAAAAATCGTTTGAAGATTCCCAAGGTATTTCCATGGCTCTGCCAGGGCTCTGTGTGCTGGATGCGAGCGACTTCCCTCGACCGGCGGATCGCTTCCGCTTTATCCAGGAGGCGGAACGACTTCCCAAGAGGCGCGCTGATCTGCCTTTTGGGACCCAAATTTGATCCATACCCAAGTGGCTTGGGGAAAGGGGGATAGAAAAGAGATGCCTTGAGAGGGAAAATTATGAACTATGGGATTTTAGGGGAAAATTATGATTGACTGCTGGATTAGTAGTGTGCCCACCCCATTTTTGGGCAAACCTGATGTTGAGGGACCCTCTGATGATCATCAAACATGGCAATATCCCTATGTTCTATGCATTGATAGAGTAGATTAACTCCACAGACAACGTCAAACACGAGCCATTCTGGGATGGCCCGAGCTTCTGATCCACCATTTGATCCATTTGATGATTAAGATATGTGGATCATTTGTGGATCATTTGTGGATCAACTTCAAGACTTTCTGGTGTTTGGATCATTTTGGATCCCCATGAAACGATGGGTCAAGTCTGGGGAGCTCAAATCACCGGGTGCAACGGCCATCAGGCTCCATGGATCACCACCGGCCAAGAGAGAACCGAAGGTGCCATTGTAGGAGTTGAACCTCCGTGGTGAGTCGAACATTTTTGTATGTGCATTACACTACATTACATAACATACCTTACATTTGTATATATATATATATATAATGTCTAATAATACAACAACAACAACTACTAATAATGATAATCATAATAATATACTGACGGTATAACAATAATAACAATATTAATATATACATCATTATGTATCTATGTAGAGTTGGAGTCTGTTGAAGAGTTCTTTTAAGGGTTGTGAGATTGGTTTTGGGGGCTCAAGGTTGGGGTTAGTCTTCTTGGGACTTGAAACAACTGCTGTAGACCATGTGTAGATATGCAATAGTCTAGTGCTGTGTAGTGTAATGTGATTTTAAATATACATGTAAATGAAGGTGCAAGCGTAAATGTAAATGCTATATAATGTTAATGTTTTAATGTAATGCAATGTACGTAGTATGTAGTGTATGTATCAACAATACTGATACTGGCAATGAGAAGCAGTGAGAATAAGAATACTGATATATGTGTATGTATATATATATGTATACATACGTATTTTTACATAGACAAGTGTCAATGAGACATAATGCATAAATCACACATGGGCCATAGAGGAAAGGGTTCTGCAGTGAGCTTCCAATGTAATGTAATTCAATGTAATGTAATGTAATGTAATGTAATGTTGTGTTGTGTTGTGTTGTGTTATGTATGTATGTGTCTGTATGCATGCATGCATGCAGGCAGCATTCAAGCAAGCAAGCAAGCAGGCCGGCAGGCAAGCAAGCAAGCAGGCAGGCAGGCAGGCAAGCAAGCAAGCATGGATGGATGGATGGATGTTTGGATGTTTGGATGTCTGCATGTATGTATGTCTCTCTGTCTATCTGTCTGTATGTACGTACGTAGATATGATGTATGTATGCATGCATGTACATATGTATGTATACACATAGTACATATGTGTCACAGGGGCACCCCCAACTCCTATTGTAGGCCAAGGTGGCCGAAGGCTTACTGGGCGACCTGGGCTCTCACCGAGTGCCTTGGCCAGCAGTATGTTACTTGTGGTTTTATGTTGATGTTCAACATGTCATCCTTGGTTTTGATGTTAAAACCCTGCGGGTTTTGGGGCAGATTTGATGTGATGTGGTGATGTGGCGATGTTTGGTTTCAAAGTTCTACCAAATCAAGGTGTTGTCCAAATCAGTGTCAAACTATTCGCCTTCAATTTCATGTAATATTGAGGTTAGGCGCTGTGGTTCTTGTTTGGTTTTTGCATATCAAGCATCCTTGAATACCAAAGTCTGTTTGGCACAAATGAACATATGTTATGTATTGTCCCTCCTCTTCGACACTCCGAGATGTATCCTTGTGAGGCAGGTTGAGGTTGCGCCAGTGCAGTTCCGTCCAAGCGCAAGCATCAGGTGAAAGTTTATGAGAAATAATCCACAAAACAAAACCAACACCCGAGAAAACATCAAAGAGCAAGATTAAATGTTTATGTCCAACATAAACACAAAGCAGCCAACATACTAACTAATATACCCAGAACCATCCTTTTACCATTTTTGTTGAGGTTTATACAGCAAAATTGTGGATCCCAGTGCAAAACAGGAGCAAACGTTGAATTTCATTGAATTTAAACCTCCAAAATGGAGATTCATACAACAATGTTTAACCAACAAAACTTGTGATTCGAACCCATGACAAATGGGGATCATTTGCGAGACAGGATTTTGCCGGATGAAGGTACATTGTATGACTGTATGACATAACAAATCGGATATGATATGACCAGCAGGGTAGGATCTTGATCCTGTCTCTTCACAAGGGCGAGTTGAGCTTACAAGATCAGCTGAAAACTGAGTACCACCCGACAACCAACTGATAAGCAAGTAAGAACTTCAATATATCTATCCAACTGCCCATTATCCAATGGGGTAATGGCTTACATCTGAGGCAAGAATCACCAGTGCAAATCACCAATGGATATCATAACTATGACAGATCATAACTAACAATAGTTCAGCCAAGTATCAACGGAATTGCCCTTCCAGTAATCAAATGTGGCAAACTGTGTAAATCCTGAAATAGGGGTACCCCCAAATCATCCATTTTAATGGGATTTTCCATTATATAATAATCCCCAAGAAAATTGGAGGTTTGCTGGGAAACTCACCGGTGATTTTCCATCCTGGCCATGAAATTTCTCGACTCAGATCTTCAACTTGGCTTCACCAGAAGCGAAGGCCCTTGCATACCGTGCCGTGCATAGCCTCACCAAGGAGGGATTTGTGGAGAAAAATAGGTGGATTTCCTGGATTTCTGGATATTTTACTGTGGATTGATGTGGATTTATGGGGATTTTTTCTTTTCCTGGGAGGTTTCTTTTTTTTTGGGATTTATGGGGATTTCCTGTTATCTGGAACAGTGGGGAACAATCGGGGAACATATTTTTTACAGCGAAATGTCTACCGGGCTACCGCATCCCATTTATCAGGGACGTCTGAAAAAATCCAGCCTTTGCGTTCCGCCTCTATGTTCACTACCAAACAAGATGATGTGGACGGCCTAAAGGTGAATATATGAACATACATATGAACATCAACGTGAACAACGCTGCTGCTGCTGCTGCTGATGATGATGATGATGTTGTTGTTGTTGTTGTTGTTGTTGTTGGTCATTGTGCTGATTACATCGGCCTGCCAGCTGGAGGCGTATCCTGCCCTGGAACAGCTGCGGAGGGAAATGGAGAAAATCTCTTCAGCGGTGGCAGGTTGGCAGCTGCTCGCCGCGCTGTCAGTTGGGATGCGCGATGATTATTGCTTTCACGGTATACCAGAATTCACAGTGCTGGTGTGTATAGAATAGTATACAAGTACTTGGTGTAATTTGGTGTACGAAAGTTAGATTGAATGATGATTTTGGATGTTGGGGCACTTGCACCATCCTTTTCCCCAATGTCTTGAATCTCTGAGCCCTGGCAAACCGGAACCTAATGGTTTTGGAGAAACGAAGGGATGTCGTTTTATGACAACAAAAATGGAGGAAAGGAATGTCTCATTTGGAGACTTGGTCTTGCTAAGGGAGGTCTTTGCAGTATTGATTAGGCTTCAAAAACATAAGATTCCGAGGATTCTCCAATGAAACGAATCATGACATCCCAGCATTCCAGGGGCCCCAACATCATCCAACTTATTTGTTATTGATCATTTTTAAGGGGGAAACCAACGGGTTGGGGTAGCCGGGTAGCCTTAAATTCAGACAAAACTATGCTCTTCATCCTCTTCCCCATGATTTAATGGTCGCTTTGAGGTATCCCCCCATTTTTAGACCGAAATTAGATAGATATATATATATATAGTTATAGTTGCACCATTCTTGTTGGTTAAACAGCCACTAAAACATATTAAAACCCAATAATCTCAAAAGATGTGTTGAATCCACTCAGCAGATCTGCCTGCCAGGAGCCACTCACTGCTGCGGGGCTCCCATCTCCGAGCCGTGGCTGCTGGAGGTTGGGACTTCCGAGTTGGGGTTTGAAGAGATAGATGGGCAAAATTTCCCAAAAAGTCCTGGATGAAAATATCAGGAAGGTGCACTCCATCATGGGCGTTGATGGATTTTCATAACATCACCTAGATGCCAAAGGGCCAAAGGGCCAAAGGGACCTGCCGATGAGTTTGGGTGCCTTAGGCCCGGACGCCCCTGGCCATCACCCTGCCGCAAGAGGAGACGCCATGAAAAGAGATCTGCGATGGTGTTAAAAAACATCTTTCTTACTTACAGTATCCAAAAATGGGCCTTGCTATGATTTTTGCTGGGGGTGACATATTTTGTGGCAGGAGATAACGGAAGCTACGGCTGAGTACTGGTCCAAGATCTTCCTCCAGCACAGATTCCAGGCACTACCAGCAGTGCTTTTCATAGGGTTGTCTCAAAATTTGGACCCACCCCATGCATCCCATGGTTAAAACAATAAAAAGCAAGTTTCCCCTCCCAACATGTTTTTTCCGGTATTTTTTCTGTCTGGAGACAAGGTTCAGTTGTGGTGACTTGAAGTGATTCCAACATGTGAGTTGTAGGAAATCATTATCGAAACGGGCTTATGTCGGACTGCTCCTGGGTTGAAGCTGGAGGAGCAGTATTTGTCTTTCACAAGCACCGGACCTGTGGAAGATCAAAACCATGATGACAGATTGGTGTGGGTTAAGATATGATGAAGATTCACACATACTATAGGCGATTGTGTTTCATATAAATCAATACTATAGGCATATCCAAATACAACTAACCCCCCACAACCTCCAGCGGGCGTATGTTTTTTCTGGCGAGTTGGAGCTGCTGCGAGGTCTTGCTCTTCTTGGGGCACCAGGGTGGATTGCTGCAGCTTTCATCCTCCACATCCAGCATTGAGGTGGGTATGGCTGAAAATTGGGATGATTTAACTCATTGAGTTGGGGTAAAACCCCCAATAACTGGGGAATTTTGCTGTGAAATCATTCATTTAGGAATTTAGGGTGCAAAAACAACTACGCGGGCCTGAAATTCTGAACCCAAAGCCCAATGGTTTTCCTTCACATCTTCCATACTTACGATTACTTCTGACCTTTGAAGAGTTTTAGCCCCAGTGGCACATTGTTTGGGTCCTGCGCCCCCAGGTCGTTTTGCGCATCCCTTTGAACCACCTGGACCCCCTATGTCAGTGGGTCAACAAGGTGAGCATCAACCCCGGGATGCTGGTGATCTTGCGACCGGAGCTTTGGGTTTCGCGCAGCTATAGCAGCACGTCCAGAAAGAGGTGTGGCTAGAGGGGCCTTGCTGCAGTGGTGGAGCATTTTGTTGACAACTGATGATGATGATGATGATGATGATGATGGAAATGATGATGATGATGATGATGATGATGATGATGATGACGATGACGATGACGATGACGATGACGATGACGACGATGATGGTGATGGCGATGATGATGATGATGATGATGATGATGATGATGACGAT
>Ga0126342_10010916_pt1 | contig 16241 bp, 18 predicted proteins | sample Cyp1metagenome_FD_92528 | JGI IMG/M metagenome (GOLD analysis project Ga0126342, IMG submission 92528) | Coral microbial communities from Lord Howe Island, Old Settlement Bay, Australia - Cyphastrea 1 metagenome | ecosystem: Host-associated > Invertebrates > Cnidaria > Coral ... | reverse complement strand
ATATAAATATATATATATATGTATGATATATATATATGTATGATATATATATGTATATATATATACATATATGTATACATATATAATATACATATCTATGTATATCTATATATATGTATACGCATACATCTATGCAAATATACCTGTGTACATACATTTTGCGGACATATTCTCACCGCGTTGAATTCCCCCTGAAGAGATCAGTCATTGGGAATCCTCATCCCACTGTTTTTTGGGATGGGCTGCCCGTGGTTCACTCTTTCGCATCTTTGCCCCTGCAGGGCTGGCTCCCCATGGCGTACAGGGTCCACTGTTCCGTCACATTCTTTGGATGGCCAGCGACAGTTTAACCAGCCAAGTGTTCAACTAACATGGGGTGATCACGAAAAAATTACTCGTGATCAGCAACTTTTATTCGCCAATGCCACTGGGTGAAACCACAGAAAAAACGCGTGCATAAACCAGCGCTGGAATCACCTGGAAATCCGGAATTTTCCAGATCTAGCCATTGGTGATGGAAGATAATTGTGGTAAAGCCAATAAACGATCCCCACTAACACCAGAAATCAACAACTGGGGCCATAAATGGTGGTTGTAGCGGTTTACCACCCCAAAAAATCCCAAGATGATTCAACCATCCCAGACGCCAAATGCGGCAGCATCCAAGTAGATCTTGTCTTCCACCGGGTCCTCCGAGTCCTCGCATCTGAGAGGTTTTCTGCCATAGGATTGGAACTTCAATGTGGGGCCCCCAAGATAGCTAAGTTGCCTTATAAGTTGCTTAACTATGGTTTATAATAGATATAACTATAGTTAATAGGGTTTATAAACCAATTTATAACTGGGGGGCACCACTTTGTTGCTGTCTTTAGCTGAATGTTTTATCAATTGTTGTCTTTAGCATTTGGAATTCAATTTTCCAGAACATTCGTATCATGATGAAACAACTTGGAATCCAAATTGACAGTTGTTTCAGATTCAGTGAAAAGCCTGGAAAAATGGAGCCACTGTTGGGGCGTCATGGATTCTGGTCGCTATCATGTTGACGCCTTGACTTCCGGGGCATGTGATGAGAAAGCAGTTCTCAAGATTTCTTCATTTACAGGTCAGTTTTTGACAACAATTTGATTTATGAATAAAACCACTGGTCTCGTCCAGGGACACCATGAACAGATTCGTTTTGCACTGCACAAGGAGTAGAACATTTGGATCCCCAAAATGTTGTCCTCAAAATTGGGTGCCCGAAAATCTGATGAAGGGTCGTCATACTTTCCTTAAAATATGCTAAAGAAACATCTTGGGGCATCCCCACATTTTTAGACAAACCCAAATCAACGGGCTCCGTGTTCTGCCGCGTTTTTTGAGGCAAAACGACGCGACAGACTCGTCCGTGCCCTGGAACGCCGCGCGAAACAGCACAAGCGCAGCGTAGCAGTGGCGAACCCAAGCGGTGTGGAGCATATCAAAGTTTCGTCGGATAGTCGGGGATATCGTTTTTTCTTTTTTTCTAAAAGTTTTGTCGGGGTCTGACTCCATTCTGTCCCAGTGACAGACCGGGGGGTTGTGCTCGCTTTGCTAACATCCTGGAACAGGCTACTGCTTGTGTACTTCCACCAATGATTACGTGGGTATGGGTTGTTCGCCAAGTACCAGTGTGCCAGGATCAACATGTTGATATCTGATAGGCATTCATGCGTATCATCTTATATTCTCCGCCCATTAGTTGGCTGGCTGTGAATCCAAAAGTCAAGCCACCTGGTTTAAACGCGCAAAAAAACAAGTTCTACCCGAACAAAGAACATGTTGGAACCTTCAACCCAGCTTTGGAAGTTCCATGCTCCACGCCAACTCTACGGGCTTAGGGTGGCGATGCTGAACGTTTGCAGCGTCGCGAAAGTCATCGTCAGTCCCAGCTGGATCCCAAGGGTTGCTGGATCCCAGCTGGATAGAACGGAGGTCTGTAGTGATGATACCCATGTTAGAGTAGAACAGACAATAATGGATGGAGTAGATGACGCTTTCCCAACTTTGGGAAAGTTTCAGTTGCCGGATCCAGTGGGTGACCTTTGCAAGGGAAAATCATTTGCTCAGCAGTTCCGAATTTCGCAAATGGCCGACTCGAAGGTGTACGGGAAATTTATTTTGAAGGCCCCGAAGGCGCCCAAAATCGAATCGAGTTGTCAAGAGCTAAGATCCTACAGAATTCGCTGCGGTGTTTGAACCCTGGCAACTTGCCGGTGGACTTTAGGATGTACGGCGATCTGCGAATATGGTGTTGCTTTTTGTTGAGTTATAAGGTCTCATTAAAATCACGGACTTCATCGTTAGTGATGCTAGGGAGATCCGGAAGCCTTCAGCAAACGTGTCTGCCTGCAAGAAACATGAACGGAAGCGATTCGGAGACCCGGCTTTGGGTTTCAACTTGCGGTAGCTGCGCTAGCAAAACCGTTCTTGCAAAAAACGCATCGGTGCCCAAATCCGCTTGCCAAGTATTTCAAACACATATCCTTCAGATCCCTGTAAATAATTTTGAGTAGACAGTCAATGGTAAAATATCAAAATGAATGTGCTGCAAGCAATTCCGTAAGTACTCATGAGGTTGAAAATCAGGGACACCATTTGCTTTTTGGACAGGCGATAAAATGCAACTCAAGCGAGGAATCCTTGATTTTTTGGAGGGCCCTCCGAAAGAGGTCTTGAAATCCACGGCTCACAACAGGCCTTTCTGTGCTTTTTGGATTGTACCTTATTCTTTGGTATGATAGTTTCTGCATCAAGCCCTGCAAAATTAAGCTCCTGACGGTAAACATGGCAGCAATATTTCTTACAGTACAGGCATACTTAGTCATACTTTAAGGGTGTTGCATGCAGATAGCTTTAGTACATCCTTCATCGACGAGTCGACTGAAACTCAGCGGGCCACCAGCTGTTTCAAGCGGCTCTGACAGCGGATGAAGGGAAGCAACTTGTCCCGAATCTGCGTGCTGGTGCCTGGTGCTGCCAAGGATGAACATCGATGAAGAAATATGAAAAGATGTGAAAAGTACGAAGACAAACAAACCACCAGCCATTGAATGACACAAACAGACTTGGTAGAAGATGGTAGAAACACTTGTTGCAGAGATGGCCCAACGATTTCGAATGTTCTCGAGTTTGCTCTACCGGGAGCATCCGGGAAGTTTCTGGTTTGCAACTTGTGTATTTTCCACCCTGCCCCCATCAGCAACCTGTTTCAGATCTTCCCGAAAACATCTCATAGGTTTCGAACCATCCCCAGTTCTCAATACAAGTGGTTAAGATTGATTGTATATACCCAGTACATCCCCATTTTAGATGGTTAAACCTCCATTGATATCTTGGTTCAGGCCTGTTACCCGGCCTGTTGGGCTGAGATCAAAGACGCTAGCATCTTTCAGGCCCGTTGCGGACCACTCTACCCACTCTTCGCCTGCGGCGGCCCCAAAGTTGTCATCCCTGAAACCACCCAATATTTTTCCAGGTATCCCCATTATCCCATAACTATTAGTTATATAATCCCAATATATCCCAGTATATCCCCACCCAAAAGTTGCTACTCAAAAAAAACAATGGTTTGGGGATCCTCCATTTGAAGACCGCTAGCGTAACCTGGACCTTCCGGCTGCGTGGCAGCGGAGGCATCGGTGACGTAGCCACCGCTGTGGGTGTACTTCAGGGACTTGGGCCTGGCTGTCCAAGTTTTGACCACTGCAATGTGGTAAAAAACCACTCATGAACTACCGGATACTTCACCAAACTTGTCATACTAAACATGGTAAAACACGGATACTTCACCAACAAAGAAACCAACCACTGGAGCTCATAAAGCCATCTACTTTTCAGGTGGGGCCCGATCACTCTGTGGAGTCGTGTCTTGCTGGCTGTCTACCCTGTGGCCTTTCTTTTTCGCCGGGGGCTGGAGACATTCAAAAAACTATGTGTGACTGCAACGTCCAACGTGCTTGGGACATTCTGAATTTGTGTAGCATACTTTCCTGGCAGTTCACATGAAAGTGGATATGTTTCTCTTTTGATGTTCTCATGCAATAGAAGGTCTATTTTTTCAAATTTCCACCTTTTCATTACCCGGAGGGTATTTGCCTCTGCATCTGACGGTTATTTTGGGTGATTTTACAAGTCCCATGGAAACAACTACAACACACTTGCAATCAAACATACAACCATAGGACCTACATATTTATGGCCATTTGCAGGTGCTTCATATCATACCATCACGTGGGTTCGTCTGAAAATTAGGCAATTACCCCCAAATCCTATCATTATCTTCCCTTGCAACATGGCCATAACTGGCGGTATACACCATTTTCAGACTCACCCATATCATATACCCTCTGGTAAACAAACATAACTATTGAAAATAACCATTTATACTGGATTCACCAATTAAAAATTGTGATTTTCCATAGTTATTTGTATGTTTACCAGAGGGTAACCATATCTTCCAACCACTTCTTTTCGGGGAGTTTCCACCCGAAAATGCTGGTGGCACCTCTGGAACACCATTCCATGCCGGCCACTGGCCATGCCGTGGGAGGGCATCCCGCAGACGGATGTGAAGGATGTAACACCAAATCATGTAGAGGTTTGGTGATTTGGATATACCTCTACATGCTGTAATCTAATATTAGATATATCTATATATGAGGTTTGTGTAGATCTAATTTTCTTTTTGCAGTAAAATGGAGAACCTCATATATAGGGACATGCTTTATTGAATGGATAATGGCCAGCTTCACTTGACTGGACAACCTTGGTGCCCGACTTACCGGAGCATCAAAGGTGGTCACATCGACCAAACTCCCGAAATCAACGTGCTGGACGCAGCAGTTCATTTCCTCGATGAAGCCATCCACTATTGTGGGGATCTTTGAATGTGAAGCATATCCATATGCCTGTGGCTCAAAATGACGACCTCCCCCAGACAAGATGCTTCAATCCTAAAGAACAAAGCAAGTTTTGTGGCTCCATTCGTGCCCCCATGCCCCCCAACTTTTGAGCGATGTAAAATTAGCAAATCAGCCAAATCAAAAGGTTTTTGAGCAACCAATCAAGACTGGGTGCATTCTGCCATAGAATTGGGTTAATTGGGTACACACCCAAAAAAAGGTCAGGGACCAAACGCAGAGAACGCATACTTCTATGGAGAGATTTAATCAATTTTAACTGGCTGGTTGTTTCAACCCGTCTGAAAAATATTAATCAGTTGGGATTATTATCTCAATATATGGAAAAAATGTTCGAAACCACCAACCAGTTAATCTTGATTTGATGGGATAAACCACCAATAGTTCCCCACCTGCCAGGTTCCTAAATTTTTTCAGAAGTGCTGCCCACCTCCGCCTGCCTCTGCCTGCCTCCGCCTCGACCCCCTCCCCCCTTCTGCGTCAACTGCAAGCTCCAGATCTCAGTGGGCACTGCCGGACCCCAACAGCGAGTGCCAGATGTCAGTGGGCGCTGCCCCACCTCAACCGCGAGTGCCAGAGCTCAGTGGGCACTGCCGGACCTCAACTGCGAGAGCCAGATCTCAGTGGGCACTGCGGGACCTCAATTGCGAGTGCAAGATGTCACATACAATGCAGATAGAATGTGAGAAGAGATATATCAGATAGAATGCCTGATAGAACGCCAGAAAGAATGTCAGAATATACATGCCAGATAAAATGTCAGAAAAAATGTCAGAATATATGAAAGATATAATGTCATGGTGGGGATCACTCGAAGAAGTTATTATTATTATGATGATGATTATTCTTATAAATATATATATATATGTACACATTTATAAAATATTAATATATATATATATAACTATTATATATATAACTACATGTATGTATGTATGCATGCATGCATGCATGGATGGATGGATGTATGGATGTATGGATGTATGGATGGATGGATGGATGGATGGATGTATGGATGTATGGATGTATGGATGTATGGATGTATGGATGTATGGATGTATGGATGTATGTATGTATGTATGTATGTATGGATGTATGGATGTATGGATGTATGGATGTATGGATGTATGGATGTATGGATGTATGTATGTCTGTCTGTCTGTCTGTCTGTCTGTATGTATGTATGTATGTATGTATGTATGTATGTATGTATGTAATGTATGTATGTATATATGTATGTATGTATGTATGTTTGTTTGTTTGTTTGTTTTGTTTGTTTGTTTGTTTGTTTGTATGTATATATATGTATGTGTATGTGTATGTGTATGTGTATGTGTCTATATATTTGGGATACAGTCCTGCCATTAGACTTGAAGCCAAAAAAGAGCTGCTCCTGATGCGTCCATCCAAGACAGCTTCGGGCTTAGCCACATCCTGGAGCGAGCTTAACGACAGCCCCAAAGGGGACCCTTGGGACAACGGGTTCAGAACATGTTGGAACTTAAGTAACTACCATGATCATGCTTAACTATGGATTAGTTAACTATGGATTAATTAACTATAGATTGACAATGGGTTAACTATGGATTGGAACATGTTCAAAGTAAGTAACAATCATCCATAGTCATGGATTAACCATTGACACAGTTCTAAGGCTTAGATAAACAGCAAAACTTGGATTTACTGAGCAATGATATGGATAACTAGAAGTGATTTTATTGATTAGCTTAATGACTAACTATGATAGCTGTTCTAACCTTGGGTTCTGCTGAGGGAATCAGGATCTATGGAGGAACTGGGAGACTTTGCTGAATTCACAATGAAAAATGTCCCGATTTTGCAGTGAAAGCAACACAATTTGGGTCCAATTTCTGAGATGAAACACATCTCTTGGTGATCTGGGAATCATAGAAACAGTGATCTTGGTGTTTGAGTTTCTGATGGACTTCCATACAGCTATGTCGATATTCCATTTTACACACAAGTTGATAAATACTCAAATATCAAGCTTTGAATTTTGACCGATAAAAAAATAGGCTTCCCATCTGGTCCATTGCCTCTTCAGGGCTTGGAGGGCTTGGCATCTCATCACCTGGCAGCACTGGTACAGTTTTCAGCGTCGGTTGTGCTGGTTTTCCCTCATCCAAGTAGCAATATGTATATATATATAGTACTCTATACATATATAGCACAAATATATATATATATATGTATGATATGATATGATATGATATGATATAATATATAATATATAATATATAATATATAATATATAATACATAATACATAATACATAATACATAATATATAATATATAATATATAATAAATAATATATACTATAACATAATATAATATAATAAAATATAATATAATATAATATAATATAAAGTATATTGTCATGACTCGAGGATTTTTGCCATCACTGCAGGCTCCGTGATCCTGGTGCAGCCATCTCCTGGGTCTCATCGAAATCTCCAATCATTTTCCACAGCGACATCCAAGGGACATCCATTGCTTAATGTACTTTAATATATGGTAAATATATATGGTTAATAGACTGTTAATATATGGTTAATGATGGTTAATTAGCTATACTGGTTGGTGGTTGAGCCCAACCCCTCTGAAAAATGATGCAGTTAAAGTCAGTTGGGGTTACTATTCCCAATATATGGAATAAATGTTCCAAACCACCAACCAGTATAGTAACTAACCTCCCTTAAAAAAAACATCATTTGAAGCTTTTCAAAGTCAAACAACAAAAACACGGGGCTTTATGGATGGTTGGAGTGAGGCTATTCTGTTTGTTTTCTGGAAGTGTGGGGCGATCTGGCTTTCCATGGTGGCTGCGGTCACGGACCGTTTGGCTGAATTATGCATCCTTCCCTCAAGCACATTCAGATCGAATTTTCCGGCACACTTTGCGTCAAGTGGGATGAGTTCACATAGTTCACATCTTCCCCCTGCCTTTCCTACTTTGACCAGCCAAATTACGTGTTGCAAAATGCCGGATTTGGTGCGCAATGAACACCGTCAAAAAATCTGACGGACCATTTTCGGAGTCACAAGGGTCATTTGCACTTCTGTTCTCCAACAGTGTGGACATGGATAGCAAAAAGCCAAATGACTCCAATGTCCGCGCAAATTGCTTGTACAGGAGACGAGATCTGCAATTCTGTATCTTTGGCCGTGGCTGCATGGATGATAACAACGTTGAAAACATCTACCACATCCATCGAACAGAGCAGAACAAAAAATAAAACAGTGCCATAGAGCCATTGAGGCGTGCTGGATGGCTAGCACCAATTTTCTGGATGGCTTCCAAGCAAATTTCAACGCCTCAACCAGTCGTAATCTCCCGCAAACGAATACAACAATAGAAAATCCCTGCAGATGATCGATCTCTTCCAAAGATGCGGATTTCGCAGCTAAGTGAAGGTACCAGATATTGGGCCTGGCATGCGAATTATCAATTCCTTATCATATTCGCAAGCCAGTCTTCCTATGATTACTATTTCAGACCACTATATCTTATTGATGTATGACTTCTATCGAATTGACCCACTTCTTCTCAGCATTTCTCGTTGAACGGGGCAGATCTCATCCTCTTCGCATGGCCTTTCGTGTGACGGTGCGGCCACCGCTGGACTTGCGCTTCTTGCAGTGAAGCTCCTTGGTGGAGGGCAGGGCTGGGGAAGGGAGCTGGGGATGGAGTTGCTGAAATCCTGGAAAGTTGCTGGAAGTTTCCCAACCCAAACCACGACATATATCTTGATGCTTCAGGTAGAATCATCACAGTTCATGAGAGTGTCATTTCAAGCATATGTGGATATAGGTGGTATTTCCCAGTTGGTCCCAGTTGGCCCCGGCAACTATAGATATATCTCCCATAAATCCACACAATGTGGGGCCCCCCAGTGATGTTAGTTGGTTTATAACCCCCCATAACTATAGTTATTTGCGTACCATAAACCATAGTTATTGGAGTTATTTGCACCAACTTGGCTATCTTGGGGGCCCCACATTGTACACCTCCTAATTCGACTGCTTTCAAACCAACTTAGCTAAGCAGGGGGCACCCCATGAGCCTTCGCCGCCAAGATGCCGAAGCTTTCACTTTCAAACGTTCGATGATCACCTGACCGTTTTTAGCGAAAAGCCCTTTCAAGCTCGATGCTAAGGACTTCATATCAAAAAAAACATAAAGAACCATGGTTTTTTAAGGGTGTTTTAAGCGTCTAAACTTCTAAAGCCTCTATTCGAAACGCATGGCGTCAACGAATCCGCATTGATGGCTGCCAAGTCGACACGATGCCGAAATCCTGAAAATGCCACAGTGTTTTCACAGGATGGGGCCCCTTAAGAAAGCGTGAACCGTTGGTTTAGAAGTGGCTGAATTCAATGGTTTATGGTAGATATAACCAGAGTTAATGGGGATTATTTCATGGTTTATAAACCAACTTTTAACTGGGGGGCCCCATCCTGCAGAGTTTGCCTACTTTTTTCGGTTTGTTTATAGGGATTTCCAGTTGTTCCGGATTTTGATACGCCCTAAGATTGTTAGGGTAGAACCATTTTACAGCATCTTTTGGGGTATACCCAATTTCATAAACCCAATTGGGGATAGTTTATTAATGGTTATTGTTGGGTTCTAGCTCATTTGTATCTTCTAACAGGGGCTATAAACTGGTTTATAAACCTATTACCCTCTGGTAATTTAAAATAGCTATGGAAAATCACAATTTTTAATGGGAAAATCCACTATTAATGGTCATTTTCAATAGCTATGTTAAATTACCAGAGGGTAAGTAGTTCGTTATATACCCCTAATCAACCCAACAGTTCACCAAGGGTGCACTGCGCATCAACATCTCGAAAAAAATCGTAAGGCCACCTCACCTTGCGTATCCTATCAACAACCAGTAATATCAATTTGACATCCCAATATATCCAGTCATATCCCAAATATACTCGCTTTTTTGTGGGTTATTTCCTCTATGTCTTAAGTGATTATAATAAAAATGCTTCATCATACAATGGTTCATCATTCATAAATGGCTAATCCTTAATCAACATGTCAACAGGTCATGAATGGCTAAGAATCATCATTCACTAAAAATTACCCACTAATAATTACCCATTCATGTGTTGGGAATATCAACAGGTCATGATCGTCGCCTCGTACAACATCTCGCCAAGAAATCCATGGCGACGATCGCAGTCGCCACAGTGGGGCTCGAAGCCGGTCAGCAAGTCGTTGATGCACCTGGGTCAAACGTGGTAAAACCTGCATGCCCTGCCTGGGAGCTTTCGGGATTTTTCAACAGAACTCACAGCAAATTGAGGAAAATGCAAGGTAATTGAACGGCACATGAATTTGGTGAATGGATCATGGTACATGAAAAGACCAGTAGCAGCAAACTAGCATGGCTGTGTTCCAAGAATGGGTATACCCACCTTTACATGCCTTTACTGGATTTATTTCATTGGAACATAAGCCAATGTCCATGTCATGATGGGCTTCTCCTGCTTACCAGAAACCTTGAGACATTTGTTCATAGTGGCCGTCAGCCATCTCAGGGTTTTCACTCCAGGTTTGAGCACGCTGGACCCCAGTGTATAGGAGAAAACCATCCACATGGGATGCTCGTGAAAGCATTTCCATCCAATGGCTATCAGTGCCAATTACTAGTGTATAGTTGGTATCATGCATGACTTTTTGATGTTCAGTATTGGTATTCAACATTAATCAATGGTACACAACATGGTAAAAGTCATGATCATTCTCCAACGTTCATTCATTTTCCCATGGCATTTTCCATTGTTCATGGCAATTTTCGTCCCCGTCCACCATGGAGGTTGCCATTTTGCCCCAGGTGCTCATCGTCTTTGAGGTACTCCAACCTGATTTTTCAGGCTCATGAGGATACCAAGCTCGATCGATGGTTTACATGGACAATCCCAGCTATGGATGACTGAGGATAGCCATGACTTAGGAAACCCCGAAAAAATCGGACAGCCCAAAATGGTGAAACCATTGTGGATGACCTGCTGGAAATTTGCGCTGCGAATTACAAAAACCGGTGGTTGGAAAGGCTTGGAATTGTACTTCAAAGTGGCAAGAGATGTGAGTCTTAGGATCTTAAGATTCCAAGTGTTTCTGGCAAGAAATGATTGAACATACCTACTATATCATCTGTAGGTGAAGATCAAGCTGTCTTCACCACATGCACAGAGGTAATAACACATTCATACATCACATTTGTAGGCATTGTATAGAGATATACATATTGAATATGTAGAGATATGATATATCATACACATAAACCCACTAACGAGTTCGTTATATCCCCCATTTTAAAACCCAAACGTTCAGGAAGTTCTCTGCGTCACCTGCCGGGATTTCCATCATTTCCACCAGCTGCGAAAACAATGAACCAGCATTTTGCGCAACAACTGGTTGATGAACCAACATTAACTAACATCAACATGAACTAACATCAACATGAACTAACATTAACCAACATTAACATGAACTAACATTAACCAACATGAACTAACATTGACATTCCAACATTAACTAACATCAACATGAACTAACATGAATCACAAGGGGCTGAAACAGCTGATTTCGAGCCGTTGGAGCTTTCTGAAAGCTGATGTCCTTGGCCACGCCACGCTGGAAAATCATGGGGAGGTTTTCCCGATTCGGGGGAGACTCACGCCGTAGGACCCCTATGTGTCAGAAACACATGACATATGTACACACACATACCACCATATATCATATATCTACATATGTCTACATATAATCACGTATATATATAATATAACTATGTATATAATATAACAATATATATATATATATAATATATCTATATATGTATTAGAAGATGGGTATGTATATATATATATAATATCAATATCACATGTGTACGTACATATTCATACAAAGACAATTAAAGGACGGTGGTATTTCTGTAATAAGCAAGCAAGGTGAAGTTGATAGAGTTTTTGCCTAGGCACATCGCTGGGTTGCGGCAACTCCCGTCCTCGGCGGTGGGACCGGCGTTGGCCCCGTTGGTCCCCAAAAAAAGATCGAAAAAAATGGGATTTGTTTGAAATAGATGGCACAACCATTTCTGATTTCTTTTTGTAAAAATTCTGAGCACATAATTGTAGCTATGTTTAGTATGATGTAGTGGCCTTGACCCCATTTAAGAGTTCACTTTTAAATCATGCGTTTGCCTGGAAAAGAACATCCGCAGTAGCAGAATTCTGGGGTTGTTGCTAAACAGGCCGGCAGCATTGTCCTTCTCCATAGGAATGCGCATAGTTGACACGTCAGGAAGCTACTCTACTTTCACATATAAGCATTTGTAAGCATTAGTAAAGCTTATTCATGGCCAGCAGCTTTTCAGCAAGCGCTTGACTTTGAACTGCCTAAAATTCAATACTCCCCAATCCACAAATGTTGACAATCTTTCATATTGACCATCTAGTTTGTGTTTCTCAATGTATTTGAAATCCGCCCAACATGTTCAAACAAGAAATTGAGACCAACTTTCGGCCGAGAAAGACATAAGTCAAGTTTCCTCTGCCTCGAAAGGACTCGTCTTTGAAGTGGATCACCTGACATGGCAATGCCTCATCAGGTGCCACTCGTGGATCAAAGCCCAAGCGCGTGTAGGCCTGCCATGGTCACGGTCGTCCGGTTGGGATGGTGTGGGATTATCAGCTGGCCTCTGATTTGACCTATGGATCTGGGTAAATTTGTCACGAACCTGAAATCTTGCGGCCATAAAAGGGGGTGAAGTCCCGAATAAAAAGCCGACCATGATTCCCAGGGTTCGGGAGATCAGGGTTCGGGAGATCTGATCAACTTCACCCAGATGGATGGATCTAGCTGGATGGATGGATGGATGGATGATAGAACCAGAGAGACCCTGTTTTTTTTTGGGTTGGCTTGAATCTTCATTTTCGATCTGCGAATCTCCTACTGATGACTAAACAGAACCACAGCGCCTGCTGCCATGGTCCGTCCTTCCACCTGAGGGTTGCAATTCCTAGAAACCAAGAGATGTCCAGGCAATTATGATCGGGTTCATAAGCAAAACCATGCAGCAAGTTGACATATTTATGGAACATGGCCCATTTATAGATGATTTTTACCTATTAAACAACGGTGATTTTCCACAGCTATGTTAGGGTACCAGAGGGTAACCTGGTGTGTTCCGCGAAGGTGCTTTTGTTCTTTGGGTGCAGCACCGAAGTCATTAATCAATGGATTGGTTTAAGAGAACATCTACAGTAACGCCTGGCTATTACCCCCCAAATATAGGGCTTTCCTGTAATTTATTTCCATCCAAGCAACATTACTCATTAACCATCTTTTACACACCGCTGCGGCTCCTTATGCACGCTTCGTGCTATTTGGTGAATGACAATAAACCATCAAACGCGTCGAAATCAATGAGCAGATCATGACATCTACTTTCATTCAACTGGATGTTAAGGGAACATCTACAGGACGCCGCCATATTTCATGGGAAAAAAAACTGGTTGGTGGTTGACCTACCCTCTGAAAAATATGAAAGTCAATGGGAAGGATTATCCCATATATATATATATTATGGAAAACATAAAATGTTTGAAACCACCAACCAGAAACATGGCTACCGGCTTCGATGTTTGCAACCAAACCATTGACGGCTTCGCTGGTCCAAGTAGCTGATAAGCCACGAAAGGTATGAGCCGCTTGAACCTACGCGGATGGAAAGATATGGAAACGCTGACGCAACTTCCGAAGGGTACTGTATTTCTGGTATAGTTCACCTTTGACCATTTAAGAGATAGCTATGGAAAATGGATGAACATGGCCTATGCATAGATGATTTGCCCATCAAAAACTTGGTGATCTTCTAGGGCAAAGCGCTAAATAACCAGATGGTAATCGCCAGTGATGCGTCGTCCACAACCTGCTCAGTTGAGGCCTATCACCTACACATTTCAAGCCTTGAATCGTATGAGGTTATATAACTTACAAAACTCGTTGAAACCATTGGTCAATCAGAACTGTTTTTACACAGAGGATGCAGGTTTCACATGCTTCATGACAAAACATCTATTAAATCTATCAAAATTACATTAAATCACCTTTTGGAGGGATTAAGCACTATTCAACCACCGCTTCCATTGTTGTTTGACCCACCATTTCCGTGGGGAAATCTTTGACACCTGTTTCATCTGTTTGGCCCTGCCTGTCAGCGTCCATGGTGCGAAGGAAGACGGGAGACTGCTGCAAGGCTGGCTCTAACCAAATTGGCCATTCCCAAAAGACGCGGACCTCGCAACAGAAATTGCGATTTTTCGGCAAGAAACATGGGGATTTTAAGTGTCAACATTTGGGCTTGAACTGATATGGCTTTGGCCAAAACTTGGTGATACAGCTTGCAATGTTAACAGATGTTAACAGGGAAAATGATGATAGATGGGCTTTTGCGGCAATTCTTAGGTATACCATGGCGGCGGGGATGGGTCGAGTGAGTTTTCTGCGTTCTTCATCAGTGTTCTAGCGATGTTATGAGGGATCATCCAGCCCAACAAATCCGGCTTCCACGGTCTAGAGATAACTTGGGCGATGAGATTGAGACTTTCTGCAGAAGTCAGCAGAAAATCTGGCCGGTTGGTGAGATCATGCTTGAACATCCCAAACTACACATTTTCTGATCATAAGATGAACAACATCTGTCAGTGGATTTTGCCTCTGCCTTTGGGAAACACAAACTTAGTGGATGGTTGGTGCCTTCAGCACCCCCATGGATACCTGATGGATCTCAATCTTTTGCCTCAAGAGCACTAAGTCTCTAAGTTCAATCGCCGACAAAATTGGATCTTTTTTTCAGAGATCCATCAGGAACTGAGTATAACTGAGTCCTGTAAGGTGCAACCTGGACCTAGATTCCTAGATAATTCGGCAGAAGATTTCATGGTTGGCTGATACCCTCTGGTGAACTAACATAGCAATGGAAAATCACAATTTTTAATGGGAAAATCCACTATTTCTATAGCCATTTTCCATTGCTATGTTAGTTCACCAGAGGCTAATCCAGCATCTGCCAGTTGCGAGGTGCTTCTTTACCTCCCCAAAATAACACGTGCGAAGTGCAGGGCTTCTTCCCAGGATGATGGTCAAATCCAGGCCATGGCACCAGATTCGCCAGAAACGTCGAGTCCTGCGGCGACAGCAACATGGCTGGGGGATCATACTTCAAACCAGCCACAGGAATGTCATGAACCAGGATTTCGATGGGTTTTCTCACTCAATAGGATCAACATCATCTCGGGCATGGCCTCAGGTGAACCATCTGTACCACACATCAAAAAAGTGCAAAGCAATGCGCACGGCTTTCTGTGCATTTCTCAATCAGTTCATGGCAAATCAAGCATGAAATGCACTCAAGCATACTTCTCAATTTCAATGGGAAATTCAGGATCCTAAAATGGAGGTACTGTACCATATAAGGCTATATTTTGAGGGTATATCCCCTTACATAGCCCTTACATAGGCCTTATATATGGTAGGTACCTCCAATCAATCGGATCCTGAAATTCCCATTGACTGAACCACAACGAGATCTATGAAACTATGAACCCATCCTTGGACAGATCCACATCCACGAAATCCTACTTTTTTTCGCTTCTGTTTCCTGGTCTCTAATTTGACACCATGTTCAATATTGTCAATACATGGCTGACACTCTACGTAAATGTTATATATATATATACATAATAATATATATATATATATGTATATAAGAAATATGGATATAATATATACAATAAATATACATATCTATATATATAAATACAATAAATAAATGAATAAATAAAAAACAAAATAAATAAAATAGATAAATACATAAATAAATAAATTAAAAACAAAATAAATAAATAATTAAATTAAAAAACAATAATTTAAAAACAAAATAAATAAATAAATTAAAAACAAAATAAATAAATAAATAAATAAATGAATAAATAAATAAATAAATAAAATATGTAATATTAGACACAGACCCCGAGGTTTGCCCAAGCCCAGAATAGCGTAAATACCAGGGAATTCTGTACGACGTCAAACAACGGGCTATGTTCAATAATGCTGATAGGGTGTTTACCAGAACATGTTGCTTCTACATATCCTATGGAATTAACCATGCAGTCATTAGTCATTAGGGTTTCTTTTAGGGTTTCAAGAAGATATCAAAATCATCATCGTCGTCGTCGTCGTCGTCATCGT
>Ga0126342_10010915_pt1 | contig 16242 bp, 13 predicted proteins | sample Cyp1metagenome_FD_92528 | JGI IMG/M metagenome (GOLD analysis project Ga0126342, IMG submission 92528) | Coral microbial communities from Lord Howe Island, Old Settlement Bay, Australia - Cyphastrea 1 metagenome | ecosystem: Host-associated > Invertebrates > Cnidaria > Coral ... | reverse complement strand
CCTATTTATTTCCCTATTTATTTCCCTATTTATTTCCCTATTTATTTCCCTATTTATTTCCCTATTTATTTCCCTATTTATTTCCCTATCTATTTCCCTATCTATTTCCCTATTTATTTCCCTTATTTCGATTATTTCCCCTCAATTTCCCTATTGTTTCCCGATGATTGTTCCTTCCCAATTATGTGCCTGTTGTTATCTCCCTATTATTTCCATATTATTTCCATATGTCGTTATTACTTCACCATTTTTTGCTATGTTTCCCAACTGGGACGTTTCCCTTCCTGCAAGTTGAATATGCTAAAGAACCGCACCAGCTAATAAATAATATGGTCATCCGGGTAGCCTCAAGAAACAGAAAAAATCACCCAACAGGCACAGCCACAACTGCTGCCTTCGCCCCGAGCTTCGCCCCTTGGCCTCCGGGTGCTTGATGATCAGCGTCGCATTCAAACTGGCCTCAGAATTCGCTGACAGATCCGGCAGATTGTTCGGTGTTTGGACTTTACCCCCACCAAAAAAAAAGTAAACTAATAACTAATCTATTTTGAGACTCACATAGTACTAGGAAAGTTTGAATCTACTTGGAAAGTTTGGGGACTTTTTTTTTTGTAATTCAAATCGCTTCAGAACCGTTCCTCCAATCGTCCGACATCTGATGAACCACCTGATATCCCGAACGTCTTGGTGTACCAGTGTACAAAAGTTTGCGCCTTGGTGTTCTCAACGGAGCTCATCCAGGCCTATCAAAATCGGCCATGGTCGGCCATGGATTTTGCTGCTAACCTGGCACCTACAGTGATGAAACAATACGCGTCTTGTGCGTGTGTGTGGATGTGCCCACGCAGATGCACATACATTACCTATCTCGATACACACATAGTTACCTTATCGGCTTATTTTTTAATTATTTACTTTTCTATTGATACTTGTTGGTGGAACAGGCTAGTTTCCCACACTTGTTGCTTCATATTTTCAGATCCGGTGGCATCCCATGTCTGGTGCAACTCGTCGCCTGATGCCACACAATCTCAAATTCCACCAACGTCTTCGCCTCGCGACATATGGTGCCACGTATGGTGATGCTGAGCCACACTGCCATGTGGAAAAAAAATACATCTGCTAATCAAGTGGAAGCATCATCCCCAAGAAAAAACATGGAAAATATCGGCAAAATGAAGATGATGAAATATGATGAAATATGATGAAAATGATGCAAAGCAAAATGTTTCAGAAAAACACTCTTTGAAAATCAATCTCCGGAAACCTCTCACGCAATGTCACATATCTGAGGGTCATCTTCCAGTCTCGTCTCTGCAGGCTGGGTCTAGGGGCCATCTTGTTGTACATCTTGGTGATGCGTTTCACTTCTTTACCTCAAACCATTTCCCAGAGATCAAGACTGTGTCATGGAAATGAGTTGGTTCAACAAATGATGATTGGGATATTTAAAGTATGAAGAAAATGAGGAGAATACGTTGGATAAAATCCATGAAAATGAGGATACATCAGTATATCTGAATTGTCCCTCTGAAAACAAAACTGTTGATAATCCAGGTGATGAGAAAACCCCGTCACTGCTAGTATGCCTTCCAAATTACCACCATCATTGGGCATTGGGCTTTGTATGCCTCATTTCTGCTACTTGATCTTTGCTTCATATCTGTTTGACAGTTGAAAAATGCTTAAATATCTAAAAGGTATGGGTCAAATACCAAAAATTACTATAGGTCCAGGATCATTCCCAAGGTTGAAGCTGAATATGTGTTTATTGTCATTTAGAAACTCGCTCAAAATAACATCAAATTCTATTTGGGCATACATCTCCCATTTTTTTTCGTAGCCAACCCCCAGCGAACCCTCGAGTAAACGCAAACAATTCTCTGATCGAAAAATAATCGATTACCCTGGAGCAAACTAACATAGATGTGGAAAACCCATATGGTTTTCCTAGGACAAGGATCCGCAAATGGTATCAAATGGTGGGGGTTAATTTATAGGAGGAATCTTATTCTGTCTTTAGGTCCAAAAACCCTCCAAGTCTGGTGGATCAACGACTGAGATATAAGGAAATTGGGCTAATTAGACCCAAACCCAGCAAATTGCATGTTTTGGGGGCCAGTTCCAGTTTAAGAAAATCACACGAAATCATCAAGCTTCCGATTTTCCCGTTGATGTGCACCATTGATGGCTCAAAAATCGTCCGAGGGCCCGTACCACCAGCAATGACCAAGGGTTCCCGGTGGAAGCGCCGCATGGGCTCCATGATGCGGTGGAGCAATTGTCGCCTCGAATGGCAAGGTTCCAATAGTCAGATTGATGGAACATCATGGGGATTTTAATGACCTGAAATGGGGACATAATACACATATAATATATATATAATTCCCATGGGGATATCATGGAGATATAATGAGATTTGATTGTCCGAGCATAGTGGGGAATTCATCACCTAAAATGGGGATAAATTCCCAACCATGACTGGGGATTGTAAACATAGCATAGCTCTGGTGATGACTTGGGGATGGTAAACATGGCATTGGGTTTACCATGGTTTACCATGGTTTACCACATTAGATACAATGGGGTTATTTTTGGATGTAAGCATCCGTCATCGGGAGATCATGAGGAAATACGTTGCCAACATGGATGCAAAATCACCAAAAATTGAGATATAATGGACATATTTTGTGGATATATGTTTTGGGAATATAGCTGCGTCATGAAACGATCTCAAACGTGGCTGGCTGGGAAATTCTAGGACTAAATGGAAGTTTATAGCTGAGAAAATCATCGAACTTGACGCTTCTGATTTTCCATTGCCACGTTTGATTACCCGAGGGTATGGGTTGGGCGACGTTCGGGCCTGTAGAGAAGCCACCTTCAAAATTTTCTGGTGGCATTTACGATTTCGATCATGGATGGCCACACGCGTATGACTGGAGGGTCCGGGGACTGATTCAGCAGGAGTCTTCAGCAGTTAAGAGAACCAAATCCGAAGGGAAAATCTACTGGAAACTCGAAACTCTTACCAAATATGGTGCTAAAAATAAATTGAGGAAATTATTCACCTGTGATTTCAATGAAAAAACCCAATAAACAATCAATAACAATCATAAAGATCTTAAATCTTAAACATCTTAAACCAAATCTGAGATAAGTACCGTCATGGATGGCCGCTTGAAAAGGCACCACTGAGACCCCGGCGACCACATGATGTTGCCTGGGAAGTGGATCGAGCCCCTCTGGGAATAAAATCTGAGATCCGGGGTTGGTTTCAACATCTAAAATGAGATGGAAACGTTGAACGAATGTGAATCAAAGTATATACTATGCATATACTCTATATATATGTGTGTGTGTACAATAATACATTATACACGTATACAGTATACATATGTGTGTGTGTGTGGGGGTGTGTGGGTGTGACATGTGCATATGCGTACATAATGTACATAATTGTACATATACATATATATTATATCTGTGTGTGTTTTATGTATGTGTAAAATTGCGTAAATAATGGTAAACTTCCAACTAGTGTAGGTTTGCCCTTTGGACCCGTGCAGTATCAACGTCAGGTTTTGCAGTTTGCGTTCCTGTCTTTACTTGAGCAGCCACGTTCCTTGAAGAAACCACAACTCAAATCAAAAATGCCAACTGTAAATTTCATGTGCAAAATGTTTTTCTCATTTGGATTAGCACATATTAGTTGCACAATTTGTTCATCCACTTTTTCAAAACATTCAAACCTGGCCGTGGACAACTCCCGATTTAGTTCGGTTATTTTACAGTAATTTGAACCACAACTTCCATATTTAACGGATTTCCCAGCTAGCCTAGCATGTTTGATGACACAGGATGTTTTTTCCCCATGATCTGAGCATTGAGAATCCTGGTGATATTTGGATGGTTGAACAGATTTATGCTTAACAATGGCTATGAAAAAAATGGTAATTAATCATGGCTTTTTATGATCAATAAATCCAATTATTCCCCCAATTCTTATCACATTTAATCTCCGGATTAAACCAACCGGTTTTTGGAGGGGATCTCTTCTGAACCGGGCCCCCGTACCCGCCACGGGGGGCATGTTCCGGACAAACTGTGGTGAGCCACGATTCTTCTCATAGAGCTCCTTGCAACTTGGAAACCAGGGGGGTTGAAAAAAACCTATCTGAAAAGCCGTTTCTTAGGAAATTTATGGGATTTCATTGGATTTTAATTGGGATTTCATGGGGTTTACTGGGTGCGATCCCCCTAAAATAATGAGTGGTTGATTACTATAGAGATCCCCAGCTGATGATGACTCCCTAGAAATTGGTGCTTATAGCATGGGGTTTTGAACACACCGCTCCCATGCTGGGCTTAGGTACTGCCAATGAAGGAGCGAACCGAATGAAAAAAAAACATTGAAAACACTTACGAAAGGCAATGAAAGCAGTGCATTTTTTTTGGACACATTGAGGTAGTATGCCAAGATATGCCAAGTATTCCCAACCAGTAACAACCATCTGCTGATGTTACCACAGTAAGAAATGATAGAAATCCAATGATCCACAACTGTCCTCAACTTAAAATGGGAGGCTCCCGAAACTTCAAGCACTTCCATCGAACTTCCATCCCTTCCGTCGACCTTGAGCACTTCCAACTCTTGCCCGTAGTTGTGGAAAATCACCTGGCTGGACTTCCAGAACTGAACTAAGATGAAACTGTGAAACAACAAAAATATGGAGAAATGGGAAATGGCTGTCCAAAAAGGAGAATCTTCATCTTCCGAACCCCTTTCCAAAGCGAAAAAAACTTTCGGGCTCCACAGTGTTGTTGTCAGTGTTTCAGAGTCACCAAGAGCAACGGTCGCGACACATTGATATCACAAGCTAGCGGTCTGCAAGATCATCCATAACCATCAAAACGAATTGAAAGTGCAAATCATATGAAACCGATTGCCTAAGGCAGCCATTCAAGTGGGATCAAGTGGGATCATCCTATTTGCAAAGGAGTTTTAGTTGCGATTCATGTTGATATGTTCATAGCTTGATCCATTTGATCCCATTTGATCTATGATGATCCAAGGAGGCAAGGAGTCGTATGCCCTGAACCATCTGAACCTCCCACCTTATGATCCTTATGCCTCTGGTTCATAGCCCCAACCAAATGCCGAAAACGCTGGGACGCCAACCGAAAATTTGGACTCCAGGTCCGTTTTCAAACCTCAGACGGTCCAATCATCAGAGCATTGGTGCCATGGAACATGGCTTCCATGGCACCACACCCAGCCGGTCCTTTTTTCTTCAACGCGCTTCTCAAAGCCAACTCCGGAGTAACTCCGGTCCGAAGTTTCATGATCAACTTCCCAACACGGTGTCTCTCCAACAACTCGGCCATCTCCAACTTCGCGCTCCGTCGATGTGACCATGGCAATGGGAGCCATGGCCATGGGATGAGTTCCAACCATACCGCCCCAAACAGCTGGGATCCCATCTGGTTGGTGGTGGACTCACCCCTCTGAAAAATATATGAGTGAAAGTCAGTTGGGATGATGAAATTCCCAACTGAATGGAAAGTCATAAAATTCCATGGTTCCAGTCACCACCAACCAGCCATAACCTGTCCCACCTCATCCCTCCAAGCGATGGTAACAACCACAGGATCTCGACCGCCGGAGGATTGGAAGCATCGGCACCAGAAACGCCAGAGAGGAAGCAACGAAAAGCCAGGGGAGCATGGCTTGGGTCGATGGGTTCCGGGAAAACCAGAGAAAAGATGGGGAAGATGAAGTTGGATGCGGTGGACCCTGAACTTCCGCAGAATTCTTCAAGGCAACCTCAGTATCATCCGGCTTTTTGGGCCAAAGAAAAGGTGGAAATGGTAGAAATGAGGAAGGGGTGGCCAAAGGCTGGGAAAACAAACTTTGTGACGTTTCCAGTTGCACCTTTGAAGCATAAATACCTGCCATGGGCCATCATTCACTAAATTTGGTATGGGTCACCACTACCATGGAGGGTTTCATGCCAAAACATGATCAAAGCTTATGGTCGCCGTGGTACGGGTATACCATCGCATATACCCATAGCCTATGTTTGAGCCATAGCCACGACTTGGTTCGGTGCAGGTCCAGTTATAAGTGGATAACATATAACCATAGTTATAGGGGTTCAGTCATGTCCAAACTTCTGGTGGCTTATAACCACGGTTATAACATGCTATAACCCCATATCTCTTCACCTCAACTGCCCAAGTATAGCCACATATAGCTGCAATCCAGTGACATCAGCATGGCTCCATGCCTTTGAAAAGTTTCGCTGCAGCTCGTGGCACGTGGAATTCTCATGTCCCCATCTCCGAAGGCAAAGCTGCCATAGACCCAGCATGGCCCAGCCATTCTTTGGCAAGCGACCTTTGTTGGGGGCTGCCTGGAATGACTTGGTAAATGTTATGTAAAAAAAACTGACAACAACAATGATAATAATTAAGAACAGTGATGATTATGATAATTTATTGATAAGTTTCATAATTAATGCTAACAACCCCAAGCTATCATACGCTATCCCTATTGGGGAATCATGGGGAATCTGTAAACCCTTAAGGTGTCTCGAAATCGCTGCTCGAAAATTCGATCCCGAGGAACTCAAGGAGTCGCGATAAACTTCTGCAGCCGCCTCCAGCTCACCTCAGATCCAATAACCATGGGACTGGTCACGTCTACTTTCAAGTCCTTGGATGATCTTGGATGATTGGATGGTGAAGTTTCTATTTGTAAGTAGATAACATAGATAACATAAGATATACATAAGATATACCAGGAATATACCATAACTATCCAGCTTCAGCCTCAACCTACAGAAAATTTACAGGTGCTGACAATAGCCGAATTCTTGTTGTACTAGAGGGTTTTTGGAAATCCCAAACTTCATCTAAAATTATGGTTCTGATGGAATTCTGGGACCTGGGGCCTATGGTAAATCGATCAAACTAGAGTGGACTAGATGGCTTTATAAATCAACTTAAAACTGGTGGGTGACCACCTTATATACCTGTGCTGAGCAATTTTCTAGTAGCTCCAGACTTGGCTGTGGCTGCCCTAAGAGGCCTTACATCTGCTATCTCTGGATTGCATTGGTTATTTGAGAGAAACACATGTTTCTCAGACTTTGTCTGCCGCCACATCTGAAACTGAATGCAAAAACTTCGGGCGAAAACTGAAACCACAAAAACAGTCAGTACATCACCCCAGTGTTCTTGAGAAAACTTCTGCTTTTCTTAATTTCAGTGTCTGAATGATCGAAAAGTCACCGGCTTGAGCCAATGCTTCACCAAGACGATTTGCCACTGGCAAGTACCATGATGGAGGCTCATCGTATGGTAATGCGGCCTGGATGGGCAAACAGAAGCTGGTGCCTTTTGGTGGCTCAAAATGGTGGAGGTTTAGCAATGTTTAGTACTGAACAATGGTTATAAAATGGTGTGACTCTCAAAATAGTTGGAGTACAATAGTGCAACACCCATCATAAAGGATCAAAAATGACAATGTGAAAATTGTTAATCGAGTTTATGCTGGTTTTCTACTTAAAAACACTAGTTGGTGTACTGAAACCTGCCATTTCATCATGAAGTTCATCTACCTTCCGGTAAACATGGCAATGGAAAATCCATGATTTATAGATGAAATATCCACCATCAGTCATAGTATCTATCCACTATAACATATGGTATTCATATATAGACCATTTCAATATGGATATTTCATCTATAAATCATGGATATATAAATCTATAACATTTATCTATAACATCTAAATGGTTTATATATGGATAACATATCAACCATTTCCATATCCATCATAGATCCCCCATGGTCTCCACCACGGACTGAAGCTCCCTAGGCTCAGGCGGCTCAGCCCAGGGCCCCAGCCTCCATCGTTGCCGCCCTACGCCAGGCGTTGAGGTCCCCCAGCTGCCCCAGAAGTTCCTGCTCCGCCAGTGACAGAAGCTGCGCGGCAGGGTACACGGCCCAGGCCTCGATGATGGAATCAGAAGATTAAAAAATGGGATATCCTCTCAATAGGAATTCCTGGATCCTAAAATGGAGGTACTGTACCATATAAGGCCATATGAATTGTGGGGATATTCCCTTGCATAGCCCTTACATAGGCCTTATATATGGTAGGTACCTCCAATTTAGGTTCCTGAAATGGCCATTGATCCTCTGGTGAACATACCATTTTTTATGGCTAAACCACCATTTTTTTAGTGGAAATTATGGGAAAAAACTATGGACAATCACATAATCACCATTTTTGATGGGTAAATCAACGAACTCAGTGGCCATGTCCAATAGCAAACTGTCAAATTACCAAGAGGGTAGTCATATTTTTTCCTGAAATGTTCATGGTTTAATCATTTAATGTGCTGGAATATAACCATGGTTTAACAATGGTTGAATTTCAAGTGGGATATTCACGCTTATATATATACTGTAATAGTCATGGTTTCATTGTTTTTTCATGGCTACTAATGACTTAAGAATGGCTCATGCTGGGATGCTCATGGAAATATAGTGTGGATGTTGATGGTTATATTTTACAAGATACATAGATCTTATTTAAAAAAATATTTAGGTTTTCTTAAAGTTTCAAGTGCTCAAGTGATTACTATGTCTAAGACAGGCCGTGATTTATCCACACACACAAAAAAAAAAAAAAACCAAAAACGGTTTTTGTTTTGGGCAGGATGGTCCCCCCAGTTATGTTTGTTGATATGTAATTGCATCTAAATACAATTATAAGTACCCACCAGTAAATTAACATAGACCCTGGTAGATAGGGGTTGGAAGATTAGTTTCCATTATTTTTTTTATTTTCAGGGTCTATGTTAATTTACCAGAGGTATCATACACTATTGTTATTATTAGTTATTTGCACCAACTTAGCTAACTAATATTGACTAATTATCATAACCCCATCCTGGGGAATCCCAAAAAAAAAACACAATGGTTTTCAGGACCCTTTTCAAACGGATCTCAAACATCCTGGGAATCGCCTTTGAGCCGTGGAAGTTTTTCCATGCCAATCCAGCTGGCTGCTGCATTTCTTCCACCACTTCTTCCCTGGCGTCCGCAGTCGTTGAGAAACTCCACCGAGTTGTTGAAAGGCACAACATCATGAGGTTAGTTTGAGGAAAATTTGAGGGGAAACCATAGGTTTTATCCTTAAATATAGCTATATAGCAGCTATATCCTGCAGATGTCCCCTTCAACCAACTAATTGAACAATGGAACGTTGATGCAGTCCACATGTCCTTAAAAAGGGCGTGGACTTGGGTCGAAGCATGAATTGAACGGTCAGATGGTTTCAGCCATGAGCTTCGTTGGGGCGGAGGCTCCCGAGGACTTGCATGATACAACTACTGGAGTCCGGTCAACTCATTCACTCAGGGGGTTGATTATGATCCAAATCGATTTCACCAACCATGAGATTTTGCTCATTGCAGTGGTAGCTGTGCAATTTCACCAAAACAAACGAACCATATCAGCTTGGGTGTCTTGATGGGCGGTATCAGATTGGAATTTCTTGGGTATGCTTAGGTTAAACTTGCCAACATCGTCCAACACAATATTGTCCTTTTGGGACAAACAGATGGGCCAGTATCATCTACCGATTGGTTTTCATGGGACAACTCTCAATTTTCATAAACCATCAAAAACCAACCAGTGGGAATTTGGGACATCTATTAGTCTATGAATCCAACCTCAAAAAAAATGTCTACCACATGGGCTCCGTTATCAATGTTATAAGCGTTATCATCCCATCATGGGCATTCAAAGATAGTAGGTATGGTCATATGGCTTTGTCTGAAAAAGACGGTACCCCTAAATCCTCTGGTTCATCATTAATTTCTTTCGCAATTCCTGGCGGTATACCCTATTTCCAGGCAGATCCATATCATGAAGTCATGACACCTCCAAATCTCAAGAATCGATGGTTCACAAGCTCATTGCTCATTCAATTCCTGCTGGATATGCATAAACTCACCAAAAATCCGAAAAATATCTGCCCCCACCTCTTTCTTCGAAGGCGATGAAGTTCCTCATTGGCCCTTTGTTGGCCCAGATGGGCCGCCGCTGCGCCGGCGGCAAAGTGCCAAATGCCTAGGGGATGGCCAAGGATCTGAACAACATCCCTTTCTTCATTTGGATTGGTTTGTTGGGGAAAATTTACAGGAAAACCATGGAAAACCCCATATAAAAAATGGGAAAATACCTATGGTTTCCGGTTAAGATTTTCCCCAACAAACCAATCCATTGACTTTCTTCATTTGGATGTGGGTCAAAATGGAAGACCATTAATGGGACCACAGATGGAAATGTCTAGTTTAGTATAGTTTAGTATTAACCATCCAATTATTGGGGTGCCTAATTTTGACCCATACCCATTTGGGAATGGGTCGGAAAATTGCAGATGTGCGCAATGGCAGGGGAAACCATTCCCATTTTTGCGGGATTTTTGTTAATCTATCAAGCCAGTGGATGCACCCATCATATGCCTCGGTTTGCTTTGTTAGTGCTTCCAGACTCCCACCCAAATCCATCAAAATCCCTATTTTCTAGCTGAGTAAATCTCCAAAATCCATCAAACTACCACTTCTTGCTGGTGTGTTGGTCAGCGACTCATATCCCATTATCTTCTCAGTTGTTGCCGGGTTTTAAACACATTTCTTTGCTTGATCTCCCACGACTTCCATTTCTGATCCGGCGATTGATATGTGAAAATATATGTGTATACTATACATAGTATATATTATATACTATATATTTTATATTATTATTACTATTATTATTGTTAAATATTACTATTATTAAATATTATTAAATATTTTTATTACTCTTTCGTCTATTAATTGTCCCATCATATCTCATCATATCTCCATGTATTTCTGCAGCTTTCCCCCAACCTGCCAGAAACGGCTCCACTTGGCACTGCTTGGGTGGCTCCGCGTCCAAGATCTGCTGGTACCGGCCGAAGGCTAAGAGTGTCAAAGGCCAGACCGCGGCGAAGCGCGCGGGTGGGAAACCCGTTTCGAAAGTTCCACTTCCGACCTTCTGTTGGAACCGAGGTTGGAAATCATGGATGTTCATAGAGGTTTTTGGAGGGACGGTATACTTCATGTTTATATCTCTATTCAAAGTCAAACAGCTTGATGAAACTGTCTCAAACATGTGGGTGATACCTCGGAAAGCTATGATTTTCAATGTAGCTTATTGGAATGACTGGCTGTGACTTGGGAAATCATATTATATAATATATGACTCACTCATTATTGGTAGCCCAGGATCCAGGCTCAAGGCCCGATGTTCCAGCGATTTGGCAGCATCCAGGGAGCACAAAGAACGACCCTGGATGCGACAGACCCAGGAGAGGGTGTCCAAGTTGTGCATGGGATAAATCTGCCTCCAAGGGCTGGAACTCACTGGAACTCCGAAAAATCCGATATCCCAAGATATCCGAAATGGGATCTAGATGGCATCTATCTGGATAGATTATAATATGTGAATTATGACGAATTATGATAATTCAGTCATCTGAAATCATGTTGTTTTCGGATTGTTACCCCTAGTAACCATCATTCCAGTGAGGTCGCAGTGAGATCTTTACAAATCATCCAGATCTATGGTTGATACGTGAGTCATATGTTGAAATATCGCAGTTTCAAGGATGCGGTAAGATGTTGCCAGGGATCAAATCGGCTATTGAAGTCGCGCATATCGGGCACATGATGGCCTATGTTTGGGTTGGTACCCTCCAGTAAACTCACATAGCTATTGAAAGTGAGCCATGTCTAGTTGATTTACCCATTAAAGATGATGATTTTCCATAGCCGACCGTTGGTTTACCAGAGGGAAAACGGATGAAAACAAAACAGGCGACACAAAGAAAAGTAGAAAAAAGGAAAGAGAAAGAGAGAGAGAGGGGAAAAAAAAGAAAGACTATGAGAGACAGATGCACAAAATCGAGAAAAACACAACTTCTCCTGCTATGTTTCCCAGTAACAAACTCTCACCTCGGCATCAGAGTTGCCCAGGTGTTGTCCTGATCCGCTACATGGAAATCCCCCGTGTGCATCAAGGTGTGAAAGCTCATGTGGATCAAATGCGGTGCCCCCGGCATCAGCTGCGGCAGGCTTTTCGCCATGGGCCTCACCTGCCGCAAGAGGTGAGGATCCTGAGAGGCTTCGGTGATGTGAACCAAGAGATGGATGCAGAAAGGGTGGCTGGGGCTCAAGGTCAGGGCCGACTTCAAGATCTTCATGGCCTGTGACTTTGCGAATTTCTGTGGAATGGCGGAGTGGAGCTGGAGGACAAAACAGGGCAAGGTGGAAAGAAATGGAAGTTGCACAACACCTCAAACTGGGAAAGTGGAATCGTTGAAACCACCAACCAAATGACTATTGATAGTTTGAAGTTTGAAATGTTGATTAATACCCTCAAAGTCTTAAAACAAAATAACACGATGTTGAACCCCATTTTCAGAAACCAAATTTTAAGGCTCACAAACCGCACAAAAAGGAAGAAGGTAGAGCAAATCGTTGTTTCCTGGTTGGTGGTTGACCTACCCCTCTGAAGAATATATGAAAGTCAGTTGGGATGATGAAATTCCCAACATATGGAAAATTAAAATTCATGTTCCAAACCACCAACCAGTTGTAATGGGGATATAGAAGCCACATATATGATTTACCATATTTACCCTCTGGTAAACTAACATAACGATTGAAAATGGCCATGTATAGTTGATTTACCCATTAATAGCATGGTGATTTTCTGTAGCCAACCGTTGGTTTACCAGAGTGTAAACAACCCAGAACTGAAACATGTCGCCTTCTTTGCCGCGGGACGCAGCTGCAACTGGGTGCTTCCGTTAGCTCCTGGATCAGGCACCCCTGGCACCCAGTAGTCCCAAGGGCAGGTGTTCATCAAAGCATCTGCTGTAAGGGCTGCCACATTCGCATAGTTGGCCTTAGGATGCGATGCCATGAAAAAATGGGGGAAAATCCTGGGAAAATCGTGGAATCATCATCCTTGGGATACTGTAATAATAAATTTATCATGATCATCATGATGAGCATGTTTTATCATTATCATTATCATTATTATCGTTATTATTGCCACTATGATTGTCATTATTATTGCCATTATTATTGTCATGTTCATTATGTAGCTTGGTGTGCGTGCGTGCCATCCCAATTTATACATGGAAATCGTACATATGAACCACACAAAACCGCATTGTTTAACCGAGTAGGTTGCATCCGTGGTCTTCACATCTGCCAGTAGCCGATCCATCTCCATGGCATAGCTGTGAGTGAGCTGGGATTCATTCATCACATACTCAGCAGCTGTGGGCACATAGCGATGCTTCAGGGCATAGACTAAGCCACGCTCGATCGAACTCGGACGCATCGGAGTCGCCTCCAAACGCTCCAGAAGGTGAAGGGCAGCTTGCGCCTTCTGAAATGCTGAAGGAATGCTGGCCAGCAACCTGAGGTACATGGGACTCATGGGACGTGGGCCCAATAGGCCAACGGGATGACGAAGTAAAGCTTCGAATCTGAAATTGTTGTCTTGGAATGTTCTCATGATGTTCTCATACCCCTTTCACAACTCCCTGTTTTGTATGTTTTGTTCAAGGAACGGGCTTCAACTTGTTTGACCCTTGCAACCAAGATCGCTCACAGTCAAGTCTCACTCAACCTGGGGTCACTAGGTCAACTAAGTCACTATGTCATCCCCAAATTCGCTGAACCAGATAGAAAACCCCGTGCTGAACCCCAAGTTGGGGCATGACTTTATCACCAACCGAAATTCCACTGAAATTTGGCATCTGGAAAATTTCGGTGTTGCATTTGTACCTTCTACCTGGACACAATCCCATCAACTTTACCCGAGGCTATCATCTGGCCATCCGATTCTGCTACAGAAACTTGACCACTATATTTCACCCATATATGATAATCACATGATTCGTTTTTTTCTTAACATATCTGAAGCTCCAGAACCTCCAGTTCTATCCATAAAAACCCATCCCATCTGGTCTCACCCACCATATCCATCCATATCCCACCTGGGTTCATCAAAGCTGTTGAGGTTGGGCCCTAGCGCCATAGCTTCGCCCCACTGGCACAGCACGCAGCCCTCCGCCTCGGCGGCAGAGGCTGCGCGGAAGGCGAGCACAGCACGGCGGAAGTCGAAGGCACTCAGCAACCGGAAGCCTTGATCGAAATACCTGGCGTTTTGATGACCAGTTGGGGGGGGGTCCTAACATGGGGATACCCCCAAAAACCCATCCGAAATGAGGCCATGTTAGCCTTGAAAGCTATGGTAGGGGTGCCCCATTCTAGGAAACCTTCAAATTGGGATGGGATAAACGGCTGCATCAGATGGTCATGAGGAAGACCACTTCTGCTGAAAATGGATCGGTGAACCCAGGGGAAAGGGAAATCATGGGAAATATCTGTGTGATCACCAAAGATCACAGAAGCTAAGAATCTCAAATGGCCAACTTTGGGATACTTTGGGTTAAGGAAATAACATGAAATAAATGGATGGATTGATGGGATGATGGGATGAATTGGCTAAAAAAAAGATGTCCAGGCTGCCATCTTTCATGTAGAGGGATCGTACCGAATCATATTTTGGTGCGGCCAGGCTGGCCAAAAAAACAAAAAAAACAACACATAATCTATAATCCACCATAATTCGCGAACTTGAAAATGAATAAAAATGATTGCTCTGGTGCAAAAAATCACTGGTATCCATGGATAGTCTTCAGTTCAAGGGATCAATGTTCAAATCAGCCGGGGAAAAAACGATGGCAGGGATTTCGTGGGGATCACTCCCCTTTCCGAAACATGATTTCCAGGGAACTGTTGCGCCAGCGATCCGTTGCTGATGGGAAAAGTGAGATTTCCCAAGTCGTCGTAGATTTCCCTGGCGCGTTCAGCCTCTGGCGGAGGCCAAGATTCATCCGGTTCCATGGCCATGGCACATGAAAATAAGGCCAAGAGCAACAGCGGCCTCATTGCTGGGAGCAAGGCAAGGTTGAAACTTACACTATTCCATACTATTCCCCATCTGGTTGGTGGTTGACCTATCCATATGGTTAATAGTGGTTAATAGTGGTTAATAGTGATTAATAGTGGTTAATGATGGTTAATTATGACTGGTTGGTGGTTGACCTACTCCTCTGAAAAATGATGGACAACTCGTCAGTTGGGATGATTATTCCATTCCCAATTAGATGGAAAGTCAGAATACATTCATGTTCCAAACCACCAGCCAGCCATGGATAATGGCAGGTTGTCCCATTGAAACATCAGCAGGCTCAAGGGCTATTTCCACAACTGTCTCAAGATGATGTGTGTGTGTGTGAAATCCATCGAATGGCACACCTGTTTGATGTTCATCAAGGTGTCCTTCCAATTTCAATCCATCCCCTGGTACTTCCAAGCTGCCAGCCTTTTGAGCAGGATGCTGCTGGATTGCGTGTGGTTTCCCATGATGGTTCGTAAGTGGCTTGTCTGGGTTTACATGGTTCTACCATTTTTATGTAACCTACAGGCAATGATCCACTAAATGGCTAAGTTGGGATGATGATTCCCAATATATGGAAAAATAAAACTCATGTTCCAAACCACCAACCAGTAAATGATTTTAAAAAAAACTAGGAACAGCAAAAATACAATAAAATACATGCTCAAAAACCTCTGGCAAGGCCACATAGAAAAATCCCTTCTCTTCTCCCATTCTCCTCACTAAGCCAAGGCCACCAAGCCATTCCTTAAGAGTCCCCATGAGGCTCCAGGCTGCCATTCTGAAGGATACCTTAGTCATACCACGGGAGCTCACCAAGCAACACACAACATCGCCCATGACTTCAATGGCTCTATGGACTCTATATGGATCTCTATGGATCTCTATGGATCATTGATGATCATTGCATCATCCGATTGGTGTTGTGAGGGTCAGTTTTAATGATTTTAGTGCCAGCTCTCTCATTAAAGGAAGCGTGGGATGACTTTTCACCCCCTCCATTGCAGGTAATATAACGCATACAAATCAAGCTCTGTTTTTTCCCCACCTGCCAGGTGAGGGTTGTTAGATTTTATGTCAGTTGCCTCCTCGTCCTCCTTCTCCTCCTCCTTCTCCTCCTCCTCCGCCTCTTCTCCTCCTCCTCCTCGTCCTCCT
>Ga0126342_10010914_pt1:0-12500 | contig 16242 bp, 13 predicted proteins | sample Cyp1metagenome_FD_92528 | JGI IMG/M metagenome (GOLD analysis project Ga0126342, IMG submission 92528) | Coral microbial communities from Lord Howe Island, Old Settlement Bay, Australia - Cyphastrea 1 metagenome | ecosystem: Host-associated > Invertebrates > Cnidaria > Coral ... | reverse complement strand
AAGCTCACATCCTGGGCCGCGACCCCCACGGCACCGTCACAGCGGTGTGTGCCCTGCCTATGGATCCAGACAGCCGAAGTCCGGGTTTCCTGGACTGGATCTGGTTGGGCGTCAGTAGTGGCGACATGTTTGGCATCCTCTTGGAAGAGAGCCTTGGAGAATGCCCCGCGGGGGTTTTTAGTTGGGAACTCCGTATTTTTGATAAAGGACATCATCGGACGGACAATAACGAAAAACAGCGAAAGCCTTAGTAAACGAACCAGAACCATAGATAAAAAACATGTTTCTCAACAGGACCATGCTCGCCAAGCTCACCATCATTCACCATCAAATCCCACATCCAACCGATGCACACCAAGTTCTTCACGCAATTGTTCATTATTCATGTTTTTACTTAAGTACGCTATTATAATTATATATATATATACTAGTATGTATGTCGCGATTAGTGCGCATATTAATATGATCTAGTATGAATTGAATGTGGACTTTGGATGTTGCACCCCGTGCGTTGCCACTCTCAGGACCAATGGAACCATTTCAGTGGCGACTTCCTCCGGACGCTTCCGAAGGAATACCCATTCCCAAGGGGTGCCGATCCAAGCCCCTGGGCGGCGGGACTTCTTGGTGGGACGTTTTGGTGGGAAACTGCCATGGATTTTCGGGATGATCCAATGAAATTCCCCAAAATGGTGATCAGAACTTTGTAAAGTCGATGTATCTTGTGTTTGAAAATGATATATATATATATATACATTCTCGCGTTCCGTGTTCCTACCCCCTCCATGGTATGGGTCCCCAGGTAGCACCCCCTTCCCTTCTATTTGCAAGCTATTGGCAGCATTTCTGAGGTCCAGCCTCGTATTTGCTAGGTTTTTGCAACATTTCTGGCTACCAGCCTCGCATTTACTAGGTACATGCTACCTTTTAGACAACCTACGTAGCACACATACTCCCTCAAAGTACATACATACCATACATACCATACATACCATAGCTACCATACGGACCATACATACCAAAACCTACCATACATACCATACCAACCATACATGCCTTACTCTGGTATACATCCCACACATACCATACCTACAACACATACCATACCCACCATACAAACCATAGATGCCACACAATTCAAACATACCATACCTACAACACATACAATACCAACCATACATGCCATACGTACCATACCTACCATACATTCCAATAATACCATACATATCATACATACCACACATACGATACATATGAAACATAATTACCACACCTACCATACATCCACACATACGATACCAAACATACATGCCATACATACCATACATATCATACCTAACATAGCAAACATTCCATGCCCATCATAGTAACCATACATACCGTACAGACCATACATACTGTCATATCAAACATACCATACCCAACATACTTACATACCACACCTACCATCCATACAATACCAACCATACATGCCATACATGCCATACGTGCCATACATACCAAACATACCATACATTTCAAACATGCCATACATACCATACCAACCATACATGCCAAACATACCATACATATCAAACATACCGTACATGAGATAATTACATACCATACTCACCATACTCACCATACTCATCAAACATATATATATATTGTCATACACACACTATCCCCCCCCCGCACCACACCCCCCTCACCACACCACAGGGAGAAAAGGGGTTCAGTACCACACCCCCACCACACCACGAGGGGGAAGGGGACAGTACTATGGCTGACCCATGACCATGGCCGAGGGGGGTTGGAACGCTGGACCATATATATATACATATATATATATATATATATGTATGTATGTATGTATGTATGCATGTATGCATGTATGCATGTATGCATGTATGCATGTATGTATATATATACACACATATACACCCGAAATCGCTTCCTTTCAAAGGGGAAACTGTGCAAAGATGAAAATGATGATAAAAGCAGCCTGTTGTCAGACAAAACCATGTGGCCAAATGCGTAAGTGGGTAGTAACTGATGAAATATCCCAGTTATATAGGATTGTCCCAATAGTTGGCCAAATATCCCAGTGGTTAGTAAGTGAAATATCCGGCTGAAGTTGGGATCTCAGCCAAATACCACTTACTATCTTCAGTTGGATTGTCCCAAAAGGGTGTTTTTTTTGTGCACAACAGCTTGCTGAGGGTATTTGGAACCCTAGGCTTTGGCTTTTGTAGGAGCTTTGCATAGATTTGTCCTCCCAACCAACATCTATCATCTGTGATTTGAACATTTTGGAACGGAACATGTTACAACCATTGCCACATCATTGATGCAGCCGTATGCCCAGTCGTACCCGCATGTGCAAAGCATGTAGAGATCGCCTTGAGGCCATTGTGGCAGTTCATGAGCCGCTGGAAGGGGACCCCCGCAGTGGCCAAGTTGCGATGTAGCCCAAACGCCTCCAAAAAGCCGCTGGAAAATGCTGGAAGAATGGTGGAAAACCTTGGATGAAGCTAGGGTCTTCAAAGTCAAGATGACATCAGACGAAAGTTTTGGAATGGCCAATGCTTAATGAATTCTTCGTTGTTTTGCTGCGCTCAATTTTAGTTATCAGCAACTCCTTCAATTTTGGACAAAGTATGATGCATGGTGCCGGGTGACGCTTTGTTTTTTTCTTTGATGACGTCAATTCGGACAGCAGCAACTGGGTTTGTCAAAGTTAAATATTATTTTTTTGGTGAATAGTGGTTCCCACCCCTGCAAGGTATGTTTACAGGGGACGTATTATTTGTTTGGTGGTTTCAGATGCTGATCTTCCTCAGATGATGATACAAAATGATACAAATTGACAAAGTGTTGTTGCGCTGAAACCACCCAGTGAAAAGAAAGAAACCTGCCGTAAGACCTCCATAAGTGGTTCCGAAGTGCTTGAGGTTTGCATCACAGTCTCACCATGAGAAAACCCATGATGAATCCGAACGCCGTCCTGTCCATCAGTGCTGATGCTTGGCAGTTTGTGGGGTTTAGCAAAAAGCATAGGCTGTCGGAAATTTGGGGATAAGTTAAAATCCGATTATCACCATATTTGGGGGAATCACAATCCATTCACCAGCTATTTTAGGTTACCATCCGGGTACCAGGGTTTTGACCCATAACTATGTGCAAGTGCTCTGATGAGACCTGCGACTTTTTGGTGATCTTGCAGAAGATGCGGGGTCATTTTACATCCCGGTCGTAGGTGCCATTTGCACTCCTGATTTCCTGATAAGCAACACCTTTCTTATCCTTTCTTCCTATCAACCTTATACGTTCTGGACTGCATCCCTAAGGTTGAAAAGGAAACTGGGTATACAAATTTAGCAAGCGCAACAATCCTGGTATCACATGAAGCCCAGAAATTTAACCGGATTCTGTTCTTCAAAGAGTAAAGTCCCGTTATATCCTCTTCCTGCCTGTATTTTGGGGCCCATCAGCTTGCTTACTGATATACATATATACATATACATACATAGAGAGAGAGAGAGATAGATAGATAGATATATATATATATATATTTACACATACACTGTATAGTCCTGTTCTCGTGTAGTTCAGCCAAGTTTGTTTGATGGTCAACTCCAGGTTGGCGATGGTTCTGCCAAGTCAAACCATCAGTTTTGATGGATACATCCCCACGTTTGATGGATACCCTCAGAAAATCAAGCGTAGCAATTGGAGAGTGAGAGAGAGAGAGAGAAACATTGGAAATCATTGGTAAATGGAGGTTTTACTGGGAGCACCATCCAAGTATAAATGGTGGATTTTCCATTGAATCATAGCCACGTTTGATCACCGGAGGGGATATGGCATTATACTTTATTTGTAGGTGATATTCAATGAAACACATGTTTGCTTGCATATTCCACATGTAGCTTACCCTCAGGTAAACATACAAAAAACTATGGAACATCACCATTTTATAGTTGGGTATATGAATCTATGGCCATAGCTTCAATAGCTATGTAACAAATGACCAGAGGGTATAACCATAGAAATAGTTGATTTCCCTATGAAAAATAGTGATTTTCCATAGTAAACTATAGTTTACCGGAGGGTATATACCAGAGGGTAAAAAAAAAACTGGTATCGTTACAATGACGTCATGGGAGTTGAGCCCAGTGTCGCCTGAAACCGTTGCTGTCTCCACAGGCTTGTTGCTTCATGGAGGCTTCACCACTCAGAAAAGTTTCCCCAAGTTGTGGTTTAAAATATGTCAAAATAATGTTTGGAACATAGAATGTTTGGATTTAGATTGTTTTAGACCTCGAATCGTTCTCATACGCACACATATGATATATGATATATTATATATTATATATTTATATACACATAATTTTCAATACCCCAAAAGGAGTGATCATTGGGGATGTTTTATCATATTCTCCTTATATCCCATATTGGTGTTGTACCTCAATAATTGTCAATAATGCACCATTGATGCTGTTGTATCCCCATTTTTTCTTATGTTGTAAATCCAAACCTTCCCAAAGCATCCCAAAGCTGGTTTACTTGAAAGAATCTCAATTTTTGATGGTTAAATCCCCTTTTTGATGGTTAAATCCCCTTTTCGATGGTTAAATCTCCATATTATCCCCATGTTTGACGCTAAAATCCCAGTAAGACACCCCTACAATCCCCACATTTTTCTTGGCTTTGCCAGAAAACCAGGATGGAAAGCTCCTCCACAGTGAGCGGCGCTCGCACCAATGGCAGCCTGTGGCGGAGTGTGGAAACCAAGGGGGAGCAAGAAAGGGGAGATCCTGGGGATATATATATATATATACAAAGGCAATTATATTTATATGATTTTATATCTGATAACATGTATATATATATATATTAAAAGATCAGTAAATAAATACATCAATAAATCAATAAATAGATAGATAGATAGATAAATCAGCGATCCAAAACAGGTAGAAAAATATGAAACAAGAATAAACCCACATGTTGGGTGGTTTATTAATGTGGATCCCCATTAGGAACTTATTTTTCAAAGCCACACATAACTGACATATTGTATTCCATGAGTTGTATAGGCCAGATGATGTAATCCTGACTGACTTGAGTTTGATCTTTCAATTACTCTGGATGATAGACATCTCTTTAATTTACATATATACCCCTCCCAGTCATAGTTATAACATGTTATAACTCACACCCCAACTTCTATCACCAATACGCATTCATTTTCCTTCTCCCACCAAGGTGGCAAGTTCCCTTATCCCTGGAGGCCTTACGCTGCGGCTTTGCTGCCCGCTGCTCCGCACTGATTCCACAGGTGCTGCTACTGGCGGACGAAGGCCGACAGTGTTTGATCGCGTATGATCAACGACAGCCGGTGAACTCGGGCATGTCCATGTGCTCCTTCGTGTGACGCCGTAAAGCTTTTTGTGGTGGAACAGATGTGCAACAAAAGAGAGAACCAACGTATGCAAAACCAAGATAAAAAGAACAAGGGCATAGATTATGGGAGACTGCTCGGCCAGAGGCCGAAATGGATGGTGTTTTTTCAACGGAGGCAATGTCAAAGATGGAAAATGATGGCCATGTTTTTTTATTCCTCCAGCTTGGTTGAAGCATGTTGACATGTGGAACACGTCACCATTGTGTTTTCTGGCCATCACGACCTCCAGTTCGCTGCAGAAAATTCGAGAGTCAATTCATGTTTGATTTGCAACTGCACACGGCGATCTCGTCGTAATTCAGATGTGCAGCACAGGACTTTAGGGTTTCGCATCTACCGCGTTGCCGTGAAAAAGTCGCTTAGTCCGAGGATTGAGCCGCGGAAAGAATCACTGAAAAGCCATGAATTCATGCATGACCTGTACGCGGTTCTGTCCTGGCATTGGGAAATCACAGGAAATCACCAAAAAAGTTAAGTCATGTTAAGTCGCTGCTAACATACCATGTTCACGCATATATGATCGACGGAGAGAATTGATTCAATCTAATTATTAGATAGATTAGAATATGTTGCAAACATATTTTTGGATATTAAGTCCCACCTGAAATCCCTCAGTTTTTGTTTCCCTTGTATATGTTTGATATACCCAATTTCTTGTCGTTTCTATCGTGATATCCATCTTGGTTGCTAAGAGAAAAGCGCCCAGATTTTCCCCACAGCCAGGCCAACTCCCACTTGAAGCTCCTCTCTCTGGATCTGCGTGCTGGTGCTGGGGCCGCAGATGTGAACCTGCTAGTCCCTTGATCTGGAAGATTGGGAGGATCCCTCGGACACTTCTGGGATGTTTTTATTTTTGTTGGGGGTGGGTTGGGTTTCAACTTGAGAGGTTCTTCATTTATGCTAATATTTTGTTTTGTATGTATATATATATATATATATATAGTTATATATATATATTGATATATATATATATATTATAGTTCTGGAATCTGGGAAATCTCTACAAATAGAGGATTGTCCAGCAAGCCATGTCTCATAACCAGAGGGTACACAATCATTTTCTTGATGTAGCTGGAACAACCCAAATTCATCCTCGATCATGGACAATCACTGACCATTTTTAAGAGCTAAATGTCAACTATAAATGGGCCATGTTCAATAGAAAATTGTTAAATTACTTGGTGGTAACAGTCTCCAGATTGCCGGAAGCAGAGGCTGATTTGCGGGATCCCAGCAGGATCGAAGACATCCTGTTCAAAGAGCAACTTGGCACGACGCTGGTGGTGGATTTTGATCTAAACAGGGAAAATCATGGGATTTTATAGTGGGGATATAATACGGATAATATATATATATATGGATAATGCATATATATATATATAATTATATATATATATATCGGAATGATATGGGAATGGATCAAACATGAAATCCATTAAAAGCATTTGTTAGCCCTTAAACAAAACATATTTCTCGGCAATTTTGATGTTTACCAGGGTTCCATAGTGACCGCCATTTCAGTTTCATAGCAGATGAAAACAAACGCTGCCATCCTGTAAACTAATGTAGATTTGGACAATCACCATTTTTTTATAGGTAAATAAATCATCTATAAATGGTCTATGTTAGTTTACCCTAGGATATTATTACTATGTGTATCAAACATCTCCAAAATTCTTGTGAAAGTCCTGTTTTTATCCTGTGGAGGTTGTACGGATGTTTGGCTCCAGTACGTGCCCACGCCTTTTTCTCCGCTGCTTCCCTGCCGGGGATTTTTCAGATGTCTAAATCACTGCAGTTTTTTTAGGCCCGAAAGGTTCCAAATATCCTCAAGTGAGATCAACTACATAATTTGATCAGAATTCATAAGCATGATGAAATGGTGGGAAATGGGCCCATGATTGGGGAAGGCTCTCATTTATGGCAGGCGGTCCAGAGCTTCTGCCATTTTGGAGTCTCTATGTATGGTATGCTTTCTCTACTTAGATTTAGGTGATTTAGGTGATTTCTGGGCAAAAGTGTAGCGCACAAACCTACAACCATGTTTCAATGACTGAAGTTAAGCCTGGCTTAGATGGACGATTTGACCATATCGGATTTGCATCGGAAATTTCCAATACTCTGTGGGCAAGAAGTAAGTATTTCTAGGAATAATGGAAAAAGAAACTGATATCAGGACATATACCTGGGTATAGCCCACTAATCTACAGGTTGTGTTCATCACTTGCCTGGGTCCCGCCCCAAATGCTCTGCCACTGATGCAGGTATGATGTGAAGATGATGGTCATTGCTGTCAAGCCGCCCCTGGTTGGGCCTTCATACCAATCCTTCATGGAGGCGGCACCGACGCTGCTGGGAGGAATTTTTGATTGATGCGAGGGAGTGGCTAGCATGAACCGGTGGGGGATACAATATAATAAGCATAACAACAAGAAGCATATAATATAACTTAACATATATTAATATAAGATAATAAGATAATATAATGTAGATAATATAATTTATTTTGATATTATGTAGCATAGCATTTTATAGTATAACATAAGCGAAGGAAGTTTAGAAGTCAAACTTCCAACAATGTGGACAGATGAAAAGCAGAGATGGGAAGAATCAGACAAGAGAAGAGAAGAACAAGATCAAAAAGAGAAAGTCTTCGAGGAAAGAAGATCCAGGGAAGTTGAGATGTGGGAAAAGTGCACGCCGTTGTAGCGCGAAGCACATTTCGAAGTCAAAATGTGGGTTCGGACCACTTTTGGAAGTCGAGATGTCGAAAAAGTGCACGCCGTTGTGGCGCGAAGCACATTTCGAAGTCAAAATGGACAAAACACACCAGCTTTTGACCACTTTTAGAAGTTGCAATGTCGAAAAAGTGCACGCTGTTGTGGCGCGAAGCACATTTCGAAGTCACAATGTTAAAAGCACCAGGGGTTTGGACCACTTTTAGAAGTTGAGATGTCGAAAAAGTGCACGCCGCTGTGGCGCGAAGCACATTTCGAAGTCACAATGTTAAAAACACCAGGGGGTTGGACCACTTTTGGAAGTTGAGATGTCGAAAAAGTGCACGCCGTTGTGGCGCGAAGCACATTTCGAAGTGAAAATGTACAAAGCACTAGGGGTTCGGACCATTTTTGGAGGTTCAGATGTCGTGTCGCCTGGCAGGCGCAAGGGATTGTGCACCTTGTCCAAAGAGAGCAAAACGTGAGGGTTTTGTAGCATTTTCAACTACAACCACCATTACACCACAATACACTCCAATACACTACACTACAACTACACCTTCACTGCATTCCACTACACTGCACTCCACTACGCTCCACTACACTACACCCAATTACATTCAATTACACTCAACTACACAACACTACACTACATTACACTACACTACACTCAAATTCACTACACTACATTACACTACACTACACTACCTTCCACTACACTACATTACACTACACTACACTCCACTACACTACAACTACACAACCACCCTCCACGACACTCCGCTACACTAAATTACATTACACTACGCTAATTACACTACACTACGCTACCTTCCACTACACTACATTACACTACACTACTCTCCACTACACTACAACTACAACTACACAACTACACAACTACATTCCACTACACTCCACTACGCTCCACTAACCTAAATCACACCACACTACATTACACTACACTACACTACATTCCACTACACTCCACTACACTAGATTACACTACACTACACTACATTCCACTACACTACACTCAACTACACTACACTACACTAACTACAACTACAAGTACAGCTACAACGACAAGACTACATTTTCACTACGCTACATTGCACTACACTACACTAATTACACTACACTACACTAGACTCCACTACACTACACTACACTGAATGACACTGCACCACAGATAGGCAGGTAGACAGATAGACAGATAGACAGATAGATAGGTAGATAGATAGATAGATAGATAGACAGATAGACAGGTAGACAGATAGACAGATAGATCGATAGGCAAATAGACAGGTAGACAGATAGACAGATAGATAGATAGATAGATAGGTAGATAGATAGACAGATAGACAGATAGACAGATAGTCAGATAGGCAGAAGAAAGAGAGAGAGAGAGATAGATAGGTAATTAGATGGAGAGAGAGAGAGAGATAGATAGATCGATCGATAGATAGATACATAATAGATAGATAGATAGATACATAATAGATAGATAGATAGATAGATAGATAGGTAATTAGATGGAGAGAGAGAGAGAGAGATAGATAGATCGATCGATAGATAGATACATAATAGATAGATAGATACATAATAGATAGATAGATAGATAGATAGAGATAGATAGATAGATAGGTAGATAGAGATAGATAGATAGATAGATAGACTGATTGATAGATATAGATAGATAGATAGATAGATAGATGGATAGATAGATAGATAGATAGATAGTTAGATAGATAGATAGATAGATGTAGATAGATCGATCGATAGATAGATAGGTAGGTAGGTAGGTAGATAGTCAGAGAAAGAGAGATAAAGCGAGGAGACCTCAAGCACCTGTCGGTCCATCAGTGGATTCGCTCTGCCATCCGTGAGTCACAACAACCAATCTCTCCTAGAGGTTTCCTATTTTTGAAACTTCCGCCACCGCCTTGTACTGTTATAACATGATATATTATAACTCAACCTAATTTAATTTTACGTAATAGAAAACATATGTATAACAAAGTAATACAAGATGTTAAATAAGAGTAAATGCATTAGTTTTTGCAATGTTCTATTCCAACTACTAACATTTGTTTCACTTCGTTGAGGCCAAAACTACCATTAAATTATGGAGTATTGATTATACCTCTGGATGCATAGGGCACAGACATGGAGCCCCTTTGAAGGGGGAAGTTTCCCAAGAAATGTACGCATTCAGTGTATGGTGTCATACATGCGTACATGTGAACGTACAGTGTATATCTACATATACATGAATAAATTGTCCCTATTCCTTTTTCTGCAGATTGACCATGCGAGGACATGTGTCCCATGCATGTCTTTTTATGTGTACTCGCACCTGGCTCAAATGTTTCTGAAGGAGTGCACACCTGGAGTTGAAGCCATCATGGCCAGGTGAATATGGCAGGGCTTTGTGATTTGGTGAACTTGGCCGAAAGATATCGAGTTGGTAGCCTGGTGTACGCCCCTTGACTGCAGACCACCAGAATGCTGGGCGAAATGTGAACCCGTCGATGGTATCTGCAGCGATCCAGTTAACGAAGGCACTAAGTAGCGCCAGTGGTTAAAAAACTACGGCAATCCAACAGCTCATGTGAATTTGCGTTTGTTAGAACGTACAAAATCCTGGTCAAACTTGGATTTGGTACGTCAACCGGTTTGCTTGTTGGTAGTTCTTATACCGGATTCCCAGTAAAGGACAGCCCGACAGCCCCCCAAAAATATCAACATCGTTGTCCATCTTCAGGGTTTCAGGCTGCTGCCGTTCAGCACATATATATGCAGAATTTATATATATATATATATATATATATATACAAATGTGTATATAAATATATATATATACATTTACATATATATATATATATATTTATTTATTTACATTTAAATATATATATATATACATTTAAATATATAAACAATTTATATATATATATATATATGTTGTGTGTGTTTTCGCATTCAGAAAATTGAGATCATTTTTTTTGGCCACTTTGGGTTTGTAAATGATTAGGAACATCGAATTGTTGTGGCCATTGGGGACATATTACAGGGACACCATGATATCCCCATGATACTACCATGTTGTATAGATGGATCATGTGTGATCATATACTCATTTACCAATTGAAACCCATGATGATTCACAAAGACTGAAACCGCCACGTAACTTGGAACACCAGTTTCGCAGCAGTTCCGGTGACACAACAGTTGCCCCCAGTTAAGCGACGCTAAGGTGTCGTCCTTTGCGGCTTGCAATCATTGGTTGCCGCATCAGAACTTGGCGCCTCAGTTTGAGCATGGCAACTGGAAATTCTCTAGGCCCTGTTGAGGTGTTGAAAATAGGCTAAGTAGATGTCTTTAAGAAAATACTTCATCTAAAAAGGTGCATTTTCCAAGCCATGTTTCATTACCAGAGGGTAAATGGTCCACAAGGGAGGTGCAACTCGCAACTCGTGACCCTCACAACAGCACCTTTTTTTTTGCAGGTTGAATAGTTGAATCAAGCTGAATATTGGTGTTTCGTTGGTGGCTGCTAACTCCAATGTTTTGCCGAAGTTCGCCGAATACGTCTTTGAAGTTGATTGAGATTCTACCAAATTCAATTTTTCCCAGTCAATTTCCCAATGGAATGTTCATCTCATTAGAAGGCGGAGTCCTGTATGCAGTGAAATGGTTTCCCTGCACCGTGGCTCCTACAGCGCTAGGTTTGCGGTAGTGTGCCAGATACTACGCTGCATAACCATTAAAGTGAAACAAATTATTCAATGGGAATTTCAGGATCTTCAAATCACGAAAGCTAGCGTCAGCTAGCTGGAGTCTTCTTGCTTTAGCAAGTATTCCGGGGGCTGCTCAAGGACATCACGTGATTTTTCACGCGAAAGGCCCCCCCCCCACAACCCCACCACCATCACCATCATCAGCATCATCGTCATCATCGTCATCATCGTCATCGTCATCGGTTTCGTCATGGTCATGGTCGTTGGCATCGTTCTCGTCATCGTGATCATCATCATCATCATCATCATGAGCATCATCATCATCATCATCATCATCATCATCTCCTCATCCTTATCATCCTCCTCCTCACCATCATCCCGATCATTTGCCGCATCCGCTTCATCATCATCATCATCATCATCATGAGCATCATCATCATCATCATCAACATCATCATCATTATCATCGTCATCATCATCATCATCATCATCGTCATCATCATCACCATCATCATCATCATCGTCGTCATTGTCAGTGTCATTGTCTTCGCATGTTTTCGCCATTGTCATCGTCATCGTCATTGTCATCGTCACCGT
>Ga0126342_10010913_pt1 | contig 16243 bp, 15 predicted proteins | sample Cyp1metagenome_FD_92528 | JGI IMG/M metagenome (GOLD analysis project Ga0126342, IMG submission 92528) | Coral microbial communities from Lord Howe Island, Old Settlement Bay, Australia - Cyphastrea 1 metagenome | ecosystem: Host-associated > Invertebrates > Cnidaria > Coral ... | reverse complement strand
TCACCTTGAGTGGTGGCTTAGCATCCAGGGAAACCAAATGGCTTCGAAGCCAGCTTTCTGAGATCAAGAAGGGAACGAAATTCACCCATACCCTTCTCTCCCCAGAGGACATGGCAATCATGTCGACAGTTGAGGCACTTATGACCCCAACCTGTCTACAAAGTTTTTCTGGTTTGGTCCTGGTTTTGAAATTTTCCCCAAATGGTTGGTGTTCAGTCTATTTGTTGAAAACAACACACATGGGCTAAAGAAGTTGAAGACGCTTTGCAGCCTTGCTTGAGCCACAATGCACCACATACCTCAAACATCACCAATGCATCGCAAAACCCACCAAGCAACAGATCTTGATTGGGCCCACATGGTCTCCAATACAACAAATAAACCCCAAGAAACAAAACAACCTTGCTCCAAAATCCAACCAATCTTCCAATACAACTTCTAGGAGCCAGATAAGCTTCGAATAGAACCTTTCCCCAATAGAACCTTTCTCCAATAACATCTTTCTCCAATAGAACCTTTCCCCAATAGAATCTTCCTCCAATAACATCTTTCTCCAATAGAATCTTTTCTCCAATAGAATCCTTCTCCAATAACATCTTTCTCCAATAGAATCTTTTCTCCACTAGAATCTTTCTCCAATATTTTTTTCTCCAATAGAAGCTTTCCTCCACTGGAATATTTCTTCAATAGCCAAGCTTTGTATGACTAACACACACACACACTTTTCTATAACCAAATGTCCTCCAATGCTAAGCATCACCTTGCAATGGAAAGATTACAAGTGCATATCAAAAATGATGAAAATCATATCAAAAGAACCTCTTTTTTCCCAGAGGTTATATCCTATTCAGCAAATAACCTAAAAATAGGTTATCCTATTTGAGTATATAACCTAAAAATAGTTTATCCTATTTGAATGGATAGGATATAACCTAACCTTTTTCTAGGTTATGTGTAGGTTATGCATATCCTATTTGCATCCTGACTATTAGATAGAAAATAGGATATAAGATATTTTGCTCTTAATAGCCTAACCTGATCTATAGGGTGTCTGTATCAGAACCCATGTACGCACAAGAACCTGTGTTTGGCTAAGGGTTGCTCCCAAGGTTCATTTATGCTTGATATGTTGCCACCGAAATGTTTGGCGAGATTTTTGGCGTTGTCGGGAAAATATAGAAACGTTTGGCGAGATATTCGGCGTTAGCCAAAAAAAAGTGTACGGCGAGATTTTCAGCGTTAAAAGTCCCGCTGACAAGATCTATGGCGAGCTGCTCAGCGAGGAGCTCTCCATAGATTTTCTTTTGGCTAAAAAATCGAAAAGTTTAGTTGAAGTAAACCATCCCGCGCCGCTAATGTCCTTGCCGCACCGTTTAGTTTAGGGTTTAGGGTTGCGGGTTCCGGGCTTAACCAAAAAATCTATGGAGAGCTGCTCGGCTATCAGCTCTCCATGGATTTTTTTGGGTGAAAATATAAGAGTCACTCTTTGGAAAAATTAATCTAAGTAATGTCCATTCCGCACCCTTAATGTCCATGCCGCACCGTTTAGTTTAGGGTTTAGGGTTAAGGGTTTCGGGCTTCACCAAAGGAATCTATTGAGGTTTGTTTTTGTGTCCATGCCGCACCCTTAATGTCCATGCCACACCGTTTAGGGTTTAGGGTTACGGGGTTCGGGCTTGACCAAAAAATCTATGGAGAGCTGCTCGGCTAGCAGCTCTCCATGGATTTTTTTTTGGTGAAATGAAAGACGCACTTTTTTTTAACTCTAATTCAAGTAATGTCAATGCCGCACCCTTAATGTCCATGCCGCACCGTTTAGTTTAGGGTTTAGGGTTGCGGGTTTCGAGCTTCACCAGAAAATCTATGGAGAGCTGCTCGGCTATCAGCTCTCCATGGTTTTTTTTGGTGAAAATATAAGAGTCGCTCTTTGGAAAAATTAATTTAAGTAATGTCCATTCCGCACCCTTAATGTCCATGCCGCACAGTTCAGTTTAGGGTTTAGGGTTAAGGGTTTCGGGCTTAACCAAAAAATCTATGGAGAGCTGCTCGGCTATCAGCTCTCCATGGATTTTTTTGGTGAAAATATAAGAGTCGCTCTTTGGAAAAATTAATTTAAGTAATGTCCATTCCGCACCCTTAATGTCCATGCCGCACCGTTTAGTTTAGGGTTTAGGGTTAAGGGTTTCGGGCTTCACCAAAGGATTCTATTGAGGTTTGTTTTTGAAAGTTTAATTGAAGTAATGTCCATGCCGCACCCTTATATGTCCATGCCGCACCGTTTAGGGTTTAGGGTTACGGGGTTCGGGCTTGAACGAAAAATCTATGGATAGCTGCTCGGCTATCAGCTCTCCATGGATTTTTGGTGAAATGAAAGACTCACTTTTTTTTACTCGAATTCAAGTAATGTCAATGCCGCACCCTTAATGTCCATGCCGCACCGTTTAGTTTAGGGTTTAGGGTTGCGGGTTTCGAGCTTGACCAAAATAACTATGGAGATCTGCTCGGCTATCAGCTCTCCATGGATTTTTTTGGTGAAAATATGAGAGTCGCTCTTTGGAAAAAAAAAGGTAATGTCCATGCCTCACCCTTAATGTCCATGCCGCACCGTTTAGTTTAGGGTTTAGGGTTAAGGGTTTCGGGCTTCACCAGAGGAATCTGTTGAGATTTGTTTTTGAAAGTTTAATTGAAGTAATGTCCATGCCGCACCCTTAATGGCCATGCCGCACCGTGTAGGGTTTAGGGTTACGGGCTTCGGGCTTGACCAAAACATTTATGGAGAGCTGCTCGGTTATCAGCTCTCCCTGGACTTTTTTTGGTGAGATGAAAGAGTCGCTCTTTTAAAAGTCTATTTGAAGTAGTGTTCACACCGCCCCCTTCATGTCCATGCCGCACCGTTTAGGGTTTAGGGTTGCGCGTTTTGGAGGTTATGTTTCTTCAGTGTTTCAATCGATTTTCTTTCTTAACTCATCTCCACGAAAGCTCGGGCTAATCTTACCTCTCCAAACCCTTTACTGCTCAGAGGGGTGCCGCATGGAGAGCTGCTACCCGAGCAGCTCTCCAAAGGAAATGGTAGGCTATACACAGTATGCATATATAAACATTGCTCCTTTTTCCCCATCTTCTAAGTAAACCAAAAAGACAGATAAAAATTGGAAGCCCCCTGATACTAATCTACCTTTTGGCATGGAGAGCTGATAGAGTAGCAGCTCTCCTTGTGGCAAGTTTTTTGGGAACAGGTTTATGGCTAAATTTTGCCATTTTGTGGAGCTTCAACCGAGCCCCAAAGTAAAGATGAAGAGGTCCAAAGTCCATAATGGGCCATTGGCATGCCGTTTCCGATCCCCAGCCTCTCTGAAACGAGTGAGCGCCATACTCTTGGCATAGGAAACCACCTCTGACATTGCAACGCTTTTGCCTCGCCAAAAAGATTTCTCCTCGAAGCTCCAGCACATGAGGCTGGTGGTGAAAGGAACTCCCAGCTCCGGTGGCCATTCCTCAGGTCACTCAAAGAACAAAGAGGACACCATTTGGGGGAGCAAACCAACACACATTGCATAATGCACTGTTTGGCACACATACTAAAACTATATCAACCATCATAACTTCGAAAGAAAACCACCCCATACGAAAATGCACCTTTTGCAAATGCTGACAAATATCTTCAGTACTGACGTACGCGGCCTGGAACTCAACTGGGTCCGGGGCGGATATCAAGCCAGCTGCAGCACACATAGCAGCAGACTCCTTCAAAAGCCAGCTCGCATCCTCGGGTGGCCGGGCCTGAGCCCGCTGTGCTATCTCCATGAACGTCCCTCCATGCAGCAACGGGAAAGGATAAAGCCCATCCTCCTCCACCTGCGGATGCCCAGAAGACCCGACCCCCACCAAAGGATCATCCAAGGTCCTTTTGGATGGAAGGTCAGATTCAGTGCCATGCCGAAGATCATACATCAACTCAACGCAAAGGGCTACATCCCTCTGCAACGGCCCCACAGCTGCCATGGACGTAGCTGGCAGCGAGCCAGCTCCCTGTTGAGAGCCAGCAGCAAAGCTGCTGGCGAGGGTTTTCTGCTTCTTCCGAGGAGGCATTGCCACGACAAGTCCGGGCAAAAAATCTTGCTCTGAATCAGCGGATCCAGGAACACATGGATGTCATTGAATGTCTCCCTAGAAACTCGCTGGAACAGTAACAGCAGTGCAACCTTTCACAATCATAATTTTTCTCCTGGCATCCAAGCTTTCCAGACATCAAGAATTAGATTGGCAGCGTTTGCTGCTGCCTCAAATTATGCACTCAAAGCAAGAAAGACTACCGGCGTACGAACGCGCACGCTCCTGAACATTTGATCTTCTTCGCCTAGGGATCCCACATGGCCACTGCCGTCAAAAATCCTGACAGGAAGATTGGAGCTGCGAACCTAAGGGCGCAGTCCACAGCAACGACAATGATAACAATCACGTCCATAAAAAGTGATGATCATGACAGTACTATCTTTCCATTCATCCCCCTAATCTATCTAATCATTTGCGGAAAGATGTTTCCATTGAAACTGTTCAAGATCAAAAGGTCCTGGAAATGACAATGTTGCTTGCGTGCAGAATATGCCAGGGCGGGACCAAAATAAGACCAGAAACAAAGCACGATTGATCTATCCTTTTATCCATCCGTCCATGGAACAAAGGAGGCACCCATGCATCCATCGGTGCGAAATATCTGCATACCTACATTCTTATCTACAGATAGACAGATATATAGATAGACAGACAGACAGACAGACAGATAGACACAGACAGGCAGATAGACAGACAGACAGACGGACGGACAGACAGACAGACAGATAGATAGATAGATAGAGAGACAGATAGATAGGTAGATAGGTAGATAGGTAGATAGGTAGATAGGTAGATAGATAGATAGATAGATTAGGTCGGTAGATAGATAGATAGATAGATAGATTAGGTCGGTAGATAGATAGATAGATAGATAGATACATTGATCATGATGGATAGATAGGAAGTTTGGAAAAGTCATTGAAAGAAAATACAGACTACATATATTTTTGAATTCGCCATGCAACCTGGTTCTCGAATCATTTCCAAAATTCTCTTGCGCCCGAGTCAGCAAAAGAAGAGTAAAAATGAAAATGAATGAAAGACCCCTCAAGTATACCAACATAAACCCCACATAAGCCCAACAAGGCCCCGACATGACCCAAAAACGGTGTGTGCATTTGGGCCTTGGTGCCCAGGCCCAAATGCACACGCGGTTCTTGGCCCAACATGGCCCCAACATGGCCCCGAAAGCCCCCAGATATAAAAGTCTCGGTGCCTTCCCGTGCTGTTGCCAAGCCCCCCAACATGGCCCCAGCATAGCCCGTCATACGTCCAAGATAGATTTTACATGGTCCAGCGTAGGCCCAACAAAGGTTCCTTTATGATCCAAAAAAGGCGTGTTCTTCTAGGTCCTCAAAATCAAGCCCAAGAAGAACACGCCGTTCGTGGCCCACTATAGGCCCAACATAGGCTCAAGATGGCCCCAACATATGGCCCCCAAGGGCCCAACATGGTCCAACATAGGCCTAGGCCCAACATGGCACGACATGACCCGAGAATTGGCAGGTGTATCTGATACACCTGGTTACAAGAACCCAACATGGACCAACATAGGCCCAAAAATAAGTCCCACATAGGCGCAGCATGGCTCCAAAACGGCCCCGCATTAATGAGGGCCTTCAGCGAAGGCCTGTGAAATCATGAACATCGACCTAGCATAGGTCCTACATTACATGGGGCCCGACATGGCCCCAACCCCAGCATGGCAAAAATTCACTACGCAGTTTTGCCTTTATTGTATACATACCTTTTTTACCCTGCTCCAGAACCAGCCCGGCGGAAGACGTACCAACATATATCAATTAGAAAGATAAATGCATAGAAAGACAGATAGCAAGAAACATAATAAGCAGAGAGATGAAGGATTGACTGGCAGGTAGTTAGATAGATAGATAGATTAAATAGATAGATGGATCGATAGACAGACAGACAGACGGACAGACAGACAGATAGATAGATAGATAGATAGGTTGGTTAGTTAGTTAGTTAGATAGATAGATAGATGGATAGATGGGTAGATGGATAGATGGGTGGACACATGGATAGATGGATAGACGGATAGGCAGATAGTTAGATAGGTAGATGTATCTAATCTAAAACGGTTATACAATTAAAGAATCCAATAGAGCACTCACCACCTGAGAACAAACACATTTTGAACAAGTATGTTGGTCTTGTGCAAGAAGAGACAGGTCGATAGAAAGATAGGTATCTAGGCGGATAGACAAAAAGATAGATTTAAAAACACTAGCTAAATAAATAGGCAAATCAACCGACAAACAAATAAACTGATATATACACAGGTCAGATACGGGAAACACGTTTACACAAAAACAAGCTCAACCATGAAACAAAATAGCAGTAATCAATGGAACGTCGCAACTCAGCAAATCAAAAGGTGACCAGCTCAATAGAAAACTTCCTGGTAGTTGATTTTGTGCCCGCAACTACAAATCCCCCCTTTAGTATGTGTTTGGCACAGCAACGAATTCCCGGCAAGGTCTCCAAGCTGATTGCTCGTCAAGCTGTCCATGTGGTACTTGTGATATTCTGCGTCACCAATGCCTTGGAATCTGGCCTTCTCCTGTCAGGGAAATGAAGATGTCACGTTGGAAAAACACAATGGAATGGTTATAAAACAAAATCAGGGTTCCTCCCGAATCAACACCTTCTCAGCATCTTTTAAACCTTTTGGATATTAAACGTGGGTAGGGAACTTTTGAAAAACTTTTAGCAACCCCTGTCACGACATCCAAGCAATGTCCAACGACCGCTGCAGATGTACTTCCCGTGCGGCAGCAAGCACGGGAGCAACTTCGGCGTCTTGCGAAGCCATGTTTGCCGCCCCCAATTCTGGTCCTGACACAGCGGCAAAGAAGGGGGCAAAACAGCGTCGAGCGGAAACATATTTCCAACGCTTACGTAAAGCTAGGACAAGTTGGAAACAATGGCAGCACATCCCCTGGCGCAAAAGAACAGAGGTAACGGTTCCTGGGAAAATATCAAGCTGATCACGCAGCTCCAACACAAAAAATATCGCGGCCTTTTGTCAATCTTGGCGTTAAACTTTGAAGTCCCTCTGGGCAAACAGCGTCAAAAAATAGAAATATGTAACCATGTTGATACAACTTTAAAAAACGTCCCAGCGGCCAGCTGTATGCAAAACTGCTCATCATACGGCTTGAGGCCAGAGCGCTGCATCTCCGTCACCGCACTAGCAAGTAAGCACAGTTCTCTGCGTGTCAGATCCACGTGCTTCGTCAATTTTTCAAGCAGCTCCAAGTTTCCGTGCACGGCTTCCTGAGCACAAGAAGCAGGAGATGTGTAAAATAAGCACAGGGGAGAAATAAACCTACTCTGTGACGACTTCCACTTGTCAAGAAGTATTGCGTGTTGGAACTATGGTACATGGCCACCGCAACCAGGCCCCCTATTTCGGCTAGAAACGGAACCAAGTTCTTCACAAGAATTTTTGAAGGCATCCTTCCACTTCTCTCCATCGCCCTTGCCCTTCTTGGCTTTCTTGGGACCATTCTGATCCGGACATTGGGCCTGCTTGGCGTTCAAGAATGCGCTGAGGCCAAGTTTCTCGGCATTGAATTTTAAGGTGCCCATCAAACATTCTCCAGACAAAGAAGACCTGAGCAGAATCTTGAAAGACTCTGAGAGCCAAACAAAACCTGAAAGACGCTGAAGAGTGGCGCTGGACCCCAAAAAAACAATGATAAATTCCAACAAGACACTTCATGTGGGTTCCCCTGATGTATAAAACCCAAGCTCGAGATCGGCTTTGGGCAAGACCGTAGTCAGAGCTATTGACGCACACAGAGAAAGCCGGTTGGAAACCTAGCTTTCGCATGGTCTCCGTCTGAATTTGCATGGGGCATTCGTCTCCAAACTGCTTCCGGTTGAAGAACATGGCTTGAACGTTCTCGAGAAGTGCAAATACCAACTCTGGGCTTCGTTCAATGTACTTCATGGTAGAATGATACCCACAGCCCGTGGAACTGCTTCGGTCCTTGAAGCTCTTCTGCTTGGGATTCTGAGGTGAAATTGTTCTGCACGGGTACCCCGCTACGAGTCCCAGTGCCTGAATGACAACAAGCACTATTCCCAAAAAAAACCATCAACAGCAATTTTCTTAACCATGATGTCAACCGTTCTCTAAATGGGAACTAATGGCAAAAATCTTTGGGCATTGACCTAGTTCGGCATTAGCCAAGCGGCGAATGGAACTTTCACCTTTGCCCCGCTGATCACGTCGAAGGCTTCCCCTTTTCCAAGCTCCTGCATGTCTCGGAACAAGAGTTTGACCGAAGGATGTGCCTTGGTCAAATAGGTGGCCTTCCAAGTCTCCCGCTCACACATGAATGCCGTGTAGAACTGCAGGGCGGCAAAGTGAAAAATGAAAGTGAAAACTCACGCAACACATTGTAAGGATTCAAAACAAACAATCCGTTTCCACACACAGGCCTTCGGAGAACGAGGGCAAACATCATCTAAAACTTCATTGATGGCATCTATGACCATCTCAGCAACACCCCACCCACTGCAAATAGAAGCTATCGGAATGCCATCCGAAAATTCAGCTTTGCGAGAGCGGGCTTGCAAGGTTTTGAGAAAGTCTGTGATGATGGCCTTGTCCTTGTGCTCCGTGAAAGCCCATCGCGTCCAATTCTCCACCTTGGTTTCGGTCACGCCCTCTCTCGGCAACTGGCTGTCATTGTTCCAAAAGAAACTGTCACACTTGCTTTCCTTCTGTCTATTGAAGCCGGCCACAACAGATAACCAATGAACCGGACACGATTGGCAAACAGCTCAGCACACACACAGAGTGCAAACAGCTTAATAAGCATGGAAAAACCTGCTAATCTAAAAGTTTCCATGTGCGCAATGTTGACACTGAATGCATCACACTTCTCCGACACCATTGATCTTGAGGAATGTCAAATCCGTTGCAGTGGGGTCTGCTGGGGATTGCTCGGCGGGCTCAGCATCTGAAGCTGCGAAAATCTCCTGAGAATGCCTTGGATGGGACGTCAAGACAGACTACAGCGACTGCTGCTCTGGCAAGGCAATGTTAAACAAGCTGCTGAGTACGGCAATGATGAAAATTGTCATGCATTTTGCTACTATGCTACGGTGAAGGTGGAGCTTCCTCCTCACTCGTAGGAAACATCATGTCATCATCCTGGGCCTGGGCCTCACCCGAGTGGCTGCTAGTTTGCTCCTCTTGGCATCTCCTGCCCAAGAGGCCGTGGCTATTTCGATTTAGATCTGCTTGGGGGATCATAAGTTCAAATGACAGCTGGAAGGATGTCACCGATTGCTGTCGGAAGTTTCATTCAACAAGCAAAAGATGTCAAAGTCTTTTCAAACTCTGCCCATCCGCTAAGCATGAAATACATTCTAACTGCTAAAGTTTCAGACCTTTTTTTTGCAAACTAGAAGAAGAGGCCGCGCTTAAAATCCCAAACCAAACGATGAGCATTTAGCAATCAGCAAACAATGCATGTTTAGCAGTCCCGGTGGAATGTGCAAGTGGAGGCTGACTGTCGTAAAAGTCACAAGTAAAATGTTGACTTGGCAAACACATGAGCATGAAAAAGGACTGGAAGCAGACAACCACCAAAAAAGACGCTGCTTGAACGGCTTTGGGTTTGTTGGTCAATTGCCTTTGCCCTATTTGTGAAAATGCAAAGATTCTGTGTCAATGCTTCCATCTTTCGCTAGCTCTTAGAGTAAACTTTCAGAAACCTTGCCAGGCAACCCAATGTTACACACGCAAACTTTTTCAATCGCATCTCACCGGCCATCATCGTCATCTTGAATTGGTCGGTAGGCATCATCCGAGCCAGAATCAGCATCCTCGTCTTCGAACCCCAAACCCACATGCCGCTCACGCCCACGGGGGCCCCAAGGAGCAGACGGCCCAGGGTCGTCAGCTGGAAAAAGACGGCGGGTCAAAAAACTGTATCTTTGCGGGCGTGGGTTTTTTTGTAGCGTCCCTTCGGCCCAACTGACTAAGTAAGCAGCTGCCTCTTGGCTCAAGACCATCTGCTGTACACACGCAGGCACCCTGCTTGTGATCTTTTTCTTGGCACTCTCAGAAATGACTCTTCGCTTCCAAACACCTGATGGCTGGACAAAGCTCCGCCGAATGAGGGCACATTGTGAAGCAGGCAAGATCGTCACAATCTTGAAAGGCTGGGGGTCCGCCATAAACTTTTTCGCAACTAAAAGCAAATCGTTGCCATCCTGGGTTTGGCCGCGAATCTCCTCCACAGTGACAGACCCATAAGAACTGGGATCGAGGTCTTTTCGTAGAACAATGCGGATTTGACCCACTCGAACTCATGGGTTGCACATCCGGTGATGGCGTGAAAACTTGTACAAAATCTGCCCTTAGCAAATAAGTCCCTAGAATCAACATGTCCACGTATAAGGTTCCAGAAGATCTCTGGAAAGTAAAGAATTGCCTTTTACCAACACTTTAACCGAAAAATATTCTTCCATTTGTGATGTTTCCCTCAAAGGCTTCCATGGGACCCAACATGGCGCCACATAGCCCCAAAACAGCCCCAAAAACGAAAAGTTTTCGGTTGGGATTTGTTTCTCAAGCACCAAATCACCCAACATGGTCCCAACTTAGACCCCAAATTGCCCAACATTGGCCCCACATACCCCCAAAACAGCCCTAAAACAAACCTCAAAACACAGTTGGGGTTGGTTTTGAAAGCGCCAGAAACTGCTGTGCAAAAACAAATTTATTGATAGTAAAAAGGGGGTTTAAAATAAACCCCTTTTTTGTCCCCAACATTGGCCCCAAATAGCACCAAAAAAATAACCAAACACCAAAAGATTTCGGTAGGGATTTGTTTTTTAGCGCCAAAAGACCCAACATGGTCCCAACTTAGACCCCAAATTGCCCAACGTTGGCCCGACATACCCCTCAACCTGAAGCTCAAACAAGATCAAAAAAGAACCCTCACAAAAAGTCGATTTTTTGTGAAGCTTCTTTTTTCTTTCCAGAGACCTCCATGAAACCCCATATACCCTACCAAACAACCCAACATGGGCCCAACATAGACCCCAAATGGCTCAACATTGGCCCGACACACTCAAACAAGATCAAAAAAGAACCTTCACAAAAGTTCGTTTTTTGTGAAAGTTCTTTTTCACCTCCATGGAGCAGCACATAGCACACCAAATGACCCAACATGGTCCCAACTTAGACCCCAAATTGCCCAACATTAGCCCGACATACCCCTCAACGTGGCTCAAACAAGCTCCTCATCCTCTTGCAAACTGTCTTGCTCCGAACCCCAACGGCCGCTGCTCTCCGCTGAGCTTCGGATCCTTAGTTTTTTCAATATGCTTGCCTCTATTATGTTCCTAGCTTTTTCAAAGCTTTGCATCAAAAAGGGACCTTCACAAAAAGTCGTTTTTGTGAAAATTCTTTTTTTCCTTCCCGGAGATCTCCATGACCCCGCATGCGTTCCCAGAAAATGCGTTCCCTGAAAATGCGTTTCAAAGCCAACAGGAAATTTACCACTCCTTCCCCTCAGACGCCCATGGATCCAACATGCCCACGGAATGTTACGAGGGAACTGCAATTTTTTCATAGACCAACAACAGTCCGAAAAAAATCGATGTGCTGATTATGCACTTAGGCTTGTCAACTTCCGAGGCTACAAGGATTTCCTTGTTCCTGTTTCTCCACATCGCTCTCTTATTATTTCACGCCTCATATCGATTTGGATGCGGCTTTGGGTTTCCGAACAGCAATTGACGAAAACTGCCAAGTTGGGGGCCGAATTTCTGTCCAGTTTGGGGTCTATTGGCAACTAGTACTTTCAAATGTTTGGGCGCCAACGGCTGAAAGCCCACAAAACTGAACCATGTTCCGGGGCACGCAGACCCTTCACCCGCACGCCAAGCATGCTCACCCAGTGCTTCCAATCAGCAGCTTCGTCTAACTTGAAGGCCTCGGAATGGACTTTGCCGACCTTCTGCCATGCTCTTTGTCTCTCTGCAGGGTCTTCTGGCCGCGTGGAACCATCCAGAATCTGGATCAACTCGGTAGGATTGTCAAAAGTGTGCCGTGCGATGAGGGCTGCCTGAACAGAAAAGCATTGGTCAATGTCTTCGTGGCCTTGCATGAGGCCCCCCGCATTGATCTGAAAATGAACAAAATCGGTGAACAATTGCAACGTGCAAGAAATAGATTTTCACAACTGCAGTTCTGAATGGTTTGATCAAGTCACTGTGACCACCTCTTAAAAAACTGGCTGAAGTCCATCGGAAGATTCCCAAAGCTGTGATCAAAACGAGGAATCCTATGCAGTGCCGGTTCTTGAACTCGCGGTATGTATTGTCAGCATGGCAACTCAGCCCAAATGGGAGTGTGCCATGCTGACAATAGAGGTCGTCTAGAGCCCTGCATAGCTGCTCAATTTCCCCAACGGCATCCTTGCAAAAATCTTCATCGGACACGCTCAGGTAAAAACAGCGGCCGTGAAGCCAGGTCCCGCTGACATGGAGCCGGGGACGGTACAACTTTGTCCAAAGTTTTGACATGGGCTGTCCTCGCACACGCGGACACTTGAACTTGGCCTGATCCATGGCATCCTGCATGATGCAAGCCAAGTTTATAGCTATTGAAGAATTCATCATCCTGACAATGTCACAGGTAGGATTTGGGTTCCCTCTTTGCGACAACACCAAGATTGCAAGTTGTTAACAGAGGCACATTTATGGATCCCAAACTCTTGTGAAAGCAAGCCCCGCAATACACATGCCAACTTTTCCATTTTGGCTACCCCAAAAAACGGCCCCCAGCAACCCCTGCGCAAAGTTGCACAGCCCCTAATGTTGTTGTGTAATTTGGTAGGGTTCGTGGGGTCCGTTTTTTTTTCGGGTGGGCAAGATGCAAAGTTACAAGTTGAAAACTGTGTCGATTCAATGCGTTCAAAGCTCCTCTGGCCGAATTCCCTCTGGCTTTGGAACCACGTTTGGGACAATGATCTCATGGACCAGTACACTTGACGGTCAAGCCATTGAGAAAGAATGTGCATGGAATACGAACGAATGTTCGCTTCCCTGCTGGCTGCCTCGCACCTGCCACGCCGAAACTTCAACGACTGCTTCAGCCGAACACAAACGTCGCATTTTGAATGTTCACTTTGTTTCCGGAAGTGAAGATGGCCACTACGAACATGGGGCCCAATCACCTTGTTGCAAACCCGAATGAAGGTAGTGTAAGAGGATGCCGGCTGACTCCTCGCCTCGCAGAATGCAAGGTACTCGTAGAACAACTCCGTTTGGTTGCCATTCTGCAGATGTCTACGTTCACCCTTGAACGTGCCAGGCCCAATCAAATGGACGTCAATGTCTGAGCTGTACGTCTGAAGCCTTTTCAAAAATCCATTGACATGCCTATCTATGTCATCAGCGTCTCGATCTTGACAGTTGAAGGGAGCCTCTGGCAGCTGTGGTTTGCCCAGTCTGTGACGCACGCCATCCGGCATGTACTCAGCTGCACTGTGGTACACATGCCACAAGTACATTACTATTTGCGGCCACTTCTCAGCAGTGTCTCCACGCATGGTAAAACCAAAAGCAGGGTGAGTTGGAAGCTTGGGTCTGGACTTCATTGTGTAAACAGGTTCCCCATCGCGCAAACGTTGCAATGTCTTTTGGCCAACCCCAAGAAGGCGACAACATGCACGAACACAGACACTCTTTCCTAAAAACCGTATGCTATCTGATCTGCGTTCAGCATATTTCCGTTTTTTGCCAGCTTGAAGTGATTCACCAGCATCTGAAGCTTCAAAACAAGATGACCCTGACACTGCGAAAACTTGAGAATCCTCTGATGCAGAAGAAGGACGATCTGAATCTGTAGCGCTAAAATCTGGAACCTCGTCTGGAGCGTCTTCAATAGAAAGTTGCTCCTCTCTTCTGGCCCGAACAGAACAGGTGAAAGTCTCTGCCAAAAAATCTTCCTGAAGGGACTTGCAGGCAAGGGTTCAACTTGAGTTTGCTTTGTCACAAACCTGTGGGTGGAACAGAAAGTCCCCAAAAATGAAATAAATCTTGTCCATCCATTTCCAAAACCCTTGCCTTCTTATGATCCGGCAAATCCTTGAACTCTTGTCGCTTAGCTCGCACCATCTCCCCCATGTCAAGAAATTGGCGGAGGCATGTCAAACGCTTGCAACTGCAAGATTGCTGAAGAAAGGCTAAGTCTGAAGGCATTGGAGCAACAGCAAAATTGCGGCGATGCCGCGAGGGTCCAGGCTGGGCAGGCCTTGACCCTTCATCATCAGAAGCAAGAAACATTATCAGACATGGCACCACTGCCCAACACACAGTTGGGTTCTTCGGGCCTACACTCAGAAGTACGGCAAGGAGTCAGCCATCTCACACCTTTCAATTGACCACATTCATCTTACCTTTTCAAACACAATGTGACAACCAATTCACTGAAGAAGCTCTTGAGCCGGAGGTGAAATTCAAATCAAATCTCTCCAGCCCCCAAGTCTCCTCTTCGACGCTGCAGGGCGTTGAAGGGCAGAAGCAGCAGCAGCAGCCCGCTTGACGGCAGGCCGCTTCATGCACGGCCAAATGTCAGGTTGGCCCCAAACTCTCAGAAATTGATCTTAATTTCAATTGAGCCGTCAAATGTTCACAAAATGAAGCTGGAAATCTTTCAAGCATTCACTCAAGCAACTGCTCTTGGGAATGGTGAAATGTTTCTGAAACTCGCCACTGCTGTCTCAAGCTGCGAAGAAAAAAGGCCGGCACCACAGGCAAAGGTCGTAGAAAGCAAGGGGCCGTTCCTGCCAGACATGTTTGTGAAATCAATCACCACTGATTTGCACCCAAAATATGATAGGAGGTGGCTCTAGGCCTAGGTCCTAGGTCTCAGCACCTACAAACTTGAATCAACTATTCCAAAAACAAAGTTGACATCCAGAAAGCGTGCGCAAACAACATATTGTCCAGGATAGGAAAACGGCATCCGCGCCTATCAAACAGAATGATCAAAACAGAGTCTCGCCTTGTCGGAAGACACAAGGCGGCCGTCCCAAGCGAGTCAAGGCCTTTAGGGGCTACCGACAAATCAAAGCTACCCATACTGGAGAAAACACTGCCAACGGTTCACAGTCGAAGAACGTTTGCCCTGCCTTTGGTTCTGAAAAAAAAACAGATCCAAAGGTTGGTGTCCACACAGGCCACCTGCCAAAGGCGGAGCGTGGAATTCTTCCTTCAAAACAGTTTCTGACCACCAAAGGATGCAGGTTTGGCAAACACCAAGCCTCTTCAGCACCAAACTCTGGCACAAGAGCCGGGCAGAAGCTGTCACTGTCAAAACTTAAGATGTGAGTTGACATTGTTCAAGGTGGCCCACGAAGGTATGGATCTAGATGGAAAGTTTTGTTAATTACCGGCCCCCACGTTCGAATGATGTGTGTTGGTTTGATGTGTGATGGAACAAATGCGGCGAGAGCGCGGCAAATTAAATGCATCTGAATTGATTCCCATCTGCGCAAACATTTTCTTGAACTGCAAGTTGCTAAATACTATGCTAAATGATTGCACCCTGCTGTGGAAAAAATTGCCCCCCGGGAAAAAAAAGTTTGCTTCCAGAAGTCCCCAACAAGCATCACAAATCAAACTCTGCTGTTCGCATTTGAACTGCACATCCCGATTTTGCCACAAAGGACCAACTCCCTCCCTATCAAATTAAATAAATATATATATATATATAATATAATATATATATGTGTTGTCAAACCTCCAGCAGCACCTAACAACACTCTGCACTTTTCACGAGCATAGTGGCCGCCATCTAGCGATCTCAAACTGCAAAGGCTCAACGTTGAGACAAGGGGAAGATTGCCAACTGCTCCACACAGGAATAGCTGACCCAAGCAAGCTTCCAGAAAAGTCATCAAACCAAAGTGAGCATTCCACCTTTGAGAGTAGGCAGCAACGGTAACGTTCGCGCGCTCACAGCACCTAACCCGCTCAATGCTCGAGGATGGAAAGGTAGTAAGGAAACATGAGGCTAAAGGAGTGGATCAAAAGTTTGCAGCTGTCAGGCAGGTCAATCATCGTTATC
>Ga0126342_10010912_pt1 | contig 16247 bp, 12 predicted proteins | sample Cyp1metagenome_FD_92528 | JGI IMG/M metagenome (GOLD analysis project Ga0126342, IMG submission 92528) | Coral microbial communities from Lord Howe Island, Old Settlement Bay, Australia - Cyphastrea 1 metagenome | ecosystem: Host-associated > Invertebrates > Cnidaria > Coral ... | reverse complement strand
TATGAGGAAAATATGGTTAGGAATGGTTAACTATGAGGAAAATATGGTTAGGAATGGTTAACTATGAGGAAAATATGGTTAGGAATGGTTAACTATGAGGAAAATATGGTTAGGAATGGTTAATTATGAAATAAAACTTCACTTTACTAGTTGGGATAAAGTTTTTTTAATGAACCTTCGGTAAAATGATTTTTGGGTTGCTTTTGTGAGCATTACATCATCATGAAAGATTAACCACACTAGCAACAAATTAAACAGCGTCAATAGTATAGTTGTATAGTAGTGGGCGACTGTGATATAGTCTTCGGTTACACGTATGGTGAAGTAATAGTTTCTCGCCAAATAGTGAGAACCCTTGACACTGCTGTCCTTTTTAGCTCATTATTATTTTTTATTCTTGCGAAGTCAAGTTAGACCACGATAATGAATCCTTTTGTAGAGTAGTAATAGTAAGTATAGATCCCTGGGTCCGGGTTTTCACCACTGGGATTTTCTCCACAATTTCTCCATTGATTTCCGAAGAAAAATCCAGAAAAACCCTACCGGTAGTGACCTCATCAATTCGGAGCTGGATCTGTTGACCGTTGGATCCCTACGTTCGATGCTGATTGGTCCTGAATTTCGATTCAGTCTCCTAGTTACTTGGGGCATGGGATTATGTATAGCAACCCCCAAAAGAATAGATCAGTTGGACACCTGGAAAAGATATGAAAAGATATTTCCAAAGATCAGTGAAAAAGAAGTCAAAAACCACCACGAGATCGATTTGTTTCTCCTTTTTTTGAAAAATCACGTTTTTGGCATCTTTTTCGTTGCCGTAAATTGCCTTCTTCCCACACGAATCATTGGGATTTCACCACACCGAAAAAACCCGGAAAAAACCCTCGCGAATGAGGCCGCGCACTGGCACTGATTCGACAGCCCCATGAAAAGTCATGAAAATGGATGGTTGATGACTTATTAAGTGATGATGATTATGGAAAATAATGGCTTATGAATGTGTTTTAATGATTTTTTATTTTAATAAGTGATGATAAGTGATGATTCAGTATTTCCTTATTTAAAATGGTGATGTTCCATAGAAGACCCAACAAAAAGAACCGAACCATGGCCACTCTTGGGGTCACAAACCCAGCGGGGAGTTTTTCTATCTATTGGTTGTGAAAAATGGGGGTCATTGCTAGAATTGACCACTAAAAAAGTGCAGTTCCAGTGAACGAAGTGAACGAAGTGAATATATTTCACCATAGTTATAGGATGTTATAGTTGGTTAGTCATATCCCAACTTATGGAATTCATAACTAGGACTATATTAGCGACAACCCTAAAAATCACCGAAACCTGCGGGCCATCGGGATGATTTCAGGCTTCAGGAGAGCAGGGTTCGGTCGTTTTGCCTGGTGAACGTAGATAATCCCATCGATACCAAAAGACTAGGATTAGTTTCTACCAATCTCAGATTGACCTAGATGTATGTCTCCATAACTGGTTGGTGGTTTTAACATGTTTTAACCATCTTGAAAAATATGAGTCAGTTGGGATGATTATTCCCAATATATGGAAAAATACAAAATGTTTGAAACCACCAACCAGATAAACATCATAAATGATGTGTCGTGGAACCACCTAGCTTCAAAGGCACGGCCAGCGTTGGATTTTTTTTTCGGATCGCGCGGGATGGACTCCGCGAACGGCACGGACAACATGGACGCTGCATCACCCAGCAGTCGAACGGCAACCTTTCAGCACCAGGGCTGTCGGACACATGGCATCATCGCCTTGGGACATAAACTTATGATATGGGTGCGTCTGAAAATGGGGTACACAAAAATGATATACAGTAATCATGTTTCCTATGAAAACATGAAGCAATGTTCGTATTCAATTTAGTGGCAAAAATCATATACAAAGACCAAAGAAATAGAACAATTGGAAACCTTTACATTCAAACAACATCCATGATATCCCAGAAAACAATATTCTCTCTGTTGGGGGGGCCTATACATCAATGGGTGATCTATTGTGTTTGGGGATTCATGCAGGCAAATGTTCACATGGATAATAAATGGTCGATCTTTGCAAAAAAAAACACCAAGCAAATGATATTTGATAAGATCTACAGCAAAAAACACCTATCCAATAGTAATGATTGATGAGGAATCAATTTTGAAATGGTATTTTGGATGGGTGAAAGGTCCGATCCAGGGGTTCCAGGTGTTTCACACATATCAGTTTTGGGACTCGTGTCAGCCCAGTAACCAAAACCAAGTGACCTCATCTGCTCTAAGATCCAGTGGGTCCACCCCAAGGCCATCATCCGAGCTTTAGCTTCTCAACAGTTTGTGCGGTGGATGGTTGCGAAATCCTGCACCAGTTGAAAACGGTGGTAAACGTCCCTATTTTGTTGTTTGGGTTGAAAAACCATCCCAAATTGGTGGTGCAGGATATCCTCCATCCACAGTATGTCACCCCAGTTTGGTTTCTGGTCGAAACCCTATGATTTTTGCAAAATATCTTCCCACCTTTTCCCAGCATTTTTTTCGACATCCATATATGTTGGTTACGTGATCATGTCGCCCTGTGTAATCTTGTAATCCGGCTGTAGTCGCATCAGCATATTGAGGTTTCCTGAAATAGGGGTACCCCTAAATCATCACGGTTTTCCATGAAATAAACCATTCATTTTGGGGTCCCCCCATTGAAGGACACCCCCACATTGACATGTGGCAAGCCAAAGAAGTAGAAGAGTTGGAAACCTATTCACCCACCCAGATTTTGCAGTTTGTGACCCTTTCATCAATGTCAGCACCATCATCATCATCATCATCACCATCACCCTCACCCTCACCATCACCATCACCATCACCACCATCATCACAAAAATAATGTTCATCTTGTATGCATGGTCATATTCATCTGTGTCATTCATTTGTTTGTTCCTATTCAAATCAATATCATCCTGCTTCGCGGCAGCTTCTTCAAGCGCCTCCGCTTCTCTCCACTTTTCCCTGGCCGCAGCTCGGCTTTCTGCTCTTTGCGCCACCTCACGGGCATGCAAAATAGAAGCATCCGGATCGCTGACAAGCCATGCATCGAGCTCACCATGGCAGAATGGCCTCAGTTTCAGAATCTCATTGGCCTCGAGTTTGAAGCTCTCCACAAGTTTTGGAATCGTGGCCAAGGCGATGGCACCGGTCCGGAAAGGCACGCTTTTTTCAGCAAGGCCTTGCCATATGCCACTGCCATCTCCATTCATATCTTCATTCTTATCATTGACATTCTTGCTGACTTTCTTCTCGATGTGCTGCATATGCCCGCTGTTTGATATAACACATGCACACATATGTATATGTAAATGTGTATGTATATAGGCAAACGGTATAACATATCTATAAGAGGATGGGTCGAAACCCTGTACCCCTAACATCAAACTATATAGTATAGCTGGCAAATGGATGTTCATCCCAAAAAATACGGCGGGTATACATATATATATATATGTGGTTGGTGGTTTTAACCATCTTGAAAAATATTAGTCAATGGGATGATTATTCCCATATATTATGGAAAAATAAAAATGTTTGAAACCACCACACTTTGTCACACTTTGCTCTGCGAAACCACCAACCAATATATATATATATGTATTGATCCATGCCAAACACTGGTAAAAATATGCTATAGGTTGCTACAGTCATCCCACCATCATGGATGGGATTCGCCAATTACATGAACATATTAACCACTAGGTTTCGTGAAATTCACGTATACCATATCTATATCTACAAGGCGGGGCCCTCCAGTTTGGTTTGTTAGTATATAACCTCAAGAAAACATTTAATAAAGTACAACTACAGTTCATCACCATAAACCCTGTAAGCCTAGTTCTTTGCAACAATTTAGCTATCATTTGGGGTCCCACTTTGTCACCTTGAAACCGTTTGGGATTTCCCACCTGCCTGTATTTCGCCCCTCCTAACGGCGAGACGTGCCATCAGCATCAAGTCCTGGCTGAGAAATCGATAAATTGATATCTACACAATATGAAATTTAATGGGGTTTAATGGGATTTAATGGGATTTAACGGAATTTAATGGAATTGAATATTGATGTCTTCCATTAAATCGATAAATAGTGATTTAATGGGATTTAAGCGATCACAAAATGATAAAAAAATGGGATTTAACCGATGAACATGGCAATTTAATGGGATTTAACTGATTTAATTAACCATCAGAAATGGTGATCTACTGTGTTTATCAACAAGAAACATGATATAACAGGATATTATTGAGATTATAGTGTAAACACCGCGCATTTCATGGGTATGTCATGGGGATATAATGGGAAAATTGTACATTAATGCAGGTATCATGGGGAAATGATGCTATCAATGGGAAACGGATAAAACCAATTCGACAATATGTTGGTGATTTTGCCGGAAACCATCGGGAACTCTCGCCAACAGAAATGGTGCTTGAATAAAATTCTGTTGGGACATGACCAGCAACCATGTCCATTGATACTTGAGTGCATGTCAAGATGTTTACCCAACAAGGAAAAAAAACATGTTTTTCAGAGGATCTCTGCGCTTTAGAAGGGGACCCGAAGGGGACCCGATGGAATGGGCAGGGTGACCCCTAAACCACGGCAGATGCTCACTCTTTGGAAGACATGCGGTAACAGGTAGATTCTAGCTTCAGGAGTGACCGTGGTTTTTTTGAAGCCACTGGTTGCCCCCCGCCAGCTTTAGCTATTAGTGGATTGGAGACTGGTATTTCTTGAAAGACTGGTACCGTCTTAGCCCCTTGACTTTGCAATGAAGGCTACTGCTTCAAAAGCGAGGTGTGCTTGGTGGAGTCAATGGAATCGAACTGGAGTAGTACAGCTCGAGGTAGGTGTTGGCATAGAACTTGCATGCCTCTAATGGAAAATTCTAAGGGAGAAATGTGGTGGTACTGGGGCTTGTCTGCTTTGAACAGTGATTCTTGTTCTTCAAGAGGTGGGACAAAGTGAGTGTCTGGAGCTGTCAGATTCGGTGCCAGTACTGTCATCTGGTGTCATGCTTGAGAGCCTCTCAATTACTGAAGGTAGTCCAGGTCTGAGATCTCGATGTCCTCTATGCCAATACTATAAGTATCCCATGATCTAATGGTTACTAACAGTTGATAATGGTGAATCACCATTGAACATATACATGGTCAATCAATCTGACTGGTCATCATGGTCATCCACAAAAAAATAAGTGTCATCTATTTTGCTATGGTCACTTTCTGTTCCAAAAAATGAAAGGTGGTCCAACTACCCCTCCAGTTAAGGATGTATATCCCCTGGTTGCTTTCTCCCGGCCAGCCTCTCCTGGATCTTTTTGGACCTCCATCGCCCCTGCAAGGCCCATCGTAACTGCAGCCCTAGATATGCACCGCCCAGCAGCACGGCCAGCGCCAACACCTCATCCACGGAAGAAAACCATGGAGGAGCCATGTTGGTTACCCTCTGGTTATGTCAAAATAGCTATTGGAAAATGGCCATTGAAATAGTGGATTTACCCATTAATAGCATGGTGATTTTCCATCGTTTTTTGTATGTTGACCAGGCCGGGTACATCACATATACCTTGGGCCATTGGGGGCAAGTCATGCTCCACGGGGTGGGCAAGTCCATAGCTTGCTAGGCTTATACCCGGCCTGGTAAACATGCAAAAAGCGAACTGGAAGATCACCATTTTTAATGGGTAAATCCACTATTTCTATGGTCCATTTTCAATAGCTATGTGAAAAATTACCAGAGGGTAAGTAGCATGACTAGGCTTTCTGATGGTTCTGGTGGATATATCCCTAGTTCATTGGGTTTATATAAACCAACGTTTAAATTACTGTATCGGAGGCCACGGCACCACATTCTATCATCATCCAACCATCATTTATCACTATCATTTGTATCCCGGTATCCCCATATGTTTAATTGTTGACCATAAAACATCTATATTTCAGTATTTTATGGGGAAATTCCATTGAATTCCCGTTAAGCTGTGGATATCTAGCAACTATAGATGACTATCCAATTATATATTATATCCCATAACATCCTATTAACCACAATACTTTATACTATCCTATTGTTTTTGGGGAAGTATATCCCATTGTTTATTATATCCCCTTTAAGCATCTACTATAATTCCCGTTACAACCATTTGCAGTTTAAGTCAAGCCCAACTTTAACAAAGGTGCCATGGCAGAGGTTTCATCGGCAGCTGAGGCTCCAAAGGTACCTTGGAAGTTTTGAGCTGAAGCTACCCTTTGGTCATTGGATTGGTTTTGTTGGTAAAATTGAACCCGGAAATCATGTTTTTTACCATTAAAATTGGGGGCCCTTAAACCGCTCCAATGGCTTTGGTCATTCAACGTTTTGCCATCGAAAAATCCACCATGTTTCATAGGTAAATCATCATAAACCATCTATGTTCATGGGCCCTGGTTTCCATGACGCTATGTTAAATAACAGGTTAGGTACACAGGACGCATAGAAATTGATAATCCCAGGATCATCCCAGATAGGATTATCAGCAGATTATATCCATACTGGCCCTAGCCATTTGCTAAGTTGAAGGATCTCAAAAGAGTATTATACACAGTAAAACATTTGTGTTTCCATAAGTTTTGGGTGATGAAGATCCATAAACGAATATAAACGACAGCTATCTTACTGTGAACAGAAGGGTCTTGAATGGTAAAATGACCCTGCCTTAGCCAAAACAAACTGTTGCCGCATAAACTAAGTCTTCTTACCAGAAAACATGTTGATTATTGCAACGAAACAAGGTGTTGAGTCGAGGATTCGACGTTCGCAAAGGGGATGATCCACTAGGTAGATCCACTTGTCCAGCTGGACTTGTTTGTCTCAGCCAAGTCGCTGCCTGCAGCATGTATGAACATGCATGTATGAGATGAACATACGAATGTCTGTATATATATATATGTGTGGGGGGGTGTGTGGGTGTGTGCAGTGTGTGCATATTACACATAATTATATTGTGTCTATCTTGCACGCTTTGTGAGCCACCTTTCCAAACTGAGATATAACACAATCTCGAACAAGTTCCAACTGCTTGTCAGGTTCTACCTGTGTTTTTGTCAACTAGGTAGGCGGGTCAAAGCGCAGAGGTGCGTTTCAAACTGGTAGCAGAAGCACGCTTCAGAACCATCTCCAAAATTGGGGCCTTGCATGTGATATGTGGGGGGATATATTTTACAAATATCTAGATATGTTCACCAAGATATATTGATATATATATATATATACTTAAGATTTATAATATCCATTGATATGTGTTTACCGAAGGGAAAGTTTCTGGTGTTTTTCTTCTTCCCAGCTGTAGTTGGACTATTTACCCTCTGGTAAACTAACAGTTTGCTATTTTTTCAATGGCCATAAAAATAGTTGATTTACCCATGAAACATGGTGATTTTCCATAACTTTTTGTATGTTTCCCAGGCCGGGTATCCTCCGCAAAGATCCAGTGCAAGGTGCAGGCCAAGATCACCCCAAGCATAAACTTCACCAAGCCCATGACTTGCCTCGGGCAAAGCGACGGGCGGCGAATTGAGGAGAATATCTGGATGGGGCAATCCACAAGGGGGATAGATATAACCACAATAAATGGGGCTTTACTTAGTAGGAATAGGTTCATAAGATTTAACGGTGTTCAAGAGGATAAATAGTGTTGGGTAATAGGGATTACTAGGGATTACTAGGGATTAGTAGGTATTAATAGGGATTACCAGGATTAATAAGGTTTAATAAGGATTAATAGGGATTAAAGGGGATGTATTGGCTATGATAAGGTTTGGCAGGCTTTGGTGGTTAGTTGATGGTCAAATTAGTGTAAACTTGGTAAACTGGCGAAGAAACCCACCATTTTATGGGGATAGAGTGGGAGTATTTGGAGGTTTGGTGGGATTTGAATTGGGATACATTGAGACGGGATATGTATGTATATATATATATATGTATATACAAATATAATATTATATATATATACAGTATATATATACAGATGTATATATTTGGGAGGAGATATATTTTACAAACCAAGACTATGGATAGCAGATATGTTGTTGGTGCAACCCATCAAATGAGGGAATCACCAACAACGGGCCTACTATTAACATGAGTTCATAGGGTTAAAACTAACTATATCTGGTTGGTGGTTGACCTACCCCTCTGAAAAATATGAGTTCGTCAGTTGGGGTTATGAAATTCCCAACTGAATGGAAAAATAAAATTCATGTTCCAAACCACCAACCAGATTGGGTTTGACAGGGCCTCGTTGCATGGGGGAATCACCACCAAATGGGTGAGTGAATAATCTTGTCAACAGAATGTGTACAAGCGCTCAGCACACAGTATATATACAGTACATGGGAATGTTTCAGAAACAAGTGGGGACATGGACCAACAATTACCTGGTCGTTGAGCAGTCTAGACCATCCTCCCATTTAAGTAGGAACATAGAAACAACACATTCTTTAACCACCATTATATAGGATAGTAGAGGAATGGGAACATCATCCCATTTGTAGGAACATCATCCCATAATAAAACCACCAAACAAAGATATTTTCCATGCCAACTTCAACCTATCTTGATGTCTGATCGAATGCGAAGTTTCCCCTACAAGGTTGGGTTTTGGGGCCGCTAGCTGAGTTAGTCAATAGCTGAGGACTGTTGTCTATGGTAGGTATATCTACAGCTAAATGTGGTTTATACATATATACATATATATAATTATATATATATAAACCTTCAAACATCACTGTGGAGCACCAATTGATCCAGAATCTATTCCAATATATCCCATTCAATATTCCTACTATGGTATATATTTTCCATAAGTGGGGGTACCCCCCAGTTCTCATCCATTCTAAATTGGGATTTTCTATGAAATAAACCATCCAGCGATCAAGGGGTATCCCCATGACTATGGAAACCTCCATGATTTGGTGGTTGTGGGTTCACCCACCCAGCTATGACATTATGACATAAACCCAAAATCCCAAAATCCCACATGATCTAACGGTTAAATCATGTGAAACCCTGTGGTAAACATACAAAAAGCGAACTGGATAACATAGCGAACTGGAAAATCACCATCTGAAAGAGTTCGGTAAATCAACTATTTCTATATGTGCCATTTTCAATAGCTATTTTGACATAACCAGAGGGTAAATCACCATGGTTTCCCATCAAATCACCCATAAAATCCCATGAAATCACCATGGTTCCTATGGCTTTTCCTATGCTTTGCCGACGGATGTCTCCAGGACACAATCTGGAGTGACACCGCCACCAGCTCGTCTGCAGTGTCAGGCACGCCTGTCGCGGCTTTTTCGCTTGGACCAGGACCATGGGAATATTCGAAATAGTCAATGGAATATTCCCAGATACCCTCTGGTTATTTAACATAGCCATGGAAAATGGCCCATTTATAGATGGTTTACCTATTATAAATGGTGATTTTCCATGGCTATGTTAAATAACCAGATGGTATGGGTTACAAATGGCTTATAAATGGTATTAAACCATAACTGGCTGGTGGTATACCAACCCCTCTGAAAAATGATGGAGTGAGTAACAGTTGGGATGCTGACATTCCCAATATATGGAAAATAAAAGCCATGTTCCAAACCACCAACCAGAAAATATCATCATATTCCCTTTGTTGTTGGTTTATAGCTTATGAAAACCAAATGCTATTCTGATAAGATCTATATCCGCTTATCCCTGGAACTGCACCCCCTCAAGTACTTGTTGGTAGAGGTTTGCCCACATGTTCTTGGTTGAATTCGGTTAAATCCCTATATGCTGATGGTAAACCCTCCATTATTGGTTGGTTAGCTTACATTTTGCGTATTCAAACCACCCTTCAACTTTAAACAATATTTCACCAGTTGTTTCATGGTTAAATAGTTAATTCCCAAGTGTTCATCATTTCTGGCTGAATGATCATATTTCACCAACCTAAAATCATACTGCAACATAATTCACCCAGATACAAACTCCCATTTTTTGCCCAGTTATGCGATGCTGTAAGTTGGCTTCTGTTCATCTGCACACCTATTCATCACAAATCCTTGTGAAATTAATTGTATAACTGGTTGGTGGTTGAGCCACCCTTGTCAAAAATATGCTCGTCAGTTGGGATTATGACATTCCTAATATATGGAAAGTCATAAAATTCCATGGTTCCAAACCACCAACCAGTAATTATATAATATAGTTCTACATAGTTATACCATCCGCCGGCAACCAAACATGGCAAATTGGATTTGCAAATGTTTCCTAGCTAAAAACCTCCATTTAGTTCGGCGATTTTCCATTTCCATCGTTGATTTCCAAGGCATAAACCAACGAATATTCCCCGAACTGATACTCAAATTATCAAGTGTTCAGTGTTCATTACAGTTTTAAGTTATTGGTTTATGTTTACTCATCCAAATGCAAATTCGCAAAGCCATCCCAGTGTATTCCTGCTATCAGAGGTTCTAAACCAATGAGCCTCTGCTATAAAGAACACAGCTATGGAAAATCACAATGCTTGATGGGTGATAGGTCTGATAGGTAACTCGTCGAACTAAATTGTCATTTTTCCGATGTGTGAAATTGCCACCGAGTACATCACTTAATTTTCATTGCTTAAACATGGTTAAACCATCCTGGACCATCCTGTTCATTGGTACATCCTCCATTTTTGATGTAGAGATACGTTTTGGGTCGTTTTTTGGTCGAAATTCGCATGAATTGATTCGGCGTTGGATTTTTATCACCTTGCAACATTGGATCCGGGTGGTGGGACGCTGGTCAAAATTGTCAAGCAGATAACTCTGGGCAATATCAATCTGTTCTTCGATTTCCTCTGCCCAGGCCTGTGTTGCCAGAGTTGAGAGCATGCTTTCTGCTTCCAGATTTTTTAAGAGGGGCTTGGTAAATCGCCCTGCAACATTTCAGGATGGATCTAGCCCGCCAGCGTCACCGCTCGACGCGGGTTGGCCATGGATCGCTAGAAATTCAGACCATCATCGAATGATAATGGGAATGGTTATTGATGGTTCATGATGGCTAATGATGGTTTATGATGGTAATATGGGCCAAAACTGGGAACATGATGTGATTTGCAATGGTCATATTCTCCGTAGTCCCTATGATATTTCCCATGATATCCCAAAAAATATCTCATCTTTCATGCTTTGCCCCGTCGGATTTTTCTTTCCCCCCGGACAACATCCCCGCCTGACGCAAAGCTATAGCCTCACTGATCCTTGGGAACGCCTGAGAGACATGGCCTGGAAAATGCAGGTAGCACCTCGGTCGCAACGCTCGTCACCATCTGGTAATGTAACGAGCGTATCTATGGGAAATGGATCATAGAAATAGATGTTTTACCTATCAAAATGATGATTTTCCATGTCAAAGGAGATGATTTGGGTGAAAAATGTGGCGATTGTCGGGCTTTTATGAAGCAACAATAATATAGATTGGTAAAAGGTGAGATGATTGGCTGCAAAAATGGGGTGGTGCAATGATTGGTTTTTGAGGCGAGAAGAATAGATGGAAAAAGTATGGAAAAGTTGGATTTTGGTTTATCTGATTGGTGGTTTCAACCCCTCTGAAAAATATTAGTCAGTTGGGATTATTCTTCCCAAGAATTATATGGAAAGTCATAAAATTCATGTTCCAAACCACCAACCAGTTATGGATGTTTGCTATGACTAGAGAACATGTTAGAGCAAGTTTGGTGGCGCGTTTAGGTGGTTCTAAGGTACCGCGTCCCGAGTTATGTTGGGGCCTCGAAGCGACAAAAACAGATGTGTTGTGCCCTCCGGCAATCAAACGTGGCCACGGAAAATCAACAATTTATAGGGATTTTCGCAGTAAAACCTCGATCTTATGATTGATAGGAATGATTGATCCACATGTAATCATAGCATGGATCAATCATAGCAATGGCCATGGAAATCCCATTTATAGCAATAGGGATTTATAGGGATTTCCGTTGCTATGATTGATTACATGAGGGTATGTATGATTCGATCTTGTGCAATTCCCGCATTTTCGATGCTACTCGCGTTGATTGCAAGGGTTTTCTCAGTCACCGCCAGTGATTTCCTTGGTCCTTGTGGGAAAATTAACGTCAGGGTCAGTTTACCAAGTATGTATATATATATATATTATATATTATATTATATATATATATATATATCATCATTTGCCCAAATTGATTGGGGTTTAATATCTGTAAATTCCGATCGGTTCCATACCTTCCAATTTCGATGCCTAAGGATAACCAGGTTGTTTAGTGGCAGAAGCAAACCTTCCTGCTAACGGCTGAATCCAACTTGTTTATCATGGAGAAATTACCGAAGTGGGTGTGTTTGTCTGAATTTAGGAACCGGCCAAATTCACTGCTCATCAGTTTATAATTACCTATCAGTTGTTTATGGTGTATCATCAATTAAAGTTGTCATCATATCCACAGGGTGGTGCCTCATAGTTAGCCAAGTTGGTTTATAAGTCCAATAACTGTTGGGTTTATCGTATTGCTGTGGCTATAGCCGCCAGGCGCTTTGTGTTGCCCGGGAAATGATACTGCTGTTCCCGGAACGTTCGTGACCAGGATGATGATGTTCAGATAATCATGATGATCAAATGAGCACTCTCGTAGCTGCTGACTTTTTTTGATCCCTGAATGTCATCGCGATTATTTGATTATACATGTACAGTATATTATATATATATAATCATATGAATCATATGTATGTATTCGTCGGGAAGCCTCCTCAGAGTCTTGACATGTCTTGACCATAGAGCCATCAAGCCCTGAGCCAAGTCGCTGGGCCAGTCTCAAACAGAGCTTTGCTTGGAATTCCCCAAGCCTGAGAACAGCCCTGGGATTTATGGATGTTCCCCCCCCCAAAAAAAAAAAAAATGGTGTACATAATGTGATTCAAGCACTGTCAAGGTGTACATACTTGGTATAATAAATGGTGTACATACTTGGATATGAGCAAATACATATAACAGATTCTAAATGTGGTTCAAGGTGTACACATCTAGCGTAGCGTATTGAATGATGGCCGTGAAGCATCCCAATTGGCAGCTGAATCATCCCATCAACCAAATTCAGCACCCCCTCAATGGTCCCAAGGAAAAGTAAAAATGTTAGTACCTATGTTCGTAAAACTGTACTACTAAACCATGGCTGGTTGGTGGTTGACCTACCCCTCTGAAAAATATGAGTTCGTCAGTTGGGATGATGAACTTCCAAACTGAATGGAAAGTCATAAAAGTCATGTTCCAAACCACCAACCAGATATGATCTGATGAGATTTTCCTATTTTTTCCCATGAGATAAAAGCCATGTTCCAAACCACCAACCAGTACTACTAAACCATGGTTTCTAGTGGGTGTTTTTTAATATTAGGGGGAAGGGCGTGCCATTGATCCAGGCTCCTAGCCGCGCTCAAAGGATCTGAGGGTATAAATGAGGATACCCCCAGTAATGGATGGTTCAAAAAATGTCATGGAAAATCCTACTAAAACAATGGATGATTTTTAGGAGTACACCCATGACTTAGGAAACCTCCATATTAAATATACCATCATGTAACATCAGGTTTGATGATTAAATACTCAGTCTTTTTTGGCTAAATGCTGAGTAAACACCAGCGGCTAACCCATGCTGCTAGGTTTCTCCTTCGGTGGAAGTGTCCAACTTCCGCTCAACTCCTCCTTCGACAAAAAGTCCTGAGCGCCGGGCGTGCGGGGACCGTAAGGGCAACTTCCACCCGAACTGTCGGCGACTTCAACCCAAACCTGATTTATCAACCTAAAACTGTCTTACAGACAGTTTGTACCACCAACCAAAAAAAAAGTGTAGGGTCATAGATAGTTTGTGCCACAAACTCCAAAAAACAAAGTGTTCAAATGAATCAAGTCTAACCTGTAAAACCACTCTTATGAATCGTCCCAAAACTGTTCCACTCTGGTTTCACCAATGGGGCAAGCTTCGTACAGCAGTGTGTTTCATTTTTGGTTGGCGTACTCCCTCTGGAATATTGAATTTCAATATGTTGGGGTTGTGTTCCCGTTTGGTCGGCTGTATCCAGTGGGTGATATCTGGTTGGTAAAGATAGAAACGCATCCCAGTTGTACAGAGAAATGGTCTGTTGATCTCCTGATGAAGCTCCATTTTGGCAGCACAGTTGTTTCAGTACAGTAAATCTACCCTCTGGTAATCAAACGTGACACTGGAATATCCACCACTTACAGATGATTTTTTTCCCATTGAAACCTCCATTCATAGGGGATTGACCACTGCCATGTTTGATTACCAGAGGGTAACCCCAGTTGGAAACCCATTCGCCAGTTTCATCCTGGCTCTGAGCTGGCAATCTACGGCAACATCAAAAACCACTTAAAAGATCTTCCAAGCCAGTTTTTGTCTAAGCATGTTTCGCATATGTTCACATCATTTCAGATGAATAGATAATCCATCCAACAATCCGTAAGGTTAATCATGACATCTATTTTCTACCCTGCATTGCATGTCTTTTCTTTTCCTGGTCTGTCTGTATATAACAAAAGACTACTGTTAAGTACGAAAGTACCCATCCAAGGTTTCCCGAGTAATCTCCCTATCTTTGTTAATTTTGAAATGCCCATTGGCCCACGGGGGCTTTCTATCCACTAGTCAAAACCGATGATCGTGGAAGTTAGCATCCGTGCTAAAACCCATTGTACAAAGAACCGTCCTAATCATTTACTAACTTTCAAGCGTCCAGTCGTGTCGCGTAATCCCCAAAACTTCCAATAAAAACCCAATGACCCCACTTGTACTTGCCCAATCTTTACTTTAACTTCTTCCATAACCCCTGCAAAATGACCTCAATGTTCACAAATCTCAATAGCCCCAAGTTTTTCCTTCTTTAAGGCTTCCATAAAAAAACGCCGTTCCAACCTCTTCCAACCCCTGCACTTGCCGTGCCACTCCCAGCTGTGCAGTGCAGCCATCCAGGAGCTGTGTCACCTGCGCTCCATCCTTCCTAGGCTCTGCCACGCAGTAGCCATGGCCCCGTTTGGCCATCACGGGGACGCTGTTCGGCGATTCCAGTGACATGGCCTGAGAGGAATTCCGCCCCAGGCTATACCAGGCTGCTTGGTGGTTGACCTACCCCTCTGAAAAATGATGGAGTGAACGTCAGTTGGGATGATGACATATGAATTATATATATGAACAATAAAAAATGTTCCAAACCACCAACCAGCAGGTGTTCATAGCTTTTCCCACAGATCCAGAAAAAAAAGGTTGGGACCAGCCCGCAGCCCAGTTTTCTGGTGGATGACATGAATGAAACAACTGCGGCCCAACCTTCACCTGGTCATGCTACAACCACATCACAGGAAATGTTGTGAATGACACTAATATTCATGTGGCAACCACATTATGAAACATAGTAGGGATTGTATGTTGGTAGAGGTTGTTTCAGGTTTTCCTTTCTATTTTTGACACAAGTGTTACTTCAGTTCATCTGTTCTTGTGGACAGATAAAGTCATCCATTTGAGCAGTGGTCAAAACCATCGCCACCGAGAAGCATAGTGGACACGAGATTCCACATATGCAGTCATGTAGCGTGCTAAGGCAGCCTGATAGTCGCCCAGAGACAGCAAGCGAAAGGCGAGATCGTCCTAGCAGAGGCTCGCGAGGCGAAAGTTTTTCCCATCAAAAAAAAACACCCCCTAAACGGTCCCAATGATGTGGAAATTTCCTACTAACCACGGTTTCTAGGGAGTGTTTAAGATTGGAAGGGACTAATGGGATTTCATAGGATATGTTTCGGGATATCATGGGATATACAACCTACTTGGGGGTGTCGGCCAGGGCGCATTTTCATGGGTATAACTTGTGGGAAGCCTAGTCCCTGTAACAGTGACCACAAAAAAAACACCAGAAAAACCACGAGAAAAAGTGAAAAAATGGAGGTTTGTTTTCCAAAAGTGCCGGCTTCAAAAAGCCATGTGTTTTGGAGCTGCCCTTTTTAGCGCGCTGCATGAAGTGACATAATCATTTGGAAGCATGATGTGGCATTTTGCATTGACTTGTTCCACCAAAAAGTTGGAAAATAGAATGGCATCCAAGATTCAAAACGCACACTTTGTATGTTGAAAACCCCACTGGAGATTCCTAATG
>Ga0126342_10010911_pt1 | contig 16249 bp, 15 predicted proteins | sample Cyp1metagenome_FD_92528 | JGI IMG/M metagenome (GOLD analysis project Ga0126342, IMG submission 92528) | Coral microbial communities from Lord Howe Island, Old Settlement Bay, Australia - Cyphastrea 1 metagenome | ecosystem: Host-associated > Invertebrates > Cnidaria > Coral ... | reverse complement strand
ATGTCAGGCCTATATTTCATCACACTCCAAAGGTCCGGAACAAGACCAGTTGCGAAGCCCCTTCGTTCCATACGTCCGGAACACCGCGGAACGTTCCATACACAATTTTGACTCACAGCCATATATATATATATGCACCCCACCCCAAGACCTACCTTTTGTGTAGCAGATATGTTCCTGAATGCCCTGTCTTCCTTCTTATCTTATCACCTATTGTAGCACTGCATCAGGAAAGTATCTTGGGCGCATGCGCCTGCACACATCCTGCCCACATATGTAGCTGCAGCATAGCGCTGTAACATCTATATTTGACATATTTATTTCATTATATTTATTTTTTTCTGTTTTACTATTTTTTGCAATATATCAACACAGTTTTTATATCTATGATCTGATTCTTGCAAGTCTGCTTTTTCAACATCTTCTACAACATTTGGTATTTTTACATAACCTTTAGGATTTGCAGCAATATGATTAGGGGAATAGATTCAGATGGATTTAAATTTTGTTATCTGATTTTGCAGTACAGCATATCATTTTTATCCGTTTTGATCAATTAAACTTTTTGTAAGGTAGTTTTTTTTAATAATGACTAATGGTGGATTTCATGTTTACTAAATTTTCTGTAGCAATTTGAAACCTTTTAGCTTTTACCAAAGCTGAGCTCTTTGCAAGATTAGATGATATAGTTAGTGCATCTTGAGATTTTACATTTTTATTTACGTAAGATTTTGCAGATAATGAAGGTGTAAAAAGTACAATAGATATGTATAAGACTGGCCTCCAGTTACAATTTTTAGACATATGGATTTTAAAATGCACTTACCTTTTTAATCCGCCTACAATTTCATAACATTCCATCAAGCTTTGCATAGTAAATTGACAATAGTCAATCATATTCTAATTTGATGTTAATTGTCTTTTTTGTTCTTGTGAATCTACGTTATTTCTATCAGTTTTTTTCTTCAGCATCTACAAACTTTTGTTTTGTAGAATAGTTGATATTTTTTGCTGTAATAATTCATTTTTAAAATATGTATAATGTAGATGATCTTGTAATTCCATTGCTTTAAATCCAGGAGTGCTTGAGTCATCCTGGAGGAGATAGAACCTGGGAAATTCAAAATGTTATTCTTTCTACTTCAGGATGATTACAAGTGGCTATATAACCAACTATAGCCACCAAAGAGATTTCATTAACATGAGGATATCATGAAGACGATGTGGGGGGTTCATCAATTTCTACCTAATGTATCCTAATATATGGAGGTTTCTTTAATTGGTGTATACCCCAAAATGACACGTATACAATATTCAAACGGTTGGGTACGGAACATGATGATAGACCAGGTGGAATGGGGCACCTTTTATACAGTCAAACCCATATATAATGTGGTAAACCCAATAATAAACCTACCATTTAGGGATGGTTTATATAACCAATTTATGGTGATTTTGGGACGGTAAAAATAATTAATTGGTTGAAAACCACAGTGCACATGAAAGTGTACAAATGCAGATATAGAATGATATTATGATACATGTATCGATGGTTTCTGGTAGGTACCTCCAATTTAGGTTCCTGAAATGGCCACCCAACAAACAAGATATTCAGTTGAGACAACCATATCTGGATATACTAATATTATATACATATATAAATCTGATCGAACAAATACGCGTATGATCGCGTATGTGTATATATATATATATGTAGATATTGATAGTATCTATAAAATACCTATCCAGATATACCAATATCTACGTAATATATAAAAACACCATATATTCTGGCCATCTTAGTGACCCCAGGTGTCACATTGTGATACCGCTGCTATGCTGCGTAGCCTTCACCTGGTTAGTCCCCGTGGCCAAGATGAGCGATGACAGCGCCTTTGCACAGTGCCTTGGGATGAAAAAAATTGGGATTTCACTGAGGAAAATGTGGATTTCGCTGGAGTAAACTATGGATCCTGCAGATTTACCCAGGGAAAATTAAGATTTAAGGGGAATTTGAATGAATTTGAAGGATTTATCAAGGGAACATCATCCCAAACTCGGATTTTCAACCTTTTATTTTTTCAATAATTCACCTCCAACCTCCAGGACGGCCCCCCTGGCGGCCCCACGCCGCTCGCCGAGGGATTCGCCCCCGCCGTCCTTCGCCTCGCCGCAACCGTCGCCGCTGCTGTCGCCGGAGACGACGCCCAGGGGGGAACGTAGCAGTCCAGTGACGTGGCTCAACGTTGATTGGTTAATGTGCGGCGATAATCTTGTATTACCCTCTGGTTATTTAACATAGCCATGGTATAGATGGTCCATTTATAATTAGATGGTTTACCGGTTTACCTATCAAAAATTGGTGGATTTTCCATGGCTATGTTAAATAACCAGAGGGTAGAGTTTCTGTGGATAAACTATCTACTGCGCCAATACCACATAATGGAAAACTTTTACATACTGATGTGAATGTCAGCTGTGGGTTAATGGTATTATTTAAACCACATTGTTCTGGTTGGTGCTTTCAAACATGAATTTTATTTTCCATGATATATTGGGATGTCATCCTTCCCATTGACGAACTCATATTTGTCAAGATGGTTAAAACCACCAACCATATTGTAATTGTGATGACTATTTATGGTAATATACCATTAATCATAATTATATGTATTATAATGTCTAAATACCATTGACCAATCATTTATGGTAATGTGGTTAACACAATAATGAACAATCCCCAAAATCATCATAAATGGGTTGTATAAATCATCAAACATGGGGTGGTTGATTATTGTTGTAACCACATTAATATTATAATGGTAAAATTAGCCGTAGGATGGTTGAACCATTTAATCAATAATAGCTGGCTTAATTAGTAACTAGTAATCATGATATAATGGTAGTATTTGAACCATATTATAATGATGTTTAGTAGGATGACATGGTATATACAAACCATATTATAGAGTTATTTCTGAATTACAAGCACATCCTGGGAGTTTTCAAAATAATAAAAAATAGGAAAACGATGGGTGGACAAAAAACCCGTCATTTTGACGCTATTGTTTTCTATTTGTTTCCCTATTTTTTCCTACTTTTCTCGATGATTTTGCAATTTTTGACTTTTCCAGAAAAATAGGAACAACATAGGAACAACCATAGTAAAAAAATGGAGGTGGCCAAGGAGAAGTTTGAAACGTTGCTGAAAAAATCTGGAAACATTAGAAATTGCAAAAACCGCGAAAATTAGAAACAAAAATAAGAAAACAATAAGAACAAAAATGGAAAAAATAAAGCGTCAAAATCACGTTTTTTTTTTTCCACCCATTGTTTTTCCTTTTTTTTTGGGGGGGGTTCAATCCGTTTTTTTTTCCTAATTTTATGATTTCCTTGATTTCCAAGGGGTGCCTGGAATAGGCAAACATACCCTCTGGTTATTTAAAATAGCCATGGAAAATCCCCACCATAAATGGAGGTTTTAATGGGAACATCATCTAGAAATGGGCCAGCTATACCATGGCTATGTTAAATAACCAGAGGGTAATTATAGAGTTACCAGGGTTTAGGATGAATCCACACGGAACCAACGGGGTGATGGGATTGGATTATACTACCTGGGTTATTGGCAAGTTACTGGGGATTATGTATTATTGATTATTGATAACCTGGGGCACGCGGTATAGTATTTTTTCATATGGGCCTGAAATTTGATTGATCATATATTATGTGGATGAAGTAGAAATGACCTCACTGTGAGGTCATCATTGTTCCCGTAAAGATTACATGGCCTTTTTGATTTCAGACACATGGATTTGCTTGTATGAAATCATATGGTCATACAGTGTTTTTTTCTGGGTCAGGTTACCAGGTTTGGATGGGGTACCAGTAAGGAATTACTGTATTTACATGTATTAACTAGTTGCCAAAGATGGGGATAAATTATGTCTAATTATGTATGTATCATGCATGGAAACGTCCCGTCTGATATTGTACGAAAGCCTAGATCTGAAGATGTGCATATTTTTTTGGAGCGCAGGGGGGCTCATGTGGCTGTTCAACAATGTGGGCTCGAACCAAATCGCATATCGGTTTGTCTACAATAGGATAAAACTATGTCTTATGTTTCATCATCATCATCATCATCATCATCATCACCAAACAATCCATGTGCGGGTGTATCCCATTTTAAGACATGCCCTCATTACACTATGAAATTCGAAATATTCGCTGTATGTGTTTTTTTTTTGGGGGGCGGGGGGTTCGATGGGGTTTTGTTTTGGTGAGGGGTGAAGTTTTGACCTTCCAGATGTTTGTGTTGGATCTTCGATGGCTATGGTATTATCCTATTCCGTGAATCACCATCCCAGTCTATATACATACAGTACAATCAGTACATGCATTGTATCCTAATTATGTCCTCATTTTGTATCCCCTTGAAATATCCCCATGAATCCCCAGAAAAATCCCCATCAATTCAGATCAATCACCATGAATTCCCATCATTGATCCCCGTTGATCCCCAGCAGCCCCCAGGGCGATGATGAGGAGAATTCCCCCGATCAGGCGTGGGACGGCTTGGTACGAAGCAGGAATCGTTCGTGGGTTGTGGTTGACCCCAACTGAGCAGAAAACATATGGGTGTGGGTCAATACCTATAGATACATTTTTAGTGGGATGAACATCCATTTACCAGCTATTTTGGGGTTCACTAAGGTACCAGGGTTTTGACCCATCCCCATATGGGAAAATGGGGATTTATGCAAGGACAATGGGGGATTTATCAAGGGAAAATGGAGAGTTAACCACCTCTTGGTTGATGATCGTTTCGAGATTTGCCCATCAAACATGGTGACTTTCCATAGCTATGTATAGCTATGTTAAATTACGAGAGGGTAGTGAAAACAAGTACCCGGTTTATTGATGTTTATTGGGGATAACTACTGTATACCCCACGATAAGCAAACCTATTCATTCGCCAGTGTAAGATATAATATTGGTTTTATATCCCATTATATCCCTGTTATATCAATGTTATATCATCATAATGCATATCTTCCCATATTTTTTCTGGTCATACATCCCCATTGTATCATGTTGATGCCATTTGTGTTGGTTCTGTAATTTTATTAGCATTACAAAGCAAAACAATCCAATTTGATCCCAATAATATCCGCATTGTCCTCTGTCAATCAAAAAACTATGGCAATGGACAATCCACCATTTATATCTATATATATATATAGGATATTTTCCCAGTTAAATGCCCATTTATAGGATACTTCGAATATCTTCGAATTGCCATGGCCCGAGGGTATCGGTAGCTTCCTCCAGGAGTACTATCTATTGCAAGAAGACGGCCCACACCTGAGACAAAACTCGAGATAAGGCGCTGCTGAAACTGATGGGAGTGAGTTGTTTTTCTCCGCAGAGTTGTGCAGTTTCAGGGCGTTAGCATACGGACTTCAAGCTGTAAATAGGGATATGATCAATTATTTACAGTATAAACACTTTACCCAGATGCTCCATGTATGGAATATTTACCTACATTTACCCAAAAATGGCCCAAATGTAGGTTTCCATATTTTATACATGGAGCATCTGGGGCCCATGCATGATGTTTGAAAGGGATCAGCGGGATTTTACGATGGATCCAGGACTGATCCCAATTTCTGGTTAAAACATGTTAAAACCATGTACCCTTTGGTAAACGTTTACAAATTTGATGGGAATTCATGGTTTAATGGGGATTGATCTGGATTCATGGGATTTCATGGGAATTTATGGGAATTTATGGTGGTTTAATGGGATCTAATGGGATTTACCCTCTGAGAAACGTTTACATATATAACTACTATGGAAAGATCCACCACTTTTTATGGCTAAATCAACAAAATAACTATGGGCCATGGCTGTCAAATCCAAACCGCTGCGGGATGGTTTTTCAGGGATATCACACCGCCATCATATCCCCAAAAAAAGGGTACATGCAGACGGATAACAACATGTTACTTGGATCGGTATATGTATGATTATATTATACATATTTTATATATACACAATATATATATATATATTTATATTATATACATACATACACATAGACACTGTACATGTGTCAGCAGTCGGATACATATTTTGATGAGCAATTAGGTGTAGACAAAGACAGAAAAGAATCGGGAAAGAACGTTTTTTTGCGATTCTTTGAGAAAAATACGCAGAGCGAAGCAATCCCCGTTTGCAGTGAGATGAGCTATGGGTATCCATATTCTGTTAAAAAAAGGGCACCAAGGGAATTTGTGGCATATATAATGAAATATAGTAAAATGACAAATGATATATTTTGCCATATTTGATTTTGATTTACCATAATTATTGATTTACGATATATATTCATGACAGTGATGATTGTATCACTTGTCAAGGCTGATTCATTACTCAGGTAGTACAGGAGAAAGAAAACATATCAAATTTCGACCTCAAAACTGGTCAAGTTATTTCCGCAATTAAGAGTACTTGGGGACTTGGGGGAGCAGTTGGGGTGACTTTCATGGTTACAACCATGGCAATCCCCACAGGGAAAGTTGCAACAGGCGGCCGAGTGGCCAGTGACCAGTTGTTTGGTGAACCGCTAAGACCCTGCTGACCTAAAACCACGCTGATCAAAGGTGTGTTCTTGACCCCCTGAACCCCACTAAGACCACATCTTTCCATGCTGCCAGATTCCCAGATGCTGCTGCTGCGTCGGCCGGCAGGGAGCGTTGCGGCAGCGCGGGCGGATGTGTCAGCCCGAATGGGGGACACCTTGGGTGGCGTTCCTCAGAGCCATGTGCCATCCTCAAAAGTCGGACCGACACCGAGGACGGTGATGAAAGAACCTGGCCTCTTCGCTATCTTCGCTGTAGCACCGGCTTTTTACCCTCTGGTAAACTATAACATAACTATGGAAAATCACAATTTTTCATGGGTAAATCCACTATAAATAGCCATGTTCAATAGCTATGTTAGTTTACCAGAGGGTAAATCTTATCGACATGATACGTGACTGGTTGATATCTGGTTGATATCTTTCAGCAAAAATGGCGTTTTGAGAAATGGGACTGCTGGGTGTTTTGACGATGGCACACAGATGTTGAGGGATGCCCCGAAACTCGAAAAAACATGGTCAATGTCATAGGAAAATTGAGGAGCCCGGTCGATTGGTTTTGAAGATGGTTTACTTACCCTCCGGTAAACATACAAAAAGCTATTGAAAATGGCCATAGAAATAGTGGATTTTCCCATTGAAAGTGGTGATTTTCCATAGTTATGTTAGTTTACCAGAGGGTATGTTTATTTCTCATACATCATTTGTATTCATGTGTTTCTGGCAGCCACGACTTGTGGTCTGAACTTACGCGCCAGAACTGCAAGTTATATACCCTCCTGTAAAATCTGTAAACTGCTAGTAGATGTGGAAAAACCCAGTATTTGTATGGGAAAACCATATGGTTTTGCCACCTCGACGTACCGTTGACCTCAGGGATCCGTAACGGTTGATCCATGGTGATTTCCATGGCGGAAGATGCTGCTTCACCACAGAGAGAGGTGATTTGGCACTGGGACGAGCCATGAAGTCCCGATTCGAAGCCAGTTGTTGTGCTTGGCGCCAGAAAATTGTACCCTCTGGTAATTTAACATAGCTATGGAAAATCACCATTTTTCATGGGAAAATCAACTATAAATGGTCATTTTCAATAGCTATGTTAAATTACTAGAGGGTAATGACTTTTTGATTAGCCCAGGATGTTTTTTGAGAATTAACACTGCCATAGTAGGTAATGTGTAAGATATAGTGTAGTCATTTAACAGGCAACTTTATTTTCAAATCTAATTGATTCACAGATGAATTGTTTGCTTTCCAGATTTTGCAGCCATGTTTGTCATCCCATAACACTTCAGGGATTGTCCCAGTATACCCTCCAGTAATCAAACAGGGCAATGGGAAATCCCTCATCGGTATGGAATTGCCGAAGGTTTGCTGTTAAAACTTATGATTTCCCATAGCCAGATAGGATTGCAGGAAGGTACCTCGATTTCACATCCGACGCAGGCACAAAGTCATGTGCCCAAAGGTCAAAGCGCGTCGGACCAGTGCGGTGTCCGATGATTCGCTGGCTTCGCTGGCCATGTGGCCTAAAAATGCCATGTGCGAGGAACCAAATTCACCAAAGGTATTTCTGAAGTCAACAGTGAAAATCCCAAAGGCCCAAAGGCATGTTTCTTCTCGCAAATGATTGTAAATGGTTGTAAGATGGGTTTCAGATGAAGGACTGAGTTTGATCAAGTTTGATCTATTTTGGATAAGGCTAAGGTGTTTTTTCATTCTCTGGCTTGTTGTTTCCCTCTTGGAGCCTCATTGTATATGTTCAAAGTGACAGCCCATTGAACACACAGATCTTTGATGGAAAGCGTCGGACATCGTCTCGTAACACGGGCAGCCTAGCGGACGGCTTGCTTGAAAGCTGGAAAAAGGCCGAACTGTTTCTCCCAGGACCTGCCCAGAGTTAAACGTGAACAAACTCAGAAACTACACACCCTGTGAGCTTCAAAAAAAACATACAAATTCCATAAAAGGCAATCTCTACCAGGAAGTAGAATCACTAAATTGATGCAAATCCACCGTTTGGAAGTTCCATTGTCAATTTTCAGGTCGTTTCACCAAGTCTTGGTCAGCAACTTTCATGGGGATATATGGGATTCAATGGGTATATGATCAACTAGAATGGGGATATGATATATATATATATATGTATTTATTTATTTATTTATATAACCAACACCATGATTTACTTGTTTTTTCTCTACACCCACTATTGAATTTGTCTGGAAATGGGATGAGATGGGGTCTAGCCCGGTCAAGGTATCACCCCTAAACTATGAGTTGTCATGTAGGACATTTCATGACTAACTTCTGGAATTTTCTGGACTTCTTATATTCACATGATATGCATGCCATGTCTGCCTGCAGAACCCATGTCAATGTGTGCCATGGTGAAACATTGAATCCCCCCGAGCATTCCTTTTCTGCAGTCTCATGCAATTTGCGAAACGTTGCCTCGCACTATCTTCTGCCACATCATCAATTTGCCAGGATGGTGGATTCAAGGGTTTTTGGATTTGCGTACTCATGACCTGTTTAGGATTGGCCAATTGAGCTCTAACCAGGCTGCAGCATTTCTCTGCAATATGGGGCGTATTTTAGCCCTTGGGCATTAGTCTGATAACCCAATCTCCGCAACGAGCAACCCATGGAATCAAACTTCGGCAAGATATTTTTACCCGAAATGTATTTGAGGCTTTGCAAGGTGTTAACGAAGATTAAACACAGAACAGAAACATGTTTTTTTAGGGGTGGAAGTGTCTCAGCTTCAGAGAAGTAGTCTACACAGATTTGCCGCCTTGTCTCTGGGCACTTGAAAATTTGGTCACACCTTGCGATTCCTCACAGAGTTCCTGCTCTGTTTTATTGCCCACTACCTTTTGGATGAAATTTGGCGACGCTATAACTATATGCATGGTGCATGTTCCTTTGGCATACCAACTCTTGGAGTGCTCCGATTATTGGCCCTGGTCGTTTATTCTTGACCTTCACGATATCCAATCACCGTAAGTTCAGATGCACTAACCCCAGCATGAGAATCCGGGGCTGTGTCATTATGGACCTCTGAGTTCATGCGAGAGTTGAGTCAAGCATTGGATGATATAACTATTATATAACCATATCAGGGATGGTCCAAGCCCTATTAATAGTGGTTTATATCTCAAATATGAGGATTTCCATTCATGATGGGAGTGCCGGATTACCATGAAAAATATTTCCCCTGTTTCGATCATGGGTACTTGTGTGAAGACATGTCTCATGTCTCATGCATGGTCGCATAGCCAGGTAATTCACTTTTGGCAACCTTACCTTGATCAAAATCTATCATGTCACATCATGTCACCTTTGGCACAAATTGCTGTGGAAAATGGATGAAAATGGATGAAAATGGATGAAGAAATACCACATTTACTATGTACAGATGATTTACCTGTTGAAAAAGGTCACCTTTGGCATCAGCTGAAAAATCTCTCAAGGAATCAGCTGTGAATCAGAGCTTGGCTGAGTGAAAATTCGATGACTGGTTGACTGGTTGGTGGTGACTGGAACATGGCGCCATTATGACTTTCCCATCATATTGGGAATCATGATCCCAACTGACTAATTCATATTTTTCAGAGGGGTAGGAAAAAAAAACAACCAGATGATGTAGCAATCCTTAGCCACCAAGAGAGAACAGAAACTGCGTTTGTGGTTGTGGCACTACGAAATCAGTAGGATCTCCAGATGATTGACATCCCCAAAGGTTGATCAATGCGACCTCAGAACACCCAGTTGGACACTTGGTATCCGCAGGATCTCATCCCAACGTTGGGAGATTCCGTTGATCCTGTTCCGAACGCTCGAAAATTGGTAAATCGCAATCATAAACAAAATGTGGGTAAAACAATGCCATTTTTACCACCCATGACTGGGAATGGTAACCATACCACCTATTGATGGTGAAATTGGAGGATGGTTTATGGCATTGTTTTACCCGCATTACTCATTTTATATCACAAAGTTCGATAAGTTCGGAACTGTGATCATCACCATGAGCACCATAATCATAAATTCACAGTCACATTAATCACCATCATGGAGGTTTGAATGGGAAAATCATCTATTTCTATGGGCCATCTATACCATGGCTATGTTAGTCATAACCAGAGGGTAACAAATATTAACAGAAGCCTTTCATGATGTCAATCATCAGCATTATAGATGGTGATTTTTATGTGTTTTTTTTTGTGATTGTGAATTTTTCATGACCACATATTCATGTGACTAATCATGATGTCAATCATCGATGAATCATCCGCATTGCAAATTTTTCTCGTCCGCCATGGATGGCCTATCTGACTCTTTGCTCGAAAAGGCCGTCGGCAGAGGCGCCACGATTTCGCTGCCTCGGGCCTCCATTGGGCGTGGCAGTGGGGACCTAAATGGTGGAGGGTACCTAAATGGGTACTTGGTGGCTCATCCCACTTAGTAAATGGGTTATAACCCCAGTTAGAAGTGGATTAACCCTAGCCTACTTATCCCATTTATAACTGGGGTTATAACCCACTTACTAAGTGGGATGAGCCACCAAGTACCCTTAAAGTTTCAGAATCCTCCAAGACTTCTCTTGACCGGAAAGTCTAAATGGAACCACCCTATATATGTTGGTCGCTTTCCTTACTTTTCAGTGGCTTGACGTGCCACTTTTGTTGATCATATCCCGATTGGTGGCTGAGTCTCAACTTCTCCTGATCAAACTATATCAAACTCATTTTAGATCATTAGATCATTCTTCCCTTTCGTTGCTGAAATATGATGCTCAAATCCCTGATTTTCACCCACCACCTGAGTTTGAACATCATGGACTTCCCATCTTCAACAATTTTAACAAACACTTGACTTTAACACTTATTTTTAAATCATGCGATGCTTTGAGCATCCCAGATGAGCTGATTCACCAAACGCAGGTAGCCGCTGGCTAACCGACCTAGCTGAGAAGTCTCAGTTGGCCACAGGACTCAGCAAAACCTGACCCAGGGGAATGTAGGCGGCAAAAACAAACTTGGTGCTTTCAATGGAACTTTGAATGGTTACATGGGAGAACCATGTGACCAAATTTTCACTGGGGGATTTTCGTTGAAGTACCGGCCGCTCCGGGTCTTTTTCCTGGGAGGATCATCTCCGACTCACCTTCTTTCGCGGGGAAACTGCAAGCAACCTACTTGTTTTAGCCATTTTTTTTTTGCAACCGAAAAACTGTGAAACATTGGGGTTTGACCATGACCCGCAAAAACAAGAATAAAATCAATGGTTCTTACTGCTGACACTCGGGGGTGACCCTTTATCAACGAAAATGAGAGGTGAACGCAGACAAAGTTGTTTGCCTGTCTCGGTTTTACATGGTTTTACGAATGTTTTACGATATAAAATGGAACAGTAACTTTAATATCGAATTTCACTCGTTTGGTTTTGTCGCCAGTTGTGAGGACTGAAACCAAGCAATCACCCATTTGAGGTTCAAAGATAAAGATCCCTGAAAGAAATTGCTAGATTCCATCATGTTCCATCATAGGACTCCCCATCAACAAACTAGGAATAAATCCACAAAACATAGAATAACATATGTATATAAATATGTATATATATACATATATATATATATATTATATCTATATATATATTGATATATATATATACATATTGATATAATATATATATATATATATATGTATCATGTAATATACGCATTGTAAAGCATTCGACTTAGCAATGCCCAGTTGAGCATTATTATCATTATTAGTTGTACTACCAGGTGATAGGTGAGGAATTTCCTCGTGTTCACCTCGTTGCGTATTTTCTCAAGGGGTTGGTAGATGTCCCATTTGGAGGCTTTAGTCTTAGGGTATACTTAAATGTACTAGAACTCTTGGTAGTATGCATATAACTCATCACTATGTTGAGGGTAGCCCCCCCCATTAATAGTCAGGGTTTCTTATTCCGGGGGTGATATTTGATCTCATTCTTGTTGGCTGCTTCCCCGTGTCACTCGTTACAGATCCCAGCTGCTCAGCGAGTTAGTTGCTTTTCAATCTCAGAGTCCTAGACGGGCACAGATCCAATTCCTTTGAAAGCTCACTGGGTTAGCTATGGCTTATTGTGGATATGTTTATTCTTCATGGGGTTTATCAACGACTTATATCTCGGGGGACACCATCTTGGTTGAGAGCTCATTGGAGCTTCTACTGACCTCACAGTTATAAACTGTGGATCATGTGCTGCAACGCATGGATGAAATTGTCGTTTTGCTCACCACGAAATCCACCAACTCTTTTCGACAGCCCTGGAAGGTGATTTGACTTCTTGGAAACTATACCTCATACCCTATGGTAAACTAAGATCGATGTGGAAAATCCATGGGGTTTCCCTAGGAAAATCATCTACAAATTGTGGTTGTTTGCTACATCTATCTTAGTTTACAGAAGCTTCATCATCCCTTTGAAGACGGCCACGCCCTGCACGCCGAGGTTGCCGAATTGCGTCCTCTAAGACGATTGGTCTCTTGATTTGTGGGGAAGATTGGGAAGACTTATGCGTCAAGTCAGTAACCAATCACGGCTGATCTCATTGATGATCTATTTCTGGTTGTTTCAAACATGTTCCATGGTTGTCCCTTGTTAGTTGCCATACCCCCATAGAGCCAAAAAAAGGCACCCCTGCAGAGTTCTCGTTTTCACGGTGAAAATTGGATCGGTTTCTGTACATCCCCAGGTTTGGTGTATGGGATTGAACCAACAAACATGGAACATGAGCCATGAAAGGCCGTGGGCCGTGGCAAACTAAGGCTTGGATTAAGCAGTTGGGCATTTCTGCCATGTTTTTTGAAAAAAGACTGGGGAGTAGCTTGGGCACACATGTGAGTGGGTCAACATGATCAAGCCCCCAACAAAGGATGCTTGTGCACTTTTGCTATTCTAATATACATATAATGTATAATCATATATACATACATCATAAGTACATAATACATGTACATCTTCAAGATTAGCAATCTTCTGGGTCCATTGGTACCCCATATCTGACCAGTAGTACAGGATGCTTCTCTTAACTGGCACGGCCTGCACCGGTTGAGCCATGTCTTTTGGGTTCCGGAAGGACGTGGAGGCATCCTGTACCTTTGATACCTTTGACTGTTCAAGAGGATATAGTGATGGATATATTCAACCATCTGCGCAATTTAGAGCGGGCCCAGACGAGGTACGAGGTAGGCATGGCAAATTAACGAGGCGATTTAACATGATTTAACTATATAATTCACGCCCCCACGAGATGAGGCTTATGAGGCTTTTTGCTTACTTTTTGAGTGGACGATTGTCAGAAAAAACTTTTCAGAGGCTGAAAAAAATGCTGGTTGTTTGGTCGCAATTGCAATGCTTCTGTCAGGTCTAGAGGGGAATACACTCTTCAGCTTGCGTTTTTTTTTCACATATTGCTTTGCCCCACAGCATGTGGCTGAGGGCTAGGGAGCACCAGCCTGCCATGGCTTTGCAATCACTGGTGCACCAGCATTGTTTTTTCAGCCTCTGAAACGTTTTTTTGTCCATCGTCCACCAAAAAAGTAAGCAAAAACCTCACCTCGTGGGGGCGTGAATTAGCTAAATCGCCATCCGTTTCCGCAGATTATAACTTGTAATTGGTGCAGCCCACTTTTGTATACCTTCCCAATATGTGCGGATTCGGATCAGACCTTAGCATAATTCATCCGTGCCATACTTCCTGTATTGTTAGATTCGAAATATCAAAAAACTTTTGGGATGTCGGAAAGTTTTTTTTTGGGTAAAGGCACACAAGGCACGAGCCCAGTAATTCCCCAAATTTAAATTAGCGAGGCGAGGTAAAACGTCACACATGCGGATTAATTAACGAAGAGGTGACGGTGACGAGGTGCGAATTATTCTAAATTGGCCAGAACCATAGATAGTATAGATAGGATATAACTATCTAGCTATAGTGATTGATATAGATACCTTTGATACCTTATTTTTCCTCCAAAAATGTTTTCTGGTTGAAGAGTGATGAATAGTCCCAACGCATGATATTCTGGGATGTACTGTATGGAAAAGCCTGCAAGACTGGCTACCCCCATTTCCAAGTTGGCTTATAACTTATAACCCCATCCAACTCTAGATAAATCAACAAATACATATCCATAAATATCCTTACATATCCATAAATATCCATAAATCCAACCGTTGCCCTAGCTACAAACCGGGTAACCGGCACTCCATGGCCCATTCGTGACTCCGACGCCAGGTTTGGTGTCTGCGGAGTCATTGGAGGGCTGGGCTGAAGAGCTTCAAGGGTGCCTGGGCTGCAACCTCACTGGAATCATAGGAGGGGTAACTATCCCAAGATAGCTTTAATTCAGGTGTGTGAAATATGGTTAAAGTTTAAACACAGATTTAATGGGATTTAGTGGGACTTAATGGGATTTGATGGGGGATTTACCTACTATGACTATAATCTGTAATCTAGTATAGTACAGTACTGTAACAAATCCCAAGCAAGATATTACTGTAACTATCCCACGTTATTATTATAGCTATCATAGTTTATAATAGCATATAAGTTAATTCAGGTTTGTGAATTAGTACAATCTATCCAGATACTGTATATCCAATTCTAGTCAATCAACATGATACCTAATATGATGGTTCAAAACCTATAAATAGCATATTTATAGGGATGGACATCCATTTACCAGCTATTTTCGTCCGTCACCAGGGTCTCGACTCATACCCATATACTTCCTTGTCATTTAGCAGTTTGCTTTGGAAAATCCATATTTGAAAATATGTTACCCTCTGGTATTTAACATAGCCATGGAAAATCACAATTTTTAATAGGTAAACCATCTATTTCTATGGGCCATCTATACCATGGCTATGTTAGTCATAACCAGATGGTACAGTAAATAGGGATTTATCGAACTAAATGGACCATGGCTTCCAGTTCGCTATGTGAAATTACCGGAATGTGCATATCTCCGGATAGTAACTATCCAGTGAGGAGGGAGCCAAGCATCCATGGGTATCTATTTTTTTCCTTTTCCTATGAACTGGGAAGCTGTTTGGAGCTGCGAATTGAATTTCCGAACCAATGATAATTTACAATTTGACATACAGTATATTCACATGATAGCCATATATCTACTCAAATATTAATTGCGACTCATATCAGTCATGCAGACTTCAAACCACATTTGAAGCCTATTGAATCTCATGTTTCAACACATTAGGCATCGCAAACAGTACAGCCAGTTGGAGGAGGAGTATCGAAGGCACGGCACAGTGACACTGGATGGATGGTTGAACTCCCCATTAATTTCCCTCTTAGTTTCCCTATTAATTTCCCTAGTTATTTCCCTATTTTTTTCCCTATTAATTTCCCTATTTTTTTCCCTATTAATTTCCCTATTAATTTCCCTATTAATTTCTCTATTTTTTTCCCTATTAATTTCCCTATTAATTTCCCTAGTTTTTTCCCTATTAAATTCCCTATTAATTTCCCTAGTTATTTCCCATTTTTTTTCCCTATTTTTTTCCCTATTAATTTCCCTATTTATTT